>ENA-ORPH01001012-ORPH01001012.1-human-gut-metagenome-genome-assembly--contig:-NODE-1012-length-28941-cov-11.968982_pt1 | contig 28941 bp, 19 predicted proteins | sample MGYA00242142_ERZ509074 | MGnify/ENA primary metagenome ERZ509074 (study PRJEB26280, sample SAMEA2338724) | human gut metagenome | biome: human gut; feature: human-associated habitat; material: faeces...
TATCTGAAATCTTCACAGCAACCCCCTGCCTCTCCATGATCTGGATCACATCCAGAAAATGAATATAAGAGGGTGTCACGCCTGAGGGCAGCGCGGGAAGCATCTCCCGGATTCTTTTTGCCTGATAACAGGCATCCAACATTCGTTTTATGGTCTGAACCGTCATTCTTTTTCCTCTCTGATATCTTTTTTCTATTCTTTAATTGTCTTTATAGTTACCACTAGTAATTATCTTTGGTAATTATATGTAAACATTTCAGATTTGTCAATGAGATATTTTCATAAACACAAAAACAGCAGACTCTTTTGGAGAATCTGCTGTTTTCCTTTCTCTTCATTCAGATCATAAAGTTTCCACCTGGATGATTGTTTACGCATCCGATCTGGCATAGGCATTTTTCATCTGCCCACTGAGTTCATACAGGACCTTGTCCAGCGTGTCGGCTGCTGCCTCCCGCAGCATTTGGGCCGTCTTTTCGTTGGCTTCTTCCTGCAATTTCTTACATTTGTCCTCTTCGTTCTCCTGCTCCAGCAATGTATCGTAACGGTTCAGGATCTCGTGGCTTTTCGCTGCCACCTTTTCCTGATAACGTTCGATATGGAACACGGATTTGCTATAAGAAGCATCGGCCATGGCTGCGATCATACGGCTCATCCAGTAGAAGTTCTCCGTGGATACTTTTCCGGTGGTCGCTGACAGGTACTCAGGTGTCCTGTCGATGCCGGTATAAAAAGGTGCCAGTACATTAAAGGCATTAGAGGCCAGCGCCAGCCACTGAACCGGCTCTCCCTCCGGACGCATCTGGATCAGGGTCATGACGTCATTGCGGTTGATGCCGATGGAACGATAGGCTCCACACATAGTTTTATCCCCATACGAAGCATAAGGATCATAGGGTGTTCCCTGATAATGGGAAGACAGCACGTATTTTACGTCCTCCACCGTGATCTTCTTCTCAGGCACCATGCACCAGGGCAGATCATCGGAAAACGGTGTGTACTCTGCATTCGGGCCATCCCAGACCTTTGTACGGGGATTCAGGGTCCGCAGCATATACCAGGCTCTTGCGGTATTGTATACATGGTCGGAATCGTCATGGCTTCCAAAGGCATCTCTGGCGGAAAAACTGCCGTCCTGTGACAGATCCAGGTGGTTCTTTTCAATAAATTCTTTCAGATCCGCGGAACACATATGCTCCTTTTGCTCCGTCAGCGCATCTTCCAGATCAAAGGCATCGATTCCGAACTGGTTCGGCATCACCACATAAGCGTCGTCCGGCACTCTCCGAGCGATCCAGTGATGGCCGCCGATGGTCTCCAGCCACCAGATCTCGTTTTTATCGGAAAAAGCAATACCGTTCATCTCGTAGGTACCGTATTTCTCCAACAGGCTTCCCAGACGTGTGACACCCTCTCTGGCACTGTGAATGTAAGGAAGCACCAGAGACACAATGTCCTCCTCGCCGATGCCGCCGGAGATCTCTTCCACACCATCCTTCGCCGGAACATATTCCACCAGTGGATCCGCTCCCAGAACTCTGGCATTGGAAGTGATGGTCTCTGTGGCCGTCATGCCCACACCTGCCGCATTGACACCGTGCGCTGCCCAGATACCCTCTCCGTCCAGTGCATTGGGGACTGCGGTATAACGCATGGGATCCTCCGGCAGATCGATCTCCACATGGGAAAGCACGGATTCGTATTTTTTCGGCTGTTCTTCCGGATGCACCACAACGAATTTCTTCGGTGTGAACTGCCCCGAAGGAGAATCGTCATTCCGGGCGATCATGGTGGAACCGTCATAAGATGCTTTTTTTCCTACTAATATGGTTGTACATGGCATAATCATTACCTCCTGATACTGTGTTTCAAAATTTTCTTCTCCGGCACCGGAAATCTGTGTTCCAGTCCTGGCACTTATGCCAGCTTCTGTCCGTTAATGACTACATTTTGAATTGTCTCCGGCCTGCCCTGTAAAGGCTCGATCTTTGTGAACTGTCTGCAGCCGGTGACTTCAATATTCTCCATCTGCAGATTTCTGAAATACGGGATGTCGTCCTCATTTTCCATGGCAATGGTCTCTTCCCGGTTCAGGGAATTGAGCACATAGGACATGGTCAGGATCACTGCCTCGCCCTTGATCTCGCTCATATGGATATTGCGGAGAGTGATATTTTCTACCACGCCGCCGCGGCCCAGCGCACTCTTCATGCGGACACCCACATCGGTTCCCACGAAAGTACAGTTCTCCACCAGAATATCCTTTACTCCGCGGGACATCTCACTGCCGATGACGAAACCGCCATGGCCTTCGTTCACCAGACAGTCATGGATGTAAACATTGCTGCAGGGCCCCTGAATCTTGCGGGCAATGGCATTTTTGCCGGACTTCATGCAGATGGCATCATCTCCGGTCTCAAAAACACTGTGATGAATATGCACATTAGTGCAGGACTCCACATCAATGCCGTCACCGTTCTGGGCATAATAAGGATTGCGGACCTGTATATGCTCCACCGTAAGGTTCTCGCAGAAATAGGGGTGGATATTCCATGCCGGAGAGTTCATGAACGTTACGCCTTGCAGAAGCACATTTTTGCAATGGCGCAGACTGATCATCACCGGGCGGTAAAAATCGTAATAGGGTGCCGCGGCGGCCAGTGCTTCCTCGGTGTTTCCCTGAATATTGTGGTGATTTCCTTTTAAAATCGACTCTGTGGGCATCCAGATCGCTGTTTCTTTCGTCTCTAACACATAAGGACTGATGGTAAACAACGCATCCCACTGCTTTTCCGTCATCTTAAACTTCTTGACCGGACGCCATTTATCACCGCTGCCGTCAATGATGCCTTCTCCGGTAATGGCGATGTTTTCTGCATTTTCCGCGGTAACGGGAGATACGGTGCGAATGCAGTCCTGACCTTCATAGCTGGTGATCCGCAGCGGATAGTCCTCTTTGGACTTGATGAATTTTAACATAGCCTGACTGTCCAGATGAAGATTGACACCGCTTAACAGCCGGAGCGGAGCCACCGCCCAGATGCCTGCGGGAACTCTTACCGTACCGCCCCCCTGCTCCGACACTTCGCAGATCGCGCGGTTAATGGCCTCCGCATTGTGTCTGCCGGTCTCGATCTGCAAATCGCCGCTCTTCGCGCCGTATTCTGCTATGGACACCTCCCGGTCCGGGAACTGGGGAAGTTCTACTTTATAATTCTGATTATACATGGTTATTGTTTTCTCCTTTGAATATTTTCATGGATACTTTCACATTTTCTACGTTTCTGATTCTAGCGTGTTCCGTTTCGGACTTCCACCCGGTTTTTGCGTTTTTCCGAAGGGTTCTACTGCTTATTTGTGCCCTTCCGCGCAGATCCAGTCCTCGCCGTCTTTTAAGTGAATCCGTACCTCTTCAAATCCTGCATTTTCCAGCAGTTCCCGGAATTCTTCCGGTGTGGGATTAAACAGATGGAATCTTTGAATGTTTTCCCGTACCTGTTCCGGCAGATTCTCCTTCTGGTAAATGTCGGCCACCAGTAAAAAGGTTCCCTGCTCCTTCAATACCCGGTAGACTTCTTTCAGATTCTCCGCGGGATCCGGCCAGAAATAAAAGCTTTCCACCGTAATGATCTTGTCAAAAGCATTGTCCGCAAAGGGCAGTTTTTCCACTGAGGCTTCCACGAGATCCATTTTTCCCTGCTGCAGTGCTTCTGCATTGGTTTTCCCGGAAAGCTCCAGTGAAGTGGCGGAATAATCCACTCCGATCAGATGTCCGTCACGCACCTCTTCACTCATGCGTTTCAGAGTTGCTCCTCCACCGCAGCCGATGTCCAGAATCCGGTCATTCTCCCGGATCTTCCAGTGTTCCAGCGCCCAGCCGGTCACTGCGTAGTGGCTTTCGTTCATGCGGCACAGCATCTTCTCCCCATCCTCCCCGACCGGTTTCCCGGGGTTGCCGGAGATGGTGATCTCCTGCTGGGTGCGTTCGTTGGTGGTTAGGTTTATGGTATTATTTTCTGTTTTTTCAGTCATGATCTTTATTCCTTCTTCCAGCCGCTTTCTTTTTGGATCTTTGCGGTTTTCTTTGCAATTTTTACTATCTCTATTATAATAGTAACTGTTTATAATCATGTAAAGGGCAATCCCGTTATTGAGAATATCTCTGAATAAGGGATTTGGCAAAACACCCGATACAAAGTACAATCTGCGAAAGCATACGCCGGAATGCAACGGAACGCTTGCAGGTTACGGAAAGGCATACATTTTTTATGAAATATTATCTTGCCCCCATGGAGGGACTGACCACTTATAATTTCCGCACTAACTGGAACCGCTGTTACGGCGGCATGGACAAATATTTTACCCCTTTTATCTCCAATCGGCACATGAACAGCAGAGAACGCAACGATGTGCTTCCGGAACATAATGTGGGCATGTACACCGTACCGCAGATCCTGACCAATAAGGTGGAGGATTTTCTGTCGCTGGCAGAGCAGCTGGCCGGATATGGCTACCACGAGGTCAATCTGAATCTGGGCTGTCCTTCCGGGACGGTGGTGGCAAGAAACCGTGGTGCCGGCTTCTTAGGCACGCCCCGGGAACTGGAGGATTTTCTGGACGAGATCTTCGAAAAATGTCCACTGGAAATCTCCATCAAGACCCGCATCGGCATGGACTACATGGATGAATGGGCTCCACTGCTTAAAATATATCAAAAATTCCCCATGAAGGAACTGATCATTCACCCCAGACTGCAAAAGGAAGGTTACAAGGGGACACCCCATCTGGAAGCTTTCGCAGAGGCGGTGGAAGCCCTGCAATGTCCGCTGTGCTATAACGGGGATATTACCTCTCCGGAGTCGCTAACGCAGATTCTTACGAAGCTTCCCAGTATCGATACGGTCATGATCGGCCGGGGAATTTTGCAGAATCCGGGATTATTGCAGGAATTGAAGGCTGCCTCCACGGAGAGTGTTGCGCTGCCGTCTTGTGAAGAGCGGCTGGCTGTCCTGAAGGAATTCCACACTTCCCTCCTGACCGGTTATCAGGAGATCATGTCCGGCGATACCAATACGCTCTATAAGATGAAGGATCTCTGGACTTTCTTAAGCCACAGCTTCGAATCTCCGGACAAATACGTAAAAAAGATCCGCAAAGCCACAGATGCCAGCGACTATAAGCTGGCCGTCAATGCGTTATTCCGGGAGTGCGCATTGAAGTCGGAGAATTCTTGATCCTGACATCATCCCATACCTTTATTCCCCGGTGTCGAACTGTTCTCCTTCGTTGGCGTCTTCCATGACGACCTCCGGCTCCGGGATGCCTGCATTTTCCACATAGCTGAAATGAATGACCGCCTGTGGCCAGTTGAAGCTGATCCGGGCGGTCTTCTGCCGCTCCTCGCCTGCCTTGCGGATCAGTTCCAACAGTTCCTGCAAGACTTCTCTGGTCAGATAGCCTCCCCGCCACTGGAACGTCATGGCCCGGCCTTTTTTCGCCATCTGCTGTGCTCTTTTATATACTTCTTCCGTTTTCGTAAAGGAAAGTTTTTTCTCCTTGTAATAAAAATGATCGTTGTCCGGACAGCCGGGTGCCGGGGCGATCAACGGTTCATGATCCCGGAACACTGCTTTATCTCCCAGATTGAAATAGTCGTAGCGGATCTCTCCGGGTGCTTCCGCATTGCCCTGATGTTTTCCCAATGTATTGTCAAATGTGGCATCCAGATGATAATACTGCCCGCCGATCCGCACAATATTCCAGGTGTGACGGTACTTGATCCCTTTCTCCGGATTGTTGCCGCAGATAGCGATTACACACCACACACCCAGCGTATCACAAAGAACCTTCACCGATTTGGCAATGCCCTCGCAGACACCCACGCCCTGTCCCAGCGGTCCGATAATCTCATGGGAATAGGGCTTTTTCAACTTATCGTAGGTGATATTTTCGCAGATAAAGTCGTGAATGTACTTCTCTTTTTCCCACTCTGTGAACTTTGCGGCAGGTCTTGCCAGCTTTTCCACCCGGGACTGCATGGCTTTCTGATGTTCTCTGATCTTATTTTTCTCAAACAGATACTCCGGCACGAAGATGATATTGGGGGAGTCCTGATAATATCTATACCGATAACTCACTACCCAGAAGATCTCCGGATGATCCAGCCGCAGTCGGAAAAATACGTCATACAATTCTTCCGCCGGGATCCGCGGCAACTGGATCTCGTCTGCCAGCGCCAGCACTCCCTGCTGCATAGCGTGATAGGCGGCCTGCTGGGGCTTGTTCATTTTCTGATAGTAATATGGTTCCATGGTAGTTTCCTATTCTATTGTTTTCATCTGTCTTATTTTTACATTTTAACAGAAGGTTTTTCTTTTGGGTGGATGTTTTTGATATTTTTTTGATATTTTTTGAAACTTTTGCAGCAGATGCATAGTCTAACCATCAGAGACCTGTAAGATATGGTTTTATTTAAGAGAGGAGTTTTACTTATGAAAAACAAAATGATCTGTGCACTTTTAACTACTGTGATGGTATTGTCTTTTGCTGCCTGTGGCAGTCAGGGAAATGCAGCAGCTTCGGCGGAAAGTACGGTGACTTCCGAAAGCGGTGCGAAGGCTTCTACTGTTGAAAGTTCTGCTGCTGAAGCTAGTGCTGAGACAACTACAGAAGTTTCTGCTGATGCGGCCAATGGTACTTCATATGAAGACAACTTTGCAGTTTCCACAGAGGATGCTGCCGCTTTCGCTAAAAAGATCCAGGATGCCGTAGCCGCTGAAGACCTGAATGCTCTCGCTGATCTGGTCAATTATCCGGTCTATGTTGCTCTGGGCGATGGCAGTGTGATCGAAACCAGGGAAGATCTGATTGCCTTAGGTGCAGACAAAATCTTCACCCCTGAGCTGAAAGACTCTATGGCTAATGCTGATCTGTCCGAATTAAGCCCCAGCATGGCAGGCTTCACCCTCTACAGCACCGGTGACGGCCCCAACATCACCTTCAATGTCCAGAACGGAGTACTCGGCATCAGCGGTATCAATTACTAATCATTCTCGTACAAATCGGGGGAGCCTTTCATCAGGCTCCCCTTACTCGTGTCGAAATAACCGTTTTCAACGGTACCATAGTGATATCTATGTTCCCGTCTGTCTTCCTCGTGATCAGCGTGGCTCCACGCTGGATATATTGCTTCGCAATGCCGGAATATCCCAGATAATCAATGGACATTCCGTAGGTCATGCGGATGCCCTGATATATCAGGGATAATGTATTCAGGTGATCGTGTCCACAGAATATCCATTTCAGCCAGCCGTTATCCACCGCTTTTTCGAAAAAATGTGGCGGTTGATTCGATATTCCGAAGTACTCGTCCTTTTCTCCGATACTGCCGTGTTCATAAATCACGCTGTGATCGCCCAATTTCATTTTCTCATAAGCTTCCTTAAATTCTGCGGGCGGCATGTGGAAAAATGCCATGGCAGGCACTTTTCTCTCGTTCAGTTTTTCCATGCACCAGTCCGTCTGATCCTCATGGATGCAGTCGAAACCACTGAAAAACCAGCCGTCACCATACATGTTGGAATCCAGCAGAATCAGCGGAAGTAACAGTTTTCCCTGATCATCTGTGAGGTCTACTACAAAATTCCCTACGCCGGTAATGGGATTCTGAGGACTGTGCTCATATCTTCCTTTGGTAAAAACGGCATATTTTCCCGTAGTGAAAATCTCCGCCAGCTGTTCCTTATTGCAGGTGGAGCCCATTTCACAGTCATGGTTACCAAAGACCAGAGTATAGGGAATCTGAAAACCATCCAGAAATGCCAGCAGTTTTTCTGCCTGCTTTCGGTTGTTCATGGTACCGCTTTTCGGGAAAAACGGGAAAACAGAATCTCCGGTCAGGACGATCAGATCCGGTCCCGTCCGGCGGATCAGCTCCGTCACCGCTGCCAGCGCCAGTCTGTCCTTTTTCCCGGAAAACATGCCGAAACCAAGGTGCAGATCCGTCAGCTGCAATATTTTATAATCTCTGTCCGTCGGGATGCAAAGAGAAAAAGTCTCTTCGTCCCGAATCTGAAAGTTTTTGGAAGTATACATAAGAATCTCTTTTCTTTTTGGGGATTAACTCAACGGGATCAATGCTCCTATTGCAGAAAGTACTGTTGAAATCACCATCAGCACCTGAAAAGGCACCGTGCCGATCACACCGCAGATAGGACTGCTGCCCGCCTTTTTTCTGGATTTACCGTATGTCAGCACCAGCATGATACTCACCAGTACCACAACGCCACTCATGATCCGGGTCAGAACAATAAAGCTGTTCACGCCAAACACCGCAAACAGGATGCAGGGAACTGTGGCGATCAGCCAGCTGATGCGGTTGCCGCTGCCGATCTGCTCATGAACCACATCGCGGAGGGCGAGAGTATTGCTCCAGAACGTGGTAAGTAAAGCAAACAGGGAAAATACGCCTGCCAGGATCATCGCCCAGGTACCGATACTCTCTCCCAACTGCATGTATGCCAGTTCTTTTTCCAGCGCTCCCTTGGTTCCCAGGAGAACCGTGCCCGTTACGATCAGGACAAACACTGAGGAAAGCCCAAAACCGATGAAAATGGAGCGGCGGATCTGTTTCGCGTTGCCATCCAGACCTTTCACCACCTGGATCACTGCCTGATTGGCGGAAGTGGCGAATACCACCATACTGTACAGCGCCAGCAGATTATTCCAGTGGAACTGCGCCCGTTGCAAAGAATTCAGTGGATGCATAAATGTGCCTACCGTCATCACTGCCACAATTCCCATGAGGACACTGACTGCGTACTTCTGTGCGATGCCTACTGCTTTCATGCCGATAAACACTACAACTCCGGCGATCACATAGTACAAAACCTGCGCCGCCACGAAAGGCATTCCGAACCAGTTCACAAAAATCTGTGCTCCGCCATTGATGTTGCCGCTGACACCGATCATAATTGCCAGCCCATAGACAATAAATACACTCCAGCTGAAGATCTGCTTCATTTTCCCATGAAACAGCTCTCCTTCAAAGCTCTTCACCAGCTGGACACCACCGTTATTGTAAGACAGCTCGGCAATGATCAGGTGCAGGATCACATTCACGCAATAGGCAATCAATACCATCCACACGACATCCAGCATGCTGTTCTTCGTGGCAAGATACGGAACGGCGATGATGCCGGTGCCAATGCTGTTGCCGACGATCATGCTGATGGCTTCAAAGGTCGTGAGATGGGCTTCGGATTGGATGGGGTGGGACATGGGGAGGACCTCCTTTGTAAAAATGACTATTTTCAAACAGTTTCAATCATCATTACTTTCTTTTGTGATACTTATCCTATTCTATCTACAAATATAGTATATTTAAATGTAATACCTTCGTCTTTTGACATACAAGGCAATATCTATAATATCTTTTTTTATTTATAACCGCGGGATGAATATATTACACGTCATTTATTCCTTTTATAATTAGGTTACTGGCATCTAACATTCATCCTCCAAAACAAGTTTTTCTTTAATTAATTGAATCGACTTATATTCTATCTTTGGCTCCTTAAAACTTTTTACAATCGCATCCATCGTTTCTGCGCTCCAATATATCTTCAATTTCTCTTTTGCCCGCGTTATAGCAGTATAAAATATTGAATGCGTTATTTTTTCTGCATTGCTTGATGGAACCACAACTTTAACAGAATTGTATTCCAATCCCTGTGCCTTATGGATTGAAATTGCGTATGCAATTTGAAAGGGAACGACTGTTTTTATTCTATCTTCCTCTGCTAAATCATCATCCCATGCAATAACTTCTAATCGTATTCGCGTTCCATAATCTGTATTTTCAATATATTCAAAAGTTTCATATCTGCATTGTTCTTCTGTCAAGTATGTATTAATATTAATTGTAAAAACAATTGACGACATAGTTTTTATAATATCCTCTATTACCCCTTTCAAATTATTATATAATAACGATGAACGCCTTGTATCTAGAAAAATTATTCTATCTCCAATTTTAAAAATCCATTCAGCCCATGTGAATGCCTCACTTTTTGTGTTTGCATTTTGAAAATATTGATTCATACTATTCAAGCCAAATTTTCCGTCATAATTTAAGCACAATATAACTTCATCATCAGCTAAAGTAAATATACTCTTCCCCAAATTTTCAGAAAACGGGCCATCCATTGACAATTTTTCAGTAATAATTGTCCTTTTTTCTCGAACTTCTTCCCATAACCCACTTAATTCTTCCTTATCTGTTCTCCACGTATGTAAAAGTTCAATATTTGCGCCTTTACTATCAATAATATTCTTAGCGTAATAAAACCAATTTCCAAAGTCAATAGATTCAATTTGATATATGTCTCCGCATAAAACAAGTTTAGTATCCTCATTCATCTTTTCAAGAAGTGTCTTTATTGTTCGATTATCAATCGTACTACATTCATCAACAAAGACAATATCATAATTAATAATCTCATTGCTTTTGATCACACGGTCTATACTAGAAAACTGCATGTTGCCGCTTCCATCATCTACTCTCCTCCGCAAATTTTGCAATGCAGTATGTGTTTTTGACAAAAACAGTTTTTTAGATTGTATCATCATTTGAGAGATATAGTTTATCAATGTTGTCTTGCCGGTTCCTGCTGCACCATATATCAACATTATTTGCGATGACACAAAAAGAGATTTTAGTGCAATTTTTTTTAGCTCGTCTTCAAATTCTATTCCACACTCCCGAAGATATTTTTCGTTATATCTTTGTTGTTCTCTATTAGAAATATGTGATAACTTTAGTAACCTTTTCAAAATAAACATTGTAGTTCTTTCATAGGAATCAATGGATACCATGCCACCCTTTTCATTAATCAAAAATCCATTATTTTGTTCCCATAAGTCCAAACTATCATTATATTTTTTTATTGCTTCACTGGTCGCAATCATATTTTTCTCAAAAAATAATTCACCCGTTTCTTTAATCAACCCTTCAATTTTCAAATATGGTTGCACTCTTTTAAATTTGTTTATATCGTCAACAATCTCAATAACATCTCTTATGTCACCTTTACTTGTTTTTTTCCCTGCTAAATTTGAAATAAAAGGCTCTTGTTCAAACGGATAACATTTACTTGTTATATAAAGTTCATTCGATAAACATCTGTTATTAAATTGATTAGGCAATAAAACTTCTAATATTTCTTCTTTTAAATTTAATAATATATATCGAATAGTATATCTTCCCAATTTATTTGAATGCTTTGCATAATTATTTCTAATTTTTAAAATTACCTCGCCAAAATCATGAGTATTTGTTGAATTATATATATGACTATATACTTTCCAAAAGCGTTTATCACTTAAATTTACAAGTTGTAACAAGTCCATTTCTGTTTCGCTTAAAAAGTTCATTAGAGCAATATATTCTCCATACTTACGATTAATCCTTGTTTGTAGCATTAGCATTCTAGCTAGTTTATTTAGACACGCGGGATCAATAGCTACTTTCCAATTATTTAAAATCTTTATTTTATTTTTTATTCCCCAAAGGTCTATTTCTGACTCCGTATAAGCAATTTGTATCGAATATCGCGTTGAAATATACTGTTTACTATAAACTGTTATCCTATTATATTTCGTTGCATATAAACCCGCAAGTTGGAGAGTAATTTCGAAATATCTTTCTCCTTTAACAAAAAATGGAATAATTTTCTGAATATAATATCTAGAAACTCTTACATTATTAGCTACCAAATCTGTTTTCAAAATACTATCTGCAACGAGTCCATAATACTCCTCATCTAATGTATCCATATCCAGCGGAAATTTAGATAAGTTGTCTAAAACATCAATATCAAAAGTATTTTTCAGAAACTTTCTTATCTCCCATAAATAATTGTAGTATTTAAGCATTAGCCTTTCTGCTTGACCTTCTTCAGGAATTCTAATTCCTATATATTTTAATCCTCGTATTATAAAGTAGTAGTGTTTATAGACCCTCTCCAAGGTCTATATGCTATACTGTTGGAGATACTGTGGATTGTTTTTTTGCTCCTACCACATGATGGTTTTTGAAAGGCTACAACCACAGTCTCTTTGTATATTTGTTAATCAGTTAGATACCGCATGACGGTTTATTTAGAACGAGGTTACAATTGCAAGGAGTACCAGTGGTTCTATAAACAGTATCAAAATATTTACTCAAAGGAGATTTTTATGATATACGCTGGAATTGATGTTGCCAAGGACAAACACGACTGTTTTATTACCAATTCAGATGGTGAATTATTATTCAAATCTTTCACCATTCCTAACAATCGTGAGGGCTTTGAAACCTTATTTCAGAAGATTCAGTCCGTATCAGATGATTTAACCAAAGTAAAAGTAGGACTGGAAGCCACTGGACATTATAGTTACAATCTTCTGGGATTCCTTCTTGATAAAGGTTTGCCGACCTACGTTATCAATCCGTTACATACCAATCTTTACAGAAAAAGTCTAAGCCTTAGAAAGACGAAAACGGATAAGGTTGATGCCCATACCATTGCTTCTATGATCATGTCTGACGTGAACTTGAAGTCCTACTCAGATACATCTTACCACAACGAAGAGTTAAAGTCATTAACCCGTTATCGTTTTGATAAGGTAAAAGCACGGGCAAAACTCAAATCTTCTGTTTCCAGGCTTGTTTGTATCCTTTTCCCTGAGCTGGAAAAACTTGTTCCGACTCTTCATATGGTATCTGTTTACTCTCTGTTATCTGAATTTCCGTCTGCTCATGCCATTGCGTCTGCACATCTTACCAGACTTACGAATCTGCTGTCTGAAAGTTCCAGGGGCAGATACGGTAAAGATACAGCTATCTGTTTCCGGGATGCTGCCAGAAGCTCCATCGGATCTCATATACCTGCCAAATCACTGGAACTGAAGCATACCATCCGACTTATTCTTGAGCTGACCTCCGAGATCGACGAAATCGAAGCCGAAATTAAAACCATTATGGATGAAATCAACTCTCCGATCCTTACCATCCCCGGAATCAGTTATAAAATGGGAGCCATGATCATTGCAGAGATCGGTGATTTCAGCCGTTTTGATTCCCCTGACAAGATACTCGCCTACGCTGGAATGTCACCATCTATCTACCAATCGGGGCAGCTGGATAACTGTTATGCCCATATGGAAAAACGTGGTTCCCGTTACCTTCGATATGCCCTTTACAATGCCACTAAATACGTCTGTCACTGGGATGAATCTTTCGGAACATATCTTGCAAAAAAACGAGCCGAGGGAAAGCATTACAATGTTGCCTTATCCCATGCCACAAAGAAACTGGTAAGAACCATTTATGCAATGGAAAAATCGGGTCAGGCATACACCAATGCTGCGTAATCTTTTCTGAAAGTATCAGTATGACACGTTGGTATCCCCTATTTGAGTGCCGATAAAGACACTCTATTCGTCATGCAGTTTTCAAGGTACAAATATATCTGAATGCATTTCTGCAATTCATTCAAAAAACTTTTATTTTAGACTTGACTTTTAATAGTTAGTCTTTCAAAAAATTATATAAATATTTAGTCTCTGGCTTAAATTGTGAAACTTCCCATGCCAACTTTTGATTTATATCTGCATATCCAAGTTTTATTGCGTTTAAAACTAAAGAAGAATAACATAAATCATACAACGCTGTGACAATTTTCCTCGATATAACATCACGTAACTCGGGATTGTTGCTGACATTATCAATTTCTCTAGTTATTTCATCACATCTATAACGAACTATTTTCAATGCATCTTCTTTTGATAAACACTCATTATCTAACTTTTTAAAAAATAAATGCATATCTACAACTTGGTCCAGCTTTTTGCAAAACGACTCTATACTTTCATCCGTATCCTTAATTTCATCTTCTGCTTGCAATTTGATAGTAGCACTTGTCTTCTCAAAATTGATTGTCTTAATAAATGAAGGCGACATGTACTTCCAAAAAATACGTTTTTCCCCCCTGATATCTGGATTTAGAACAATAAAAATGATTCCTGGATCTGCCGTAACCTCATATGCTATATACGCAGGAAATGCCAAACTCTTTAAGCAATACGAAATGATACCATTATTTTCTGTATAATTATTTGTCCCCTTAATTTGTACAACAAAATTTTGCACGGGATGTCTAGATACATCTGGATTAGGAACATATTCAAACATACCGTCATGATTAGGCCACTTATCATCACTTGCAAATGAAGTATTTATCCTTCCATCTGGACTTAAAACACTCTCCAAATAGCTAACTGCAGAACGGTCTTCCGATGATTGCTCCGTATGTGTAGAAATATGCTTCTTTATTAACTCAATATATTTTGAATTCATAATTTTTTTCTTCCTGTATATCCTATTTCCAGTCATGTACACTTAGTTTTTAATGCTTTTAACTTTAATATATAGATATAAAGGAAATCCCCTTTTTAACTTAATTCCTTCTAACATTTAATTATATCATTTTACTTATGTTCCGGCAGCATCCCCCTAATCTTTATCCCGCTCAGGTCCACATCCAGCACAATCTTCACCATCCAGAAGAACAGCAACAATACCAGCATAGGGATCACGCAGGAAGTAATGATCATCACCGCAACTGCCTCAATAAAATGATTCAGGGAATTCTCCACCTTCTGCACCAGTTCTTCGGTAGAAATCGTCACATTTTCCACAACGTTGGCCACAGAGTCCTTCGCACTGGAAAAGGCATCCTTGGCCCAGTCAAAGATATTCGAAACTGAGCCTGATTCGCTGTTGGTTTTCTCCTGTGTGTTCGCTGTAGCTGCTTCTGTTGTGCCGGTTCCAATTTCCGCCTCACCGGTATCATTCCCTGGGTCACTGTTTTCCAGTATATTCTGTGTGCTCTTGGCATCCTCAATAGTGGCTTCGATCTGGGCCTGATAGGTATCTCCGATGAGGTCGGAGATCTTCACACTGGCAGGAACCACGAGGAAAATAGCAATGCCGAATACTGCCAGCTTCGCTGCCAGTTTCCGCACCGTAGCATTCGCAAAAAACAGATTCAATATCCACAGCACGCAGGCTGCCGGAATCAGATATGTAAATGCCACATAGCCGGTGATGGTCACGAGATATTTTTCCAGATAGATGGCACAAAGGACAATCAGCAGATACCCACTGACATCTGCCATTTTCTCCGCGATGGGTGTTGCCGTGTCGCCCGGAAGCAAGGTGATCAACGCCGAAGTCACCGTGGATGCCGCCGTCAGTTCCATGACAGTCTGTTTTTTCTCATCCAGAGAGGCGATGGTCTTCTGATGATTCTCCGGTGCGGAGACGTATTTTCCAATGACCGTTACCGATAAAATGGCAACCAGTAATAAGATCACTGCTATGATACATTTTTTATATTCAAAATTATTTTTCACGTTTGAACCTCCCTGTGTTCTATTTTATCTCCGAATATTTTTTCAACAAATCAGCGTAAGTATTAACGGTTACATTATTTTACAGTCCTGATAATGTTCTCATTACCAGATCTACATCTTTATTTTCCAATTCCTGAATAATATGTAGATATGTTTTCTGCGTAGTTGTCATACTTGCATGTCCTAGTCTTCTGGCTACACTGGCAATGGATACACCCGCAAATAAAAGTAGCGACGCATGCGTATGACGAAGACCATGAATAGAGATTACCGAGATTCCACACTCTTTACAGTGTCTGGCAAGCACATCATTTACTGTGGAATTATATATTTTTTCCTCTCCTACAAAAATAGGTTTATCCTCCGGTAAATTTTTAACCAGTTCTGAAAATTTCACTACTATTTGCCAGTCTATCTGTATTTTTCTTACGGATGATTTATTTTTAGTGGGCAGGAATCCTCCGTCCCCCTTATAATCCCATGTCTTACTTACAGATAATGTCTGCCTCGCAAAATCGAAATCTGCCGGTGTAATTGCCAGTGCTTCGGAAAATCGCATACCCGTTTTTGATACGAGAAGAATAAACCAATCCCAATTTGGTTCCTCCTTTATATCAAGATGTGCAATCAAAGTATGAAGTTCAAACTGGTTCAAATACTTAATTTTCTTTACTTTTGGTGTCTTTCCTTTAATGATTGCTTTTCTGGTAGGATCTCTTTCAATTAATCCCTCATCTACTGCATCAAGAATTGCCCCCTTCAGTTGATGGTGAAAATCCAGGGTTGTTTGTCTCTCATGCTCTTTTGCATAATCATTTAAAAGCTGTTGATAGGCATTTCTTGTTAATTCTGATACTTTCAACTCTGGAACAAGCTTCTCCACCCACTTATGTGTCATCTGATATTTTGCCAAAGTTGCTTCCCTGATGGCATCTCTTTTGTACACTTCAATCCATTGTTTATAATATTCGCAAAACAGTTCTGTACTGTTCATATCATTAAGCATAAGCTGCCTCCATTTCTTGTACTACTTACGCTGATATGAACAGTACAGAATATTAATTGTTTAGTAAGGGTTTTACTTCCTCGTCCAAAGTCTTTTTTAAGTCTGCGATTAACATTGTATAATATTTAAACTTAGGAATTGCCTGCTCCTGCGCAGCCTTGTAACGGGGAAAATCAGCTGTTACTTTAATAGCATTCTCATTTGGAATCTCTCCGTTGCGATAATGTGTTGCTGCGTACATAACATCATCTTTTGAAACGCACCATGTAATACAAAATTCAGATACTACTTTTTCTATACAGTTATGCTTCATATTTTCTATGACATTACGAATAGATTTCCCTTTATATCTGTCTTCATCCACTTCAATATCACATACCAAGTCAGACATAAGTGCTGCTACCTTAGGATTCTCTTTGCTCAAATCCCCTATATATTGCTTCACTTCCTCAATTTGTTTCTGACGCTGTTCAGGTGCAACTTCTTCATCGTCACTGGGTGTTACAATGTTCTGGATCAAATTAATAATGTACTCATAGTCAATCTTGGTATGACTATATGCCATAAGCTCATAATCCATATTAATCGTAGGTTCTTCGTCACCACCTTGAGGATCATCAGGCTTCGGCTGTACCTCTTCTTTCACGTTCAAATAATGTGCCACATAATCTTCATATTCGTCTTGCGTTATACCATATTCTTCTAACATGCTGTCATCATACTGTGTAAAGGATTTCAACTGTGCAAACAGCTTGTCAAAATTCTGGAACATCTTTATAAATACAATCTTTTCTTTCCTTGACATTCCGGGAATCTCTTCCGGAGTCTCTGCCGAAACTCTAAGTGCCTTCAATGCTTTACGAAATGCCGGTTCTATTTCATCCCACTCTGCCACTAATGCCGATTCCGTACTTCCTGCAGAATAGAGTTTTACTGCATTATCTACACTTTCCTTAAACAGCTTTGGTGCCTGAAATGTGACAATTTGACCATACGGCTTATTTTTATCATAGATACGATTGGTTCTGGAAAAAGCCTGAATCAAATCATGTGGGCCCATAGGCTGCCTATCAATAAATATAGTAGACATACAAGGTGCATCAAAACCTGTTAATAATCTGTCTACAACAATTACCAGATCCAATTGTTCATTTCTACTCTGAAATTTTGGATCCTTTCTTGCCAAACGCTTATTTAAATTTCCATTATAACCTTGTATTTGAGCAAGTTCGTATTTCGTACCAAACATTTCATTATAATCATCTAAAGATTCCTGCATCTTCTGCTGGTTCACATGAGAACCTTCTTCATTTTCCGTAACGGAATACGTTATTGCAAATTTAGGAAAATCCGGCAAAACCTGCTTTATTCTTTCATCTATCTGTAATTCTGTTTCTCCATTTTTTACCCTTTTGAGCAAATCATAATATTTCTGAGCCATCTGAATAGAACTGGTTGTTAATAGTCCTTCATATGTTTTTCCTTTCCCGTTTTGGAATCCTAATTTGTGATATGATTTGTTTAAAATCACATCCAGCACGCTGAGCATATGTGCTTCACTTTCATATATGCTACTATCAGTCTCATCTGCCATATTTTTCGGTCCATTATGCTCTACCTGAAATCCCAATACCGCATTATCATGGATTGCATTCTGAATCGTATATTTATGTAACTGTTTTCCATATAATTCTTCTGTGGTACGTGGCAAATCTCCCATTTGAGGATATGCATTTTCTGCGAATCTTGGTGTTCCGGTAAATCCATACCATAATGAATTTCTAAAAAATCTTTCTAACTCTCTTTTCGTTCCGGGTGTCACCGCTCTGTGGCACTCATCCACAACAAATGCAATTTTGAGATTTTTTATTTTATTATACTCTGATGTGCCTTCCTCCAATTTTTTCGTAATAAGTCTCTGTAATTTTTGAATTGTTGTCACAATTACCTGACGATCATCTGATTTTAATTTCCTTTTCAAATCGAAAACATTGTCCGTTTCATCCACATCAATAATGTCATTATTCGCATATGCCTGAAACGCCATTGTGGTCTGTGCGTCTAAGTCTTTTCGATCGATCAGGAAAATAGTTTTATCAATCGTTGGGATATCCATCAACAAATTTCTGGTTGCTTTATAAGACGTCAAAGTTTTTCCCGATCCTGTTGTATGCCATACATAACCGGACTGTCCTGTTTTGGACGCATCACGAATAGCCTCTATCGCGTGTATCTGATAGGGGCGGAGCAAAATCAGTCGCTTGGCGTCTTCATCCAAGACTGTATATCTTGCTATCATCTCATGTGCTTCCGGAATTCGGAGTACACTCTTGGCAAAATCAAGATAATCCGAAACCGGATTATTGTCTCTATCCAGCCATCCACTAATGAATTTGGGATTCAGATCTGCATCACTTGCCGCGGAGAAATATTTCGTATCCACGCCGTTGCTGATAACAAACATTTGCACAGCCGAAAAAATACCTGTAAATTTACCTTCACCAATGTACTTTTTGATCTGCCAAAATCCATCCATGTAAGAATGTTGCTTGTTCTTTAACTCTATATGTATCAAAGGCAAACCATTGATCATAAGGGTGACATCAAATCTTCTGTTCTGTCGACTATCCTCGTCCGCCAGTGCTCTATACTGATTAATCACCTCATAGACACTACTACCGCCAGCAATATGTTCATGGTTCATCACAACCAAATGAAGTCTCTCAATATCTCGCTGTACATGAACCATAACCTTTCCGTTTTCGCCAACCAGCCATTCTCCTGCTTTATAGAATGAAGAAAACTGTAACTGATTTTTCACCTGTTCAAATTCAGAATCAGACAAATGTTCTCCATTCAATCTCTCTTTATTATTCTGTTCCAGAATATATTTAAAATTATTCCAAAGATCTTCCTCTGTTTTTAAATCATTCCGGTAAATCCATTGTGAATCCCCATAAATCAACTGTTCAATAAGTTTTTGTTCTATTACTGCTTCTAATTCTGCCATAGTAACCTCCCAACACAATTAACTTGGACTTTAAAACGTGTACTTGTACTACATATACCTTTTCTGTTTTTTCAATGGAATATATACATTTTTATTTTAGTATACCATATTTCACCTTTTATGTTTATCTTATATTGGCTTACGATTGTTTCCATCGTTTTATAATGATTTTAATATGCTAATATACTTGCGATGGTGAAGAGTGATGAGGGTGGCGAGTGATTCAAAATATGCCCCAATTTTTCGCTGTTCCTCTAACGTCGGATATGGAATTGGCATTTCCATAAACTGTGTTGACGAAATCGTAAATCTGTCAAACCGAGCGCCTGAATCTCCGTTTAATTTCATGAAGCGATGCCACTTTGTAGTTTTGAAATAAAATTCCAAATACAGATTATCTATATCATGCGTTCTAAATACCGTATAAAGTGGCGATATTACGCCATTTCTGCCAAGTCTGTTCCGATTTATCGGTCCAACAGGAGCCGTTACAGAAATTCTTGGATTATAAATGAAGTCATCATTCCTGACTATATAATAACCATTCAGATTTTCATCATTCACAATCTCTCTATCAAAATAGTCCTTCTGACTAATGATTCCTTGTTCTGCTGAGTTTGTAAACGGCTCCGAAAATTCATTATTTTTATTCTTCTCTGATACCTTATCGGCAATCTCGTTTAACTTACGCTGTTCCCAATCGTTATATAATAATTTGGGTAAAACACGACGCTTACACTGGTGAAGAGTGATGAGCATATCAACCTTCCGAAAATATCTTGCTATGCAGTCTTGTTCCTGTGTTCTAGGTAACAATAATGATATACCCATAAAATCGTCATATCCAATATTTAAAAGACCATCCATTCTTGCACCGGACGAAATTAACTTTCCCAATTCTCTGTCAGGTAACTTTGTTGCAAAATAATATTCTATAAAATTTGCATTGCCCTTCTCTACTTTGAAGCTATGGTAAACCCTTGGTACAAGCGCTTCTTCATATGTTTGAAGTGAAAATACAGTTCCATATTTTGCAAGTTTTGAATTACCATGGTTGTATGATAATTCTCCTTTTTTAAGCAATGTATAATTCTTTTGTTCTTTTCCAGCTATATTCCCTGAAAATCTATCCTCCTGTTTCATCCATCCATTTCCAGCAGATATTGTTAATGTTGGTAGTTCCATTCTACCATCATTTCCCTGTACTCTTGAACAGACCTCCCCCAACTTACGCTGTTCCCAAACATGTGTAAAATTTTTAAAAAATAAATATTTTTTCGCTGGTGAAGAGTGATGAGGTGGTCGAGGCTGGTGAAATAATCTACTATTTTGTCTTGTTCCACCTTGTTTGGAAATGGAACGATCAAATTTCTTATCTCCTCATTGTGGATATGAACTACCGATTTTCCTTGTGCTTTTTTTGCCAATTCCCGTTGCGAATTTCCATTAGAAATAGATATTGCCATAAAAGCTGAATTGATATCCTTACTCGGCATCACAACATTTAAGTCTCCACCAAGCAATATTCCTGATTTATCAACGGTTGCAGCTCTTGCAATATCTTCCGCTGTTTCACCTGACGCTGGTACAATAACTTCTCCACCTTTACTGTATACAGAGCCTTCTTTTGCTTCTACATAAGTATCCACATCAGAGATACTAGTTTCATATTTCGTATATAATCTTCCGTACAAGATAATTGGTGTCCCAACCTCTATTAAGTCCCCCTTCGAATATCCACTGCCTTTACTAAATTCGGCTACATCATCTAACTTACGCTGTTCCCAAACTTACCTTGCTTATTTCAGTATAATGAAAACGCTATTTGTCTTTTTGATAAATTATATTTTTATTATCGTTTGCCAAAATCTAAATTATCATTTTCATGTTTTTCGAGGCTTACGATGCATATCATCGCAAGCCTCGAATTTTACTATCTCTAAAAATACTTTTTTCTACAAAATAACGTCTTATAAAATTTTACAATGTTTTCTAATTTTTGCTTATACAAACATATTCTGAAGCATGAATTTCTTCATATTTTGTAATTGTTCACACTTATGCTGGTGAAGAGTGATGAGATGATCAAGTTGCCTAAAATATTTTCCGACAATTTCCTGTTCAGCTCTATCCGGGATAATTATAGATACATTTTCAACATCAGAAGCGTTATATGATGGTAATGCTCCAACCTGTGTTAATTTAGTTAAATCTATTGTTTCAAAAAGTGTTTTTCCAAAATCACAATCCCATATCTTTTTGTCGAAAATATACACCATTGTATTATTGTCCAAAAGGAATGGAGAACGCACTAAACGCTTGCGATTCAGCATTACAGCAGCACCTACTTTAGCAAAAAGAATAGCTGGAACATCATTTATAACATTCCATCTTTTTCTTGTAATTTGTTCACTTGTAACATAATTATTTGCTACCACTAGCTCATGCTCATTTCCTTTTATATTCATATCTGATACTTTGAAAAAAGGGACTCCTTCAGTACCACCTTGCTCTATATCAGGGAAGCCCATTCCAGACTTTACTGTACCAACCTCCCCCAACTTACGCTGTTCCCAAGCATCAGTAAAGCCTGCAAATCGAATTTCCGGAACGGTCTGTCCATTTTGTGGAAACATTTTTTGTAACATATATTTTTTTAGTTTTTTTGTTTCTTCACACTTTCGCTGGTGAAGAGTAATAATGTGGTCTAATAACTCCAAATAATCTCCAATTTCCCTCTGCTCACTCAAAGATGTATATGGTATTTCAATGCACTTCATTCCTTCAATGTCTATACTTCTTCCATCCCTAATTCCATACACATGAGGCACTAATTTATGCTTGATAAATTCAAATGATCTAAAGTATGGATAATAGAATCTTGAATCTGCTTCATCACTATGAAAAGTGTGATACGCTGGGCTAATGATGCCATTCAACGAAGCTTTTTCTAACCCTCCTTCAAAGGAACGAAGATGCACTATAAAATCATCTTTTCGCACCATTTTGTAGTTAGATAAATTCGCTTCATCATACATTAAATTTCTGTCAGAATCTTCTCTTTTTACAGTCCCAGCCCCTTGAATAATTGTCAATGTTGGTAACTCTGTATGTCCCTTTTCGGAGTATTCTTTGAATATCTCCCCCAACTTACGCTGTTCCCAATCGTCTGTGTATCCTTTAAATCTAATTTTAGGTTTTGCCATGTCCATCACCCCTCCATTTTTCTAATTAACTCATTCAAAGCAAACATGACATCTTCATCCGGTGACGTCAATTCTTTCATAAGTAATAAAAAGTCTCCTTGTGCCTGTTCCAGTTCCTTGTCCGTGTTTGTCATACTTACCAAAAGTTCATTTAAATCAATCTCTTCTTCCTTCTCAAAATTATCTACATATCGAGGAATATTCAAATTGAAATCATTTCGTTCAATATCGTCAAAACTAGCAAGGTATGCTTCTTTATCTACCGTTACTCTTTCGTTATAAAGTTTCATAACTGAATCAATATGTCCATCAGTCATGGCATTCTGTTTTTTACCTTTTTCAAACTTTTGTGAAGCGTCAATGAAGAGAACATCTCGACCTTCTCTGTGTTTTTTCAAAACCACAATACATGTAGGAATTGATGTATTGTAGAAAAGGTTTGCCGGCAATCCAATAACCGCATAAATATTACCGGAGCGAAGTAATTTTTCTCTTATCTTACCTTCTGCCGCGCCACGGAAAAGCACACCATGTGGTAACACAATTGCCATTGTTCCATTACTTTTCAGATGATATAAGCCATGCAGTAAAAAGGCATAATCGGCTTTTGACTTGGGTGCAAGCACACCATAATCGCTAAATCTCTCATCCTGTAAAAATCCTGCAGCAGCACTCCATTTTGCAGAATACGGTGGATTCATCAACACCATATTGAAATCCGTTTCTTCGCCAGTCGGCCAGTCTCCGTCAAGAGTGTCACCATTTCGAAGGACTTGATTTTCCGGTACTATTCCGTGCAAAAACATATTCATTCTAGCCAGGTTATATGTTGAAGTATTCAGTTCCTGTCCATAATATTTAATATAATTAGGCTCTTTCGCATATTTTTTTGCATTTAACAGAAGAGATCCCGAACCCATGCAAGGATCATATACAGATAATCCTTTTCTATCTTCCTGTCCTGCGATCGCTATTCTTGTCAAAATCTTTGATACTGCCTGCGGCGTATAGAACTCTCCCGCTTTCTTTCCTGTTTCCGATGCGAACTGACCGATAAGGTACTCATAAGCATTTCCCAGAATCTCTGCATCTGAATTCAATAAATCTGCTTTATCAATTTCCTTAATCAAATTTGAAATAGTATCACTCTGTTTTTGATCTCCGGTCCCCAAACGATTAGAATATAAGTCAATATCCGTAAATAAATCTGCAAACAAAGGGTCGCTTTGTTCAATATTATTAAAGGCTTTCTGCAACTGCTCTCGATTAAATGAGTTGTTCCTTGCCGCATCAGCAAAACATGTATATGTAAGTTCCGGTTCAATTACGTAATGACATTCTGACTTGATTTGTTCTTTTAATTCTTCTGCGCTGCTATCTTCCAGAGCTTCTTTGTATGCCTCTAAAGCAACCTTTAAGTTCTCCGGCTTTTCATCATAGATCAAATCATACACCTTGATTAAAAATGAATCCGAAAGATACTTATAAAAAACAATTCCTAATAAGTAGTCCTTATACTCATTAGCATCCATTTTAGAACGAAGAATATCCGCTCCACTCCATAACACACTGATTAAATCCTTACTGTTTTCTAACTCTGCCATTTTTTTCTCCTTTTATTTATTCTTCAACATATTTTTTAACATAATCTATATTATAAAGCGGAATATTCGTCATCCATTCCTGCTCTCTGTAATCCGACATTGACGTCCGGATCGCAATTTGGGGCTGATATTTTTCGCAGAACATCTTCAGGCTCTTCGCTCTGAGGTTTTCCTCCGCTTTTACCTCTATGGGAATTACGGATGTTTTCCCCTGCACCATGAAATCAATCTCTCCGGAAGAGTTTTCCGTGCTGTAATAATAGGGGATCACTCCCACTTCAGAGATCAACTGCTGGAGCACATACTGTTCTGTTAAAGCTCCCTTAAATTCTGTAAATATCCGGTTTCCGTCGATAATCACCCTGGCATCCAGATCCGTCATGGCAATCAGCAATCCGATATCCAGCAGGTATATTTTAAATGCATCCAGATTCAGATAAGCTTTTAATGGTAACGCCGGTTTACTCACACGGTTTACTTTATGGATCAGTCCGCAATCCAAAAGCCACTGGATTGCCAGTTCGAAATCTTTTGCCCTGGCGCCCTCTCTCACCTGTCCGTAGATATATTTTTTATTTTCTTTTGCCAGCTGCATCGGAATGGAATCCCACACCAGGTTCAATCGGGGAACCAGAGAATTCTCCGCATGCTTGGAAAAATCCTGGCGGTAATAATTCAGCAGATCTTTCTGAATCTCTCTGACCCGCCCGAAGTCTTTATCATTCACATAGGACTGGACCACTTCCGGCATACCACCGACATAATAGTACTCTCTCAGACGATCCTTGTATTTGGAAGCGAAGGTAGTGATCATCTGCGTATCCCCGGACTGCAGAAGTTCTGCAAATCGTTCTTCTCCCAAGGCGCACAAAAATTCCTGAAAATTAAGCGGATACAGATCCATGAAATCTACCTTGCCTACCGGGAAAGAGGTGCCCTTGTGCATCGCCACTCCCAGCAGGGAGCCGGCAGCTACAATGGCATATTCCGGAGCATTTTCGCAAAAATACTTTAAAGAGGATAGTGCCTTCGGTACTTCCTGGATTTCATCAAAAATAAGTAAGGTATCTTCACTTTTGACCGAAACACCTGTCTCCACGCTGATTGCCAGAAGAATCCTTTCTACATTGATCTCTCCATCAAACACCTGTTGCATACGAGGATTACTGTCAAAATTGACATACGCTGTTTTCTCAAAACAGCTTGCTCCGAATTCCTTCATAAGCCAGGTCTTTCCTACCTGCCTGGCTCCGCGAATGATCAACGGCTTCCGGTTCTTTTTTTCTTTCCATTCTTTTAATCGTTCCAATGCAAACCGTCGCATGTCTGCCTCCCTTGTACTATTCACAATAGTTATCTACTTCTACTCTATCCCAGTAAAATTGCCTTGTCAACAGAAATAAGTCCTTAAATTCGTATATGCAATACACTTTTAAGGACTTATTTCTGTAATTTATTACATTTTTCAGGACGTAATTTCCGCTCTGGGCTATACTGGGCTATACTGGGCTACACTTGGGCTACACTTTTCAGGACGTTACTTCAAAAACCGCCGTAACAGCTTCTCTTTTTTCTCATCATACCTCTGATACCGTATCGGCAGATCCATCCATGTCTTTTTGTCCACGATACTCCGATAATGGCTGAAGGTCTCGAATCCGGTGCGGCCGTGATACCCACCCATGCCGCTCTCACCTACGCCGCCGAAGGGCATGGCACTGGTGGCGAGATGAATGATGGTGTCGTTGATGCAGCCACCGCCAAAATGGCAGTGATCCAGGATCCGTCTCTGGGCTTTTTTATCTTCACTGAAGAAATACAGTGCCAACGGATGGGGATGTTCCTCCACACAGCGGATCGCCCAATCCACAAAATCTCCCGCGGCAGCATGGGTTCCAGAACTCTCGCCGCTAAAATCATTTTGTGCAATGCTTTTCTCCGTATCATACGCATTATAAGTCACCACCGGCAGAATCGGTCCGAAGATCTCTTCTCCCATCACGGCATCCGCCCAGTCCACATCCGTCATCACCGTAGGCGCAATGCGCAACGTCTTCTCGTCATACTGTCCACCGCAGACGATTTTTTCCGCATCCATCAAACCCAACAGTCTGTGAAAATGCTTCTCATTAATAATTTTCCCGTAATCCGGATTCTGCAGGGGATCTGCTCCAAACTGCCTCGCGATCTCCGTCCGGATAGCTTCCACCAATCGGTCGCGGATCCTGACATCACACAACACATAATCCGGTGCCACACAGGTCTGCCCGCAATTTAGATATTTTCCGAATACGATCCTCCTCGCCGTCAGCGGAAGCTTCGCCGTAGCATCCACGATACAGGGACTTTTCCCGCCCAGCTCCAGCGTCACCGGGGTCAAATATTCCGCAGCGCTTCTAAGCACCTCCCGTCCCACGGTCTTGCCTCCGGTGAAAAATATCATATCAAACCGCTGCTGTAACAATGCTTGATTCTCTGCTCTGCCGCCGGTGATCACCGCCACATATTCCGCCTGGAAGCATTCTTCCAAAATCATTTTTAACACTGCTGCCGTCGCCGGAGCATAGGCACTGGGTTTTACCACTGCGGTATTCCCTGCGGCAATAGCATCGATCAGTGGATCCAGTGTCAATAGCACCGGATAATTCCATGGACTCATGATCAGCACGGTGCCGTAGGGTGACGGAGACCGGAAGCTCCTCGCCGCGAACTGCGATAACGGTGTCGGCACTCTCTTTTCCCGCATCAGCCCCCGCAGGTGTTTCTGCATCCAGGTCAGCTCCGAGAGCGTCAGTCCGATCTCGCACATGTAGCTTTCCATCCGGCTTTTCCCAAGATCCTGTTGCAGTGCATCGTTCAATTCTGTTTCATGGCGCTGCAGGGAAGCCTTTAACTTTCCCAGCTGTTTTGCCCGGAATTCCCGGGAAAGCGTGGCTCCCGTAGCAAAATATTCTCTTTGTCTGCGTAATATCGTCCGGATCTCCTGCTCTGTCATAGATGTCTCCTGCTTCTATTCTTTATACTGCCATAACTATTCACAAAACCACCTCTGAATAATTACATACTACCCAATTTTGAGTCTCGGTGCAACCGCTTCCCTGCTCATCCTATACACAAAAACGGCAGAGTTCTCACCCCACCGTCGTTTGTCTCTTCCTATCTTGATCTCATTTCTCCTATTTCCATGCAAAATTTACCATTCCGTACACATAGATGAACAGCACTGCCGCCGGCACAAAATATTTAAACACCGGTTTCATCCACGGCTGGACCTTTAAGCCCTTGCCGGCATTTGCTTCCTCCAGGAATTTGTCCCAGCCCCAGCCGACCTTATAACAACAAAATACCGCCAGCAGGATCGAACCTATGGGCATGATATTATTCGACACCAGGAAATCCCAGAAATCGAGCCAGGTCGTCCCCGCTGCAAACGGCTGAAAATGAAATACACTGAAGCCCAGTGCTGTCGTCAGAGCCAACAGGAAACATCCGGCACCACACGCTACACACCCTGCCGGTCTGGACCATCCGGTCAATTCACGGACCATGGCCAGAATATTTTCACACACACCCAGCACTGTGGACATGGCTGCGAACACCATGAACAGGAAAAATAAAGTTCCCCACCATCTGCCACCTGCCATGTGGTTAAATACGGTCGCCATAGTATCGAACAGAAGGCTGGGCCCCGCCGTCACTTCCACATCATAAGTGAAGCATGCCGGAAATATAATGATACCGGCGATCACTGCCACCAGTGTATCCAGGATAATAATATGGATAGACTCACCCATGAGAGAACGGTCCTTGCCGATATAGCTTCCGAAGATCGCCATACCGCCCATTCCCACGGACAAGGTGAAAAATGCCTGATTCATGGCGCCCACCACCACAGAACCGGTGATTTTGGAAAAATGAGGGATCAGATAGAAGCTCAATCCCTCTCCTGCTCCCGGAAGTGTAAAGCTGTGCACCGCCAGCACCAGCATCAGCACGATCAATGCTGACATCATATATTTGGTAATACGTTCCAGTCCACCCTGCAGATGGAAGCTTAAAATGGCAAAAGCGATCAGCAAAGTGACTAACAGATATGTCACATTCACCGAGGGCGTCGTGATCATTTTTTCAAAACCGAAATCCTGATTCTGCCCTGTCAGAAATTTTACAAAATAATAGAGGATCCATCCGGACACAACCGCATAGAAAGCGATCAGCGCAATGTTTCCGATGAGACAGACGATGCCCCACAGATTCCATTTGCCTCTGCCGCCGGATAATTTCCGATACATATAAAGGGGACTCGTCTGCGCCGCGCGCCCCACGGAGAATTCCATGATCATGGCGGGCAGGCCCAGCACGATCAGGCAGATCACGTAGATCAGCATGAAGCTTCCGCCACCGTTCTGCCCGCACATCCACGGGAATTTCCACACATTTCCGCAGCCGATGGCGCACCCCGCCGACAGCATGATAAATCCCAAACGACTCCCCAGTCTCTCTCTGTTTTCCATACCTCTGATCCTTCCCAAAACTACTTATTCTAAACACGGGATACGGCATATATTTTTGCTGTTTTCCCACATTTTCGCCATCTTTTCACGTTGACAGCCCTATTTTCTCATTATATAATTTTCTTAAATATTTGAAAAACAAATT
>ENA-ORPH01001015-ORPH01001015.1-human-gut-metagenome-genome-assembly--contig:-NODE-1015-length-28886-cov-3.583434_pt1 | contig 28886 bp, 16 predicted proteins | sample MGYA00242142_ERZ509074 | MGnify/ENA primary metagenome ERZ509074 (study PRJEB26280, sample SAMEA2338724) | human gut metagenome | biome: human gut; feature: human-associated habitat; material: faeces...
TTATAACCCGCGGAGTTGAATCCTCTCGCCTTGTGGTCTCTCTCTAATTGCTCAGGGGTATAATCCTTATCTACCCTAGTGGCCGAACAATGGATCACGATCAAGTTGATTTTCCTGTTAATCGTTCTCATATCAATTATTTTTTATACTTTTATGCGCTTTGTTAACCTTGCTATCCTCCCTTGCGAAAGACAGGAAGCTAAAATTTATCCAGCTCCCCCTATCCTTTTGGATTTGGGGAGCCTTTTTTATTCTTTGTCTTGTTATACTCATCCAAGAAATTGACCTTACTAATGAATTTTACGGCGGCAACCCAATACAAGAAGGCTATCACCTTGTTATCCGGGAATACCTTGCCCATGTTCTTTAAGACATTGGTCCCGTAAAACCATATCATCGCCCACGTGATCCAAGACACGAAAGCCTTGGCGTTATCCTCCGATATATCCATCATCACGCCTATCCAAAACGAAATGATAATTATCAGGAAATACACAAGCATGTATAACCAGCTACGGATGAACTTACTCTTCCGGAAATCCCCGTGATCCGCAGCCAACCCCCAGAACGTATCGATGAAGGCCAGCGACAGGATCACCACCAAGAAATTCTCGATCGGCGAAACGAAGTCCATCGCCGTGACAACGGCGGCTATGGCGATGGACTTAGCCCAATTTGCGAGGTCGGATATGTAGGAGATGTAGCGGTACATTATATATTATTTTGTTATTTGAAAACACAATTAATTATAACATCCTCATTGGGCATTATGAATGTGTAATAATTTGACCAATTTGAATTCACATCATTAGTCCTACTTACTAAACTAACTGTACTACCATTTTTTGTTTGACCTGTAATCTCAGAGATAGTTCCTGATACAACTCTTAATGTTACTATACCTTCTTTTACCCATCTATTATTCGGGGTTGTTATCTTCCCTGCTCCTGTAATATTAATAGTAATATTATATATTTCAGATTCATTATTATCGGCATAACACGCATTCAGTAACTGATTTGCATTTAACATGTGACCCATGTCATTCGGATGTGTCGCTACACCCTCATTAACTATTGGATAGTATGTATTGTTTCCATAATAGTAATCTCCCACCAACCAAGTGTTCAATGAATTATAATTCGCTGACACATTAACAGGAATTGCGCCTTTTTTAAGACTAGCTTCAGTAATGGCATTTGCTTTTTGTTGTCCATACCAACCAACCAAAGTGTAGATATCTGCACCGGGAGCTTTACTCTTTAAGTAATCCAAATATTCTTCGGCAGAAGGTTCTAATTCTTCAGAATAGGTACTATTACCAGCTGTCACTAAAAATATAATATCAGGATTAACACTCTCAATGGTACTATCAAATACAGAGTAATCAAAGTTTACATAATTCCTTTGCCAAGAATAATCATTCATTATAGAAATGGTTGCATCTGGGGATGTTTTTTGTATTCCTCTTAATAAGTATGAGGGCAACACATTATTATCAATACTGCCGGCCATAGCTCTATTCACATACCATCCTACAGATTCTGATGGGTCATGATGTGTTTGCGAAGTCCCAATTAACAAAATTCGTTTGTATTTTAACGATTTTAGTGTTAATTTACCATTCGCTACTTGTATTTTGTATTTTTCACCTGTAACTGTATCTGTTAAAATATTTGATGATTTTGCTTCATTATTTATAAGTACATTAACAGATGTTTGTAGAGCTTCCACGGAAGCTTGAGTTGCAAGATTTGTATCAAATTCTACTACACTGTATTGAAATGTAGTAAATTGGTTTGTGGCAACAAATACACCATCTATTGTACTACTTGCGTACACATAATCGCTGTATTTTTCAGATCTACTAACCAAAAATATAAAATCATCACCCGCTGCTGTATTGCCAGATCTAATACCAACTATTTCCCCTTTATTTATTACGACATTTTTATCATAAAAATCAAATTCAGTTTCATTGTCGTTAATATAATTTGGAGACAATTCTTTAAAATTAAAAGTGTATATCCGAGGATTAACTAAGGTTTGCCTTTGATCAAATTGACCAACGACAATGTTTATTTTGACTTTTTCGGGTTCTGTTGTCCAATAGTTTCTATTTACTCCAATTTTCAACTTATTTAAAATAGAATTGTGTTCAACAGGCTTATTGAAGATGACGTAAAGTGATCTAAAGTATTCATATATTGCCAACCCAGAATCTTCTTGACCTAATGAAACGTCCTTAATATAAGGAAGTATCAAATCGGTTTTTCTAGCATATTCAAACTCAATAGGATTTATTTTAATCGCATTTTTTTCAGAATATCTGTAAATATCATTTGGAAAATATTTAAAAAAAGAATCCCAATCAAAATCAAATTCTACTCGAATATTTTTGTTATCCAATACGTAATGCAATATACCGCTAGGTCTTTGTGTTACATCGATTTCATTAAACATTTGTATATCTTCTAACGGCGCCCCTTCTTTTATATAATAGAAAACAGGATATCCGATAGAATCAGCCCAACCTTGTTGTCGCAATTCATAAGTTTCCCCACTGTATTTATACTCATACAATCTTAAATTGTAATAGCATTTTGCTATATTAATGTTATTTTCAGTCACGACAGACGAATTCAAAAATCCTTTACTTGTTATTTGATTCTTGTTTCCTTTGTATGCGGTAATATATAATTTATCATCATTTAATGGTGCATAACGATTGGTGAAATACTCTGTGTATTTATCCCAATCAAATAGTATTTTAACATGAGTGGAATTTAAATAAAATTCATAAAAGCAAGTTCCAGTTGGTATACTTTCTAATTTTTCAGAATTATAACTTATTTGTTTATTATCTTTCTTTCTTAAGAAATAAAACACTATTTGATTAGAAGAATTATTTGTTAAAAATCCCGCACGAAGTAGTGACCATTCTTCAATATCATTTGTAGTATCAAAATCACAAATACTAAGATGTTTAATACACCGGTTAATTTTATACTCTGGCAAATGATATGTACTGGTAGAATTAAATTTTATTTCTATTGGATTTTGTACTGTATTGTAATCAATGGGTTTTGATGTTACAATTATTCGTTTTCTATTACCCGGGTAATAAGTTGAAAAAAGAGTATTGTATTTAGCCCAGTCAAATAATATTTCAATCTTTATGGACTTATCATCACTATACCATTCGTAATATTGCGTATTGTTTGGTTTTGTTGTTATGTCTCTAAAATACACCTCTATTAAATTGGACGGATCATCCACATCTTCAAATAAAAAACATGGAAACGGCTGAACTACTTCTGGATTTTGCACCCATCCTTGTTGAAGAACCCAATATCGATTAGTCTTCCCATTTAAATTTATTATATTTAATAATAACATACATTCTTTATAATCGAACTCAAGTTTTTCCGGCGAAATGTATTCGAATAAACTATTTAGTCTTATATCTTTGTTTTTCGCCTCCTCCCTCAAGCTCGTCTCCCTTGCGTCCGTGCCAATCCACGCCCCCGCCTCATGATCAGCCGTGAACTCGTACAAGAGACCGCCGTAATTAACGATCTCGCCTTTTACGTAGGGCTTGGTATCGGAGAATACAGGGTACGTGTCTAGGCCGACCAAAGAGGATACGCCTTTCTGGTTAATCACGGCAACCTCGCTATCTCCGATCGTGCCCACAACACTGGTTGGATTAGAGGGGTATTCCAGATCATTCCAATGTGTGACACCGTCACCTATCTTATAACCTTTACCTCCGTCGATGACGATTCCTATCTCCCCTTCCGAAAGAACAGGGTTAAACTTAGCCCAGTTCGATGCCGTATCTCTTCTTTGTAATACTCTGTCCATATCTATAAATTATTTTATCATAATGATATTACTATCCTTATAAGCTAATCCAAATCTTGTTTCATAATAACATCTGACGTAATATCCAGAGGCATAATCCTTCACATCCCTCATGATTACGTTAAAAGTATTGTCTTTTATGAAATCCTTGCACATCACGGCATTATGCCCCATGTATCCTTCTGGGGCCGGAAAATAAGGATACTCTCCTTCCTCCGCTTCTATTAGGTATATTACGTTATACCAGCTAGGTTTTACATTGTCGCTGTATCCTGTCAACCTCACGGTAATATCATCCAAGATAACATCACCCATGTCTATCACAGATAGTTTAGCGTGAAGATCATCATTATCGGTATACAAATCATACTCTGCCGTCCCTGATAGATATGGTCGCACATTATATAGCTCGATCCCGTTCACGATTTTAGAGGACATTCCCGATAAAAGGTATCTATTCGTATTGCTTCCATCAGAAATATTAATATGATCCCCGTCTTTGACCGCTATAAAGACATCTTGCCCTTGCTCAAAATAGGTCCTATCCCCATATTCAGAAATGACATTCTCGCTATATTCTATTTTAGGCAAAACCGGTATCCTTTGATTTTGGAAGCGGTATAATTTAAAGACCCTCTTATCATGAGGATCTATCCCTTTAAGGATTTTCTCAAACCCATCTTTATCGTAAACCGTTTCCATCATATTATATCCTCCTTGCTCCGTAACGACGATATTATAGATGCCATCCTCATCCACATTGACAGAGGAAACAACCTTACAATGCCCGGAAGTCCACAAAATATCACCTATGTTTATTTGCTCGATATCAACATAGGTGATCTCCTCGGCAACCTCCGGAATCTCCGTCGTGGTATAATATATCTTTTGACCAGATATATAAGATCCAAAAGTAGAGCAAACGGTACCATAATAAGAGCCTCTTCTAGTGTCCTGTCCGTAACCTTTACTATATAAAACACTTCCCTTATTCTTTACCGCCGAAAAAAAGGAGGAGAGACCACGGTTATAGTAAATGTCGTTACCAAAATTAAACACGGAGCTATAAGGAAGCCCACTTATAGCCCCACTGTAATATGACAAATCTTGTGAATTACGAGGTATATTACCTTCGGGTTGCCACGTCGTGAAAGTTTTATCTAAAAACGCCCTCATCAATCGATCCTCATAAGTCTCTCCCGATCCTCCAGATCCTCCAGAGACCCAAGAACCCCAACCCGATGTGGTACGATATCGGGAGAACATCTTCCCGCTTGAGGCTATGACTATTTGCACGGTACGGCTTAACTCGGTATACTCCGTCCGGAAATAAGGGAATAATAGAAGTACGCCTCCGTAACTAACTGGTGCGTTTTGAGGAACCGAGCTCGATATCCACGAGTATATTCCGATATGAGAGATCTCATCTAAATTGTTATCAGAATTTAAACTTCTTCTGTAAGTGAAAGTATTGTCTACGGTGTTATCCAATATGGATTTTTCAGCAGGCCTGTTCCAATCACCCCATTCTCCACTACCTTTATACCTGACATACATTCTCCCATAGTAATCGAAGACTTGCTGGACAATTCGATGTTTTAAGACATCTTTATCTAGGAGATAGGGAAATACGTTCATTAAACCTAAGCCTTGTACCGGGGAATTTATAGGAACCTCTTCATTTATCCATGTATAAATTCCAATTTGAGTACACAAGTCTAAATCATTTGAGCTTTTTAAGTTCACACGATTCAAAAATGTTTCATTAGAAAGCGTTTTCTGGCTAATGGATACATCTTCGCTATTCCCAATTTCTTGTACAATACCTTCTGCCTTCAAATATTCAAGGTCATTCCAACGGTTCACGCCATCACCGATCTTTCTCAATCTGGTATCCGTCTCAAATCCGACCTCACCTTCCATGAGAATAGGGTTCACCTCTCTCCATCTTGTCGACGTATCTCTTCTTAACTGAATTCTTTCCATAGGTAAATAATTTATGAGTTACACCAAATAAGCGTCAGCCCCACCGCAATCGATGGTTCTTGTCCCACCATAATTACTATCAGCCCTACCCCCGTCAAAGATAGAGGCCTTTATCTCGTTAAGTGAGCCTATATCAACGAACTTACTAACATTGTCCTTCCATACGTAAAGATGATATGGGGAGGAAGTTCCTACAGCGTAAGCGTCACCGATATTAGCGGTGGAAGGCAAAGCATCCGCCGTATCCCTGAATCCCAACAAATCATACCCATCCCCCTTCTCTCCCTTGGCCCCAGTATTTCCCATAGGGATTCCAAAGTCGAAAATAGCGTCCTTATCCCCGCTAACGTTCGTTACCGAAGCCTTGCTACCTGCGGGTAACGTCTTTACCTCCCCCACCTTTACGCTTGGCGTTATGTCAATGAGCGGGAAAAGATCATACCATACCTCTTCATCGTAGCTATATTTTACGTATCCTCCAGCCAAGCGAAGGTGTGGAACTTGTCCGTTGTCCCCTTTAGGTCCCTGTGCCTTGAAGCCGGTATCAACTCCATCTTGAAACCAATTGCCGTTAGAGCCTATGGTTATGTTACCCCCGATCGGGAGAGCGTCCGTTATCCTAGTCCAAGAGGAGTCAAGACGGAAGAAATCATCGGCGATACAAAGATCATAGGTGAGTTTCTCCGTTATCGTCTCATCGTCAAGGTTCTTGTAAGTGATTATGATACCCTTCCTTCTCATCCAGAAAGGCAATTGTATACGGGTATCCCCCGCCGATCCCATCCAAGGCAAATACACGTTGTTGCATTTCCACAATATGGAATCAAGCCTCTCTTTCGTCCTAGCGTCATATACGGCCTGAATGTATGTCAACGGATAGATCGGAAAACGCTCGTTCTTATCCTTGGCCAGCTTGTCTAGCTGCTGTACGCTATCCCTCTCGTAACCCTCGCAAATATCTTTTCGCTCTTCCATGATGTATCGTGCTTTAGTTCGTTATACGTAAAATATGTTGTAGCCGGCGTTCAACTTCAAGATCAAATCAAGGTCGTTAGCCTTTATCCAATCCTCGCCTTCCTTCTTGTAAAGGGCCAGCTTGAATACGCTCGTATTATCCAACTGATCTAATTTATAGGTATTCCCGGCCAGATAGAAAGGCTTACCTACCCTTATGCGCTGATCGCCGTTCTCCGTAAGATCGATGTTCTTACGGCCTTTGTACAATGTCCTTACCTTCGGCTTGTAAACAGAGAATACAAGCTTGAATATCTTTCTGATGATTTTGTATATGAATTGTCTCATGATTATGATGTTTTAATAGTTATACGATAGCTCCGGAGGCATCGACCCAAATATTTTTTTCTTTCATCCAAATAGGTTTACCTAAATCAGTATCAAAATACATACCTCCAATGTGCTTAATAGAATAAGCAGGTCTTTCGGAAGTAGTTCCTTTAGCAGAGAATATTAATCCAGACACTCTTGTTAAAATATTAACATCACCCCATTGTCCTATTGACATTACTTTAGTTTCTATTATAGAATTTTCTTTCCTTTTTTGGATATAAAAATCAATACTTTGATCTGCTTTATTAAGACATAATTTAAGCCTAAACATTCCATAGTCATTTGATACATTAGATATCTCATAAGCTCCTATTAATAATTCAGCCGTAGATGAATCTAACACAGATTCGCTACTTAACGCTCTTAAAGAAGGCGATTGCAATTGTTTGGTAGCAAACGCTCCCTTATAAGTTTGTGACCAATCATTTCGACCACCATAACCATATATGTTCGCATCGTCATTGAAAGATGGACTTCCTGTCCTAGATGGTACAGATGAAAATATATAGTTATTTATTGCTTTAGTCTGTATAACTGGATTCATAGAAACTGATGGCGCTCTTAAACTCCACATAGAACCTATTATAGACAGATTATTAATATTTCCAAATACAGCTGCATGCCCCTGAGCTAAACTTGTTATATATATTCCACCTATAATAATTATTTCACATCCACCATTATAGGCCGGTTGTACGTCAAATATCTGTTTTGATGTTTCTACATAGCAGTTATCAAAAATAATAGCCTGATCAGAATCTCTTATGTAAATCTCAGAATCTCCAGAAGTATTTTCAAAAGTACAGCTATCAAACTTCATAGCCGAACCATGAGATAATTTTAATGAATGCTTGCTGTTTAACATACATGATATACTATTAAAATTAATACCATTTACAGCAGTATCTCCAGTTCCGGCACCTATTTCTATACCTATTCCATTATACCAAGTTCTAATATTGTCAAAATTAGCATACCAAACTTTACTTACCCATAGTCCAGCACCAATACAATCACGAATTGACAAATCCCTAACTATAGAATTATCAGAAATATACCAACATTTTATTCCTATAGTAGCTTTCCCATTACCATTTACTAGAAGTTTACTAACTTCAGCTCCATTTACCGAAGAGTTTCCACCGTTCCCAATTTGTATAACAGCTTCCATTTCTTTAGCAGCAATTATTCTAGTAAATTTACTTTGCCCTTTCAATGTAGTACTACTTGAAATAACAATAGGGGAAGTAACATAATAATCTCCAACAAGAAGAGTAACATTGGTTGATATTCTTCTTGCATTAGAATAAGCAATATTAGTTTGCCCTGATTTCTCACTAAAATCATTCGCAAACCATTGTAAATAAGACTCAGGAGCAATCAATCCATATACAGTAACATTATTAAATATATAATCTACAGCATTCGCATTTATTAGAGTTCTATTTCCTACTATTGTACCATTCCTCAAACTCCCACCCTCAAACTGCAACACGCAATTCTCCGGCACCTCGATCGTCTGCTCTGCTAGACAGTAGTCATACTGTATGATATAAATGGTATTAGGCTTTCTCATCATGTGCTGCGTGAGGGTGTTCACGCCGTTCACATAATGTTTCCGGAGGTACACACGTCCCATTCCGGAGTAATCCTTCGGTGCGTATTCCTTATCTTTCAGTTTCAAGGTCTGGTTTTCCGAAACGGTTATATCCTCCTCGTCCGGAAGATTGGTAATGCTCTTGTTACCTATCAATTGCTTCGTAGCCTCGGAAAGATCGTCCGGATCGACGGAACCGGGCTTCAAGTCCGTTACCTGCTGGTTGGTGATGTCGATTATCTCGTTCCTCAATCCCCTCCGGGTGATATACGTATCACGGATAACGTTACCCTCATGGTCTCTCCAAGCACGGTCTACCGTGATCTCCGGGGTAAGGTCGATGTCCGGCTTGAAACCGGCGGGACGGGCTGATACCGGGGCGTGGCTCTTGATCTCATCAACGACATCCCCCATATTATTAACCTTGACCTCCGCTTTCTCCACACGATTATCAAGTTTTTCCGTATCTTCCCTAATATCCTCTATGGCATTGTCTTGTGCCTCCAGTTCATCAGTAATGGCCTTTTGGCTCATGGTATCAACCTCGCTATCACCACGGGAATCGAGCACGCTTACGTAACGCTCATGCTTCAGCCACTCTCCTTCCGTACCGTTCCAGTCCCCACGTAATACGGCCAGCTCATATGAGGACAAGCCATCATAGCCATAAGTGGCGGTAGAGGTCTTTACTTTCAGCACGACGACACCTTCTCCGATATTCGTAGCCTCGTCCTCAAATTCGGTAATAGAGAAAAGATCCTCTTTCTTGGAGCGGCATACGCTTCGTGTATCAAAGACATGATCCATATTCTTGACCCATATCGCCTCGATAGAGTAAGTTCCTTCTTCCAACCCTGAAGGAATGTCTACATAAAGCGTACCTTTGTGCGCTCTCGCTTGAAGTAGATATTTCTCCCGGTTGCCTAATAGAAAAACCTTTACATTAGATCGGGAGAAATCCTCTTTCACCGGGCTTATCCCCTTGTAAATAGTCCACTCTACCCGAATTAACCTGTCCTTGAATATGTATACCATGATTCTATAGTCTTGTTATTGATTGGAGTTGGCTCCGGATGGATTGACACCCATAAGAACCAACGCTTGATTAAACATACTGTCCGCATGCTGATCCCTGTAAGTAAGCAACGTGAGGCCGGATATATAATAGATCAGCGCCTTTTTCAGCTTGGGGCTTACCTCCAAGCTATCCGTTATATCCTCGTCCGTTATGATCCCGATCTCGAACGTGTCGGATTTATCCTTCGCCTTATATAGCTCCAATGTCTTACCCGGCCTCATGGTCAACGCCAGTTTAGGTCTTTCCCATGTCCCCGTTGCGTATGGATCCGACAGCGTGGCGTATTCCTTATCGTTCCAATAGATAGGATCTGAAATAAATAAAGGCCATGATGATAGCCTAGCGTAACAAATCCGAGAGTAGTTCTCCGGCAAGCTTACATGAGCGACAAGATCTTCCTCTATGGTTCCGTCCGTTATTATCTTGTTCGGTTCCAACAGGCTCCAGTCCGCATTACCGTTCACGAAGCGCAACGCCTCCGATATCTTGGACTTGATAATCGTGTCCATTTCCTCGTTATCCTGCGTTCCTAGGAACTCAGCGTCATTAAGCCCGATCTCGTCTATGCAGATCTTGACCTCACTCACTATGTCGCTCACGCTAATATCCATATCATTTCATGTTGGGGAACGAGACACTTAATTTATCCTTTAACTCCTCAAGCATATCATCGTTCTCCACTTTATAGCCCATCTTGGCGAAATAGTCGATAGCGTCATTCACGTTCTTTACGGTCTTGACCTCTTTCACTTGTTTTTCCCTGCCTCTCGAGTTCCTCATGACCGAGACACCAGACACATCATCGTCTTTTAACGTAGAGACGAGCCGGATAGACGTACCAAATCGGCAATCATTCTCGATAGCGTCTTGTACGAAAGGGTTGCTAGTCCGTAGTAAGGCGTTCTTGCCATTGATGAAATTACCGCCCTTGAACTCCATGCTGACCCTTGTGCCGCAGTATATAGTACGGAGCATGCAATTATCCTTGCCTACCAACTCATATGTTTTCGTGATCATTCGATTGATTTTATTAGACCCACCGTGCGTTTGCTCCGGTGGGTCTTGTTTGACAATATTACAGTTTACACGTTGATCTCTCCCTTGTATGGTTTCCATGCCGTACCGTCATATACATATAATCCGACGGCGTGCGTATCGTCCGCTACGGTCAAGTAAACCACATCGTCCTTTTTCGGTGTAGATACGGAACTCAGGGAAGCCACGCTGGAAACGACCGTGTCAAGCATAGACAGCTTATATCCGCTCACTGTCACGTCCGGACCGATCAGCATCGAGTTATAACCCGTAAGCATCAAGCAGTCATCCTGAATATAATATTGGGATTTGGCCTCCCGCACCTCACCGCCTTCCCCCTTGGAATGATCCACGGTAAGAGTCTTTCCTTTCTGGTAGTAATAACGCTTGGCCTCGGACATCGGGAAAGCGACGGCGCATTCCTCATATCCAAGATCGTCAAGGGCATGCTCGACCTTGAAGTTCAACTTTCCGAAAGTGGTCTCGAAAGAGGAGATATCGATACCGATATTCTGTTTCTTGACGAATGAGATATCCTTATGTTTCGTGAAATCGATGTTCAGCAACTTCTCGATGAACTTGGTACCGCAATACACGTCCATCTCGTTCGTGTTCGAGTACTTTCCGAAAAGCATACGGGTGATACCGATAAGATCGGCGAACTCCAATGTCGAACCGATCTGGTAACCCAGCCGTAATTGTCTCAACACGCCTTTTTGAAAATACACGTATTCTGTACCTGTTTTCTTGGAGCCATACTTCAAGGACTTCGTTCCTACGCCGATCAACATCGTGCGTGTACATTTCTTGCGGAAATTAGACAAAGTCCAATCCTTCAAGTCCTGCACGTTCCACTTAGCTTTCTTGTTGATACGCTCGAAGAATTCCGTCCACGTGATCGGACAGACCTTCTTCTGCAAGTAGGCGATCTCTTTCTTGGGATAAGCGGAATCCGGAGCGATCTCCACCTCACTCTCACTCATGGCCGGGGCCATGATATGCAATCCGGTACCCGCTTTCAAATCCGGCACATACATGTTTCCGCCTTCATCCAACGGGCCATTAAGAGCCGCTACCATAATGCCGTTAGCCTTATCCGCAGATATGACATAGAGGACTAACGGACTACCGTCAGAATTTCCGTTCTCATCATATCCGGTTACGCCGTCTACCAAGACAGTGTTGCACTCGGCAAATAACTTCTCGTCATTCTTATACAAGCTTAGTTTTACCTCAGCGTCCTTTTCCGTGTTGGTCACCGCCGCCTTGGTAACGCAATCCATTATAGCCTCGCCAATATTGTAATGCTCCGGTTCCTTCGTGTTGACATGGACTTGCTTGGCGAGCTTGAGGAAATCCGTGTGCATGGGATATTTGTACGCTTGAAATTTACTGACGTAATCCTCTACCTTGTTCTCGGCCAGATCAGCGTCAGTGACCGCAGATCCGGTAGCCCCCTGCCCCTGCTGATCAATACCCTTACCTGCCGCGTCCGGGGTCGCGTTCTCCAACGGCTTGCCATCATTGGGATCCGTATCACTTCCATTCTCCCCGATCTCCACGGCCATAGCCGCTCCACCGGTCAATACCGCCAAGACAAAGAACAAAGCCTTGACCCAAAACATCTTGTCTTTAAATAATTTATTCATCGCAAAAGTATTAATTGTTATTATTCTTATTATAAAAAAGGATTGTTCACGTCTTGCGTAACCGGCTTCTCCTGCCGTGCTCCTTGTCTTCCTCTCGGCCTTTCCTGCTTACCGCTAAGATCCTTTAACTTGTCGGTAACTTTCTTGTTGATCCCTTCCGCAACGCCTTCCTCCCGAGCGGCCTCCACGTCTTGGTTATAATTCATGCCCTTGGCCATCATCTCGAAAATAGACGGGTCCAATTTACCGACGATCAAGTCATCCATGACTTGATACATCTTGCCTATAACCTCCTCCGCTTGATCATCGGAAAGGCCCATCTCCGAGGCTTTCGCCCTAATCGCTTCCACGCTAGCCGGCATATTCTCCGACATTTGTTTCTCGATCTCGTCCTGTTTCGCCAGTTTCTCCAAGTAAGCGTTATGAGCGTCGGCCAGCTTTTGCGAATAATCGGGATCATCGGCCAAGGCTTTTAAGTCAAGCCCCTTATTCTGTACCATCCACACCACGGGATCGAAATCATCCTGATCCCTAGCGGCTACCATCAACTCGGCGAAAGCTGGACTCTTCGATAGGTTCTCCCGCATTTTCTTAGAGTTTCCCTCATAACCCTCATACTCGTCCATGAACTGGTTGACCGAGCCGTAGTAAGCCTCCTCGTCATCCATGTTAAGATCCGGATTCCGTTTGGCGTATCTCTGTCTGAATCTCTCTTTGTTAGATATATCTGCCATACCTTAATCGATTATGTTTTAGGCAAAGGAAAATAATAAGGTATATCCGTTTTGTTATTTTGATTATTTTATTTAACCCATGAACCCTAAGAATAATCAAACATGTGAATCTATTTTTTATCTTTGTGATGTTCACCAAAACAAGCGTTCTTTATGGTTAATGGCGTAGATTTCATCCCAGAGCGGGACATGGAGCTTTACGAAGCTTATAGACGTGCTTTGAAGATGAGGGAAGTGAAATCCCACCGAGAGGCGGTAATGAGGGCTATATCCTCCCATGCCTCTAGGTTCTGGATCTCCACCCTTCAAGCGTATAGGGGAATCCTGCTGATCAGGAAGGGGAAGACCAAGGAAAAGGGTCGATCGATCAGGAACAAGATGATCGATGACATTTATGAGATTTACAAAGAGCTGGAGAAAAAGAGAGAATTCAAGGGAAGCTCCGTTTATTTCATCACCTCTTTCGCGGTCTACCAAACGGCCCCCTGTTTTTACATATCCTATTCACGGGCGTTGGCGATAATACAACGCATCAACCGGGAAAGGAAAAATGGAAGGTAAGCTAAAAAGACTGATTCCTTCATTAATAATCGCCTTGACAAGCGTCATACTCCAACTCGCAGGTAAACATTTCTATTTCGATACCAATTCCATACCATACGACCATTTTCTTTACACGTTCACCCACGCAAACATCTTTCATTTATCATTAAATCTTATCGCCTTATTCCAGTTTAAGCCTCGTGTGAAAACATGCCTGATCGGTTACGTGTCTTGCGTCTTGGCCTCGTTCGTACCACTAGCCTCATTGCCGGTTCCTACATGCGGCATGTCCGGATTTATCATGGGATGTTACGCCCGCAGATATCACGCCTATAAACTAAGCCTTTGGAGAATAATATTGAGCAATATCGTCATGGCGTTTATCCCCTTATTCAACTGGAGGATACACTTGCTGTCATTCCTAATAGCCTATATCATCTATGGAGTCATACAGAAAATTAGCGTTCACGGAAGAGATTGAGTCTATATTGGCCGAGAATAACAAGAGGCTGAAAAATATATTCGGCACGCACGACCAATTCACGGGGCGTGGAATGGAGGGGCATAGCCATAGGGTTGTCATAGATGATTACCCCATAAGGGTACAGTGGCTTACCGAGGAGGTTTTCAAGAACGATCTGTATCAGGATGTCCTGAAAGCTGGTTCCATAAAGGACTACACGATAAGGTTCAACGAGCTGTACCCGGATTCAGATAGGATAAATGAGGAGGACGTGGCCAACATGCTATTTTGGGCCCGTTGCTCGAGAGACCCGTCCTTCGCCTTTTTCTCGTTATTTAAGATCAAGTCGAAAGAGACAGGAGAAATGATCCCCTTCGAGCTTAATTACGCCCAACGTTACGTGCTATCCGTTCTGGAGGAAATGAGGCATAAGGGAGTCCCGATCCGTATAATATTATTGAAAGCCCGGCAATGGGGAGGTTCCACCTTGGTACAGCTCTATATGGCGTGGATACAGCTATTCGTCATGGAAGGATGGTATTCCGTAATTATAGCCCAGACGAAAGATACCGCCAAACGTATCAAGGCCATGTATAAAAAGGTTCTCGATAATATCCCGGGATTTATATATGGTGTTGACAAGTTACAATTCGCCCCTTACGAGCATTCGGCGTCCGACTCCATAATCACCGACCCGTCCGGGAACAAGGTACGTGATAACGTGATAACCGTGGCATCTTATGAGAATTTCGAGTCAACACGTGGTATGGACTATGCCATGGCCCATTTCTCGGAGGTAGCCTACTGGAAAACAACGAAAGGCAAATCGGCGGAGCAGGTTATAACAAACATAGACTCGAATATATTGGAGAGACCGTTGACCATGGAGATCTCCGAGTCTACGGCTAATGGCATGGCCGGTTATTTCTATGATGAGTACCAAATGGCCAAGGAGGACACGTCATCCCGTAAGGCGCTATTCATACCGTTCTTCTTTATCGAGAACGACATGATAAGATTCAAGGACAAGAAAGAGACACGGCTTTTCATCCTTGATTTATTAGAGGGAAGGGATGTCACGACCTCCCCTAATGACAATAGCGAGCCGGGACAGTATCTATGGTCTCTATGGGAAAAAGGAGCTACGCTGGAGCACATCAAATGGTATATCAAGAAAAGGGCCTCGTTCCATGATCACGCCTCGATGGCATCCGAGGCACCATCCGATGATGTCGAGTGTTTCAAGTATTCCGGTAATCTCGTGTTCAATATCTATACGATCAAGGTGATGCGGGAAAGATACGTATCACCCCCGGAGTTCATTGGCGACATATCCCAATCAGAGAAGACCAAGAGGATAATTCTCACCAAGAATCCGAACGGCCTGTTGAGAATCTGGAAGAGGCCCGATGATACAAGGACATCCAACGAGTATCTTGTTATTGTCGATGTCGGTGGACGTAGCAAGAACTCAGACCCCTCATGTATAACAGTGATAAACAGATGGAATTTACGATTTAGCGGAGGAAAGCCGGAGGTGGTAGCCAGATGGCACGGTCATATACGATATGACTGGCTCGCCTACAAAGCCGTCAAGATCGCCAGATACTACAAGAACGCCCTTCTCGCCTTCGAGAGCAATACGTTTGATAAGAAAAAATCAGAGGCATCCGAGTTCGTGGAGGAAGGCGATCATATTCGTGGCATACTGAAAAAGATAGAGGATATCTACCCCAATCTTTACATGCGTGCGGCGACGGATCCCGAGGACATAAGGAACGGCATATACAAGAAGATAGGCTTCCAGACCAACAAAAAGACCAAGCAGGACATGGTAGATAATTTCATAGTGGCGTTCGAGGACGATATGTTCATAGACCCGGATGAGCGCATGTATAAGGAGGCATCCAAATACGAGCAACGTCCGGACGGTAGTTACGGGAATATTCCCGGTCGTGGCAATCACGACGATATATTGATGACAGACATGATAGGAGCGCTCATATCAGAGGATATGCCTAAGCCTTCTATAATCAAAGAAGAATCAACGGGATATCTTGATTCATATCCCAAAAATGAGTCGAGTTTATAGCGTGCGCATGAACGTTTCCCCTGTAAAAATCAATATTAGATAAATAAAATACGACTTATTTTTTACTAATATAAAATAAATAGAGTATATTCGCGTAGTCACTGATTAGAATATAAGACGTGACACACATTGTGGCGTTAAAGATATCGTCTCCTATAAAGACCTAAATTCCCCAAATTTATAAACATAACAGGGAGCCGATAGCAACAATACGCCCACGTTATTTGTATATATAATCTATATATAAGACGTGGGCCGTTGCTTACTACCTGTTATGTTGGCGTGGGGACGCCGGGTCTTGGTAGTTGCGACGGCGCCACGTTTTTTTTATGCGTATATGGTATGTTATATATTTATAACCCCTTATGGCTCTCATCCGTGATGGACCGGAGTCATTACTTAAAGATATTACACTAGGTTGTATTCATAAAATAATTTTATCAATGTCATACCGCTCTTTCGTGAGAACCAGAGGTATATTTATGTCAAGGGAATAGCTTTGGAGGATGGGGGCACACTCCTTTCCTTATGGCATAAAATATAGTTTGAATAAATATTTCCCGCTTCCCTTGGGTGGTATTGGGAAGCATTTTAAGACGGATATACCCACCGTTGCTATTCCGGGAGGATCGGCAATGATGATTAAGTATGTCTTTGTTTAGATATGGATTTAGATATTACAAACGCTCTCGTTCGTGAGAATCGGATCGTTTAAGGTTGTCTGAAAACCATTCATATAGATTATAGTTAAATAATAAAAACTCCCTTGTCCGTGAGGATTTGGGGAGTTTTTTATTTTTTACTATTCCTCGGGATAAAACTAAAATAAAATATGCCGTAAAACATGCCTCCTGCGGGATAACGGATGTGAAGATTGGGTAATTTTGCGAAAAATAAATTTAAACATCATGAAAAGGTTTCATATATCGTTTATTTTACTTCTAATATCTATATTATCTTACTCTCAAGTATCAATTAACATGCAAAAAGAAAACGGTGTATACAAAGTGCCTTGCATTGTAAACGGATTGAGGATGAAATTTATATTTGACACAGGAGCTAGCGTTGTTAGTCTTTCGCTTACAGAGGCTAAATTCATGATTGAAAATGATTATATTACAAAAGACGATATAATAGGAAAAGGTAAGAGTCAAATAGCTGATGGAAGTATAGTCGAGAATACAGTTGTAAATTTAAAAGAAATAAAAATCGGAGGATTAATATTGAACGACGTTCAAGCTACAGTTATTCATGATTTTGGTGCCCCCCTACTTCTTGGACAATCAGCAATACAAAAACTAGGTAGCGTAACTATTGATGGAGATATATTGACTATAAACAACTTTGACAAAGAAACTCTTTCAGAAAATGAAATAGAAAATTTGTTTGACAACGCAAAAACATACTATAAAAAAGGTATGTATGCATCATCTTATGAATGCTACGACAAGTTATATAAACTAGACTTATTAAATGATTATGGATTATACAGTTTCTCTATTGTATGCATGATGTGCAATAAGGATAAACAATTTTTAAAATGTCTTCAAAAAGTAGAATCTCCAAATAGACTTATGGATGATGGAATAAATTATTACAACATAATAGGACATGCCTACCTTTTAAATAATAAATTTGACGAAGCTATATCTTCTTTTGAAAAGGCCATGATGTATGCATCATCAGATAAAGAAAAAGCATTTATTAAAGATCTTTGGGCATCTGCTTGCGAGTACAATGAAGACTTCTATAATGCATCTGAATTATATGCTCAATCACTACATTATAAAGCAAAAGAACTAAAAGTCACTAGAGAATATCTAGCGAAGGATATTTTGGGTATACTAAAAAAAAGCGATAAAAGTGTAAAAGACGAGGATTGCGAAAGACTTCAGTTTAAGATATTTGAAATGGGATATAGAGCAGGAAGATCATCATATGAGCAATTTTACAACGTGGCATTGAGACTAGCTCATCTTGGAAACCACTACGCCATACGATATTTTGAGAACATTAATATTGATTATAGATCAATGGATCCACCTTCAATGAAAACTGATTATTAATTTATTTTTAGGTCTTAACACAAGGCCATCACTATAAGTATTAGATGTTTCATATGTACTTTTTGGCTAAAAAAGCACATTGTCTCATAGGATTCCAAATAAAACAATATGTTTATTAACACTAACGGGTGACACCAACGCCACCCGCTATCTTATCACTCATCTGAATCCTCAAATATTTCCAGCGCCTGTAACTTTAACTCATACAATTGGTTCTCCAGAGAATCATTATCGCTACCGACCTCACGAAGGAACCTCTCCATATCGGATATGGCCTTCACGTACTGTGACAATACCATGGATCTCCTGTAATCATCGCTACCGGTCAGCTGGTTTAACTTGACCATATATCCGGCCCTGTCGAAATCGTCCACGGAAGTATCCTGTATTTTCTTTAGATATCCCTTGTAATCATGATCCATTTCCGAGACAAAGTCTACGACCTTCTTGTTATATATGGAATTCATCCGGCTCAGCTTCAAATCCTTGTCTCCTCCGGTCAAGAAACGGCTTAACAGGGGATAACGACTCACCGGCATATCTCCATTTTCTCCGGACAGCATATCAAGGACTAAATCAGACACGCCCAATGCCACGGTACCAAAACCTCCTGTATATCCAGAAAGAATGTTCTGCCAAGTAGCCGGATTAAAGCTCGTGCCTCTCTTGACATCGTCACCACCCGTTAACGAGTTGAGTGCCCTCGACAACTCGACCATAGTGGTACTGGTACTCCTGTAGACCTTAGTATATTCCGGATCATAATCATTAGCCTTATTCATCGAGGTCTTATAGATAGGATTACCCATAAAATTCACGTTAGAGGCGTTTTGGGCGATAGGCTGAACCACCGTAGGCAGGAGATTTAGAGCGAACTTCCAACTATCATACTCCCAGTTTATGTTTAACGGGGATACCATATCAATCCCTGTCTTAACGACATCCATAGCCTCCACTTCCCTTTTACCGGATAATTGCCCGGCAATTATATCTCCGATCTTGAAATAATTGGCAAGCTCCGGAGATAACGGAATCTTGAGCCAACGACCATGAGTCAAACGAATACATATATTATTCTGTCTCTCATGATCGCTCAATGAATCAAAATAATCCCTATCATCATCATCGCTATCCCATCCCAGATAAGCGAAGAGCATAGGCATAAACAGATTATTGAGCAACGAGACAGACGATCCCATGAATATTAGTGGGGCTATACGGGAACTTATTCCTTTAATTGGATGATTTCTCAGCATGGAATATTCCTTATACATGCTTTGAACGGCGGCGTTAAAGAACAACACCCAATCTCTTCCATACTCAGATATCCACGCCGCTGTGTTAATATACCATTTATCGCTCTTCGTTTTCTTTCCGGCACCTTTCTTGTTAAAGTTAACCGATACCTCCTTGGCATCATTGATTGACCGGTCAATGGATCTTCCATGTTCCCGGCTCGTCTTATACGCCGCATATCGGTTCACAAGTTCCGCTACGTTACCCATGAACTCAAAGCACTCAAATACAGTAGAGACTAGTTCTTTGGGGGATAACTTCCCAATATTACCATCCGAAAGTTTCTCTAACTTGTTCGCTAAATCCTTGGCGTATTCCTTTTGCGTCTCCACGAACGTATATCCAGTAGCCCCTCCATTATCCATGAACTCCTTAAATATCGCCTGTTCCTTATCAGCAATATCGATCTCTCCCCTTCTGTATTTATACAGATTACGACCTAAACTCCGAAGTCCAAATAACGCTCGCCTCTGGTTCCCTGAAAAATCCTTGAAATACCTAAAGTTCTCCGTCACAAACACGGAGTTATTGGCATAAGGCGTATCTCTTATCAAGTTGGCAAACGAGAACGCCACGTTCTTGGACGTAAAAGCTCCGGCCATAAATGTTTTCAAGTTCCTAGCTACGACGTAAGCGAGATCATCCTTCACGTCCGGATTCGTCAATCCATTTACCGCTTGCGCCAATCGGGGATTGCCATTAACGGTCATGACATACCTGTTACCTCCCACGAAAACCTGTACCTGATGCTGGCTTCTCTGGTCATACAATGTTTTATATGGTATATCCGATCGACCTCCTTTAATCAGCTCAGCCTTACCTTCCTCTCTAAGCTCTCTCATCATTTCCTCATGATCTTTCACCGCCTTGGCCACTTCCTCGCCAGAAGCGTTATCCGGTATTTGCGGAATGGACTCCACCCATTCCGGATTTTCCTCGGTACCGACATTTCGAACCCAGATATTATCTATGGTGATAAGACCTCCAGTGTCATGATTGCTAGCTAAATTGAGAAAACGTTGTTTCGCCAAGTTCCTATTTCCTGCGGTAATAGATCCGTATCCAACGTGTATCAAACCAGCGAAAGGATTATCTGCCTCAGAGATACGTCCTTTAGCGGTCTTCACTGGGTTTCCCATCTTTATCTCCGTAGCGTCTATGTAATCATAAACATCGGAGGCAATATTATCGGAGAAACCTCTCAACGGGATAAAGTACTTAAACCGGGAAAGGTTCTTATCCATATAGGACTTGCTTATCAGCCCGGACTCATACTGCCTCCTTAACGTATACTCTGACACGTTATGAACCTTATCCCATAGATTATCGACCAAAACCATATTGTGGGTAGACTCATAATCTCTCACGAAATCATAAGCGTCAGAAAGCCATTTATCTTTATTCGCCCCATCCTCCGAAGGCTTAAACACTGAAGACAAACCACTATAGTCCTTTCCTAGAATCACACCATAAGAATTATCGCCTAACTTCCATTGGAATGACAATGCCTCTCGATCCAACTCCTTTTGTTCCTCGTCCCACGCTAGATCCTTCTTAAGGATATCTTTCTTTGAATCTTCCCACCTATCAATCAACGTTCCGGTCACCTTTTCTTTATATTTATCCATCTCCTTGTTATAGATCTCGGATTTGACAAATGATTTCCGATAATCGGCGGCTATCTCAGCAGAACGCTCAGCCTTACCTTTATCAACACCTTTCTTTAGTTCCTTGCCAAGAACCTTGTCATACGTCTTTTTGTAAGCATCACTCCCCTTTTCCTCCGCAACCTTTTCCGCTGTTTTTTTAGCGTTTTTAAGATCAGACTCGGAAATAACCCCCATTTTAGACAAAGCGTCCACGTCAAACGCCTTAAGAGTTTCTATGCCATCCCTTACGGACATATCACGGTTTCTCTCGATACCGTGTTTAGCTTGTACATATTTAACCAAATCCCTTAATGGCCCTTTAGACCAATCCCAAGTTCTTCTTAAGCCTTTCTTGGACACCTCAGAGACATCACCTATCAATGCCCTTATAGCCTCATTCAAAGGATTCAGGAATTTAGAGTCGAAACTATCCATATCCGCCTTATTCTTTGAAGACAAGGCTATAAGAGCGTAATATGGGTTCTCGTAATCCAGTATCTTCGATTTGGTTTTCTTGGCCAATAGTTTCAAGAACTCATCTATAGCTGTTAAAGAATCAACCATAGCCTCCTTGAACTTAAAACTGTCTGAAGATGCCACTTTATCCCAAGCGTCAACCATTTCCTTATTCAAAGGCTCCTCGTTCTCCACCTCCGATTTAGCCTCTCGGAAACGGATGTTATCATTTTCTTTCTTTATTCTCTCCGCAAAAGCGAAATCATCCGTCCTCTCGGATATAGGATCTACGTTCCCAGACTCCCCTCCAGCTCCTCTATCCGTTCCCGTAGTTCCGTTATCTCCTCGTCCTTCTGCGCTATCGTCTGGTTGAGAGACGATATTTCCTCGTTCTTCGCTAGGAACGCCTCCGAGACCTGTTGACCTATCGCCCGTATCTCCTCCGTCAAGTTGGTCTCCATCGTTGTCAACTTGGCCATCAGTCTCCCTTCCATTTCGGTCAGTTGCGTTTTCAGTTCCGTCAATAGAGTTTTCAACTCCCCTTGGTTTGTCGATATGGTCTCGTTCACTTTCGTTTCCGTTCTCATCAACGCCCTCGATTGTCTCGAGTTCCCTTCCAGTACCTTTTGTTTCAGAAGGTTGTTTTCCTTTTTCAGGTTCAATATCTCTTGCGATTGATCCATTTTCGTTCAAATTTATATTGTTAAGACCTAATCTATTTCTCATCACGATATCCTCGGCCACATCCATCAAGTTTCCTTGCTCCAAGTTCTTATAGCTTCTCCAGAGGATATAACGGAGGTCATTATCCGATAACTTGAAATCAAGGCTAATACCGGCCTTTCTCAACATATCAAGAAAAGAGTCCTTGATCTTTTCCCATAACGAACGCTCGGCCTTGTTATCGAAACCACGTTCCGCTAATTCAGCGATGTATTCCTCTGTAGCCTCACGCAAGTTAAGAGGATTGCCTTTAGTCCGGTCAATGATATTTTCCCGGATATCCTCGTTGGCGTTCCGATACACGTTATCAAGGAAAGTATCGAAATCATCCCCGAATAACTCACGTAGCCCGTGATGCCCTACCACCTCATGGAGGAAAGTTCTTTGAGCGTCACCTACGGACGTGGAATTAGGTGATACTATGACTATCTCCCCGGTAGAAGTATCATACCAGCCTTTGGAATCTCTCTTACGGGCCAACATATTCTCATCCGTATCGGTTATATCGTCCACGTCATGGATTACCCTGACAGGGGTATTAAGCTTGTTTGACCAATCGTTGATTGAGGATTCAATAGTTTCAGCATTATTTAAGTTATCAGTGTCTTTCTCTCCTATAGAACGAAAATGAACATCACTATCCGATAAAATCCTGTCTTGAGATACGGTGTAATTCTTTCCGTCTGCATAAACGGTCACTTTCCCGTCTTTTGACATCTTTGATATCTCTCCCGTATGATATAATCCATCATAAAAACGGATAGTTACTTTATCGCCAACTTTAAAATCAGACTCCATAATAGACTCTTCTCGTGAGCCTTTTGATATCTCAGACAGTTCAAATCCGGCAGCGTTCATGATCTTTCCAAGTTTAATTCTTTCTCCTACAGATCCTTTTAAGTACGAGTCTCTCATCGAACCATTATCGACCATCTTTCTTATATATGAAGGATACTCATCCAACGCTTGATTATAAGCGCCAATATCATCCATACCCGGATTATCGCCCATAATCTCTTTACTCCTTTGTTCCGCGTATTCATCCTCAGTAAGGGGCATTTGGGGCTTTTCGTTATTTGTCTTCTCTTCTATAGCTTTAACACTTTTATATTCAGAGAACGGCTTGGTCTTCCGGGTCGAGGAATCGATCCATTTTTTGAACCCATCCAACGTGACCCCGGTAATGTTGCCTAACCCTTTCCAGCCTTCCTCATAGTTTGACAAGTAAGCGGACCTAGCGTCTTCCAAGGAAGGGAATCCCATCATAACCTTATGCTCGTCGAATGAGCCATCAGTATTCACCTGATCCACAACATACACCATGTCACTATTCATATCCGGACCTAAGAATACGTCTATATGATCACCATCCACACCCTCGGTGCCACGGATATAACCGTAAGTGTTACTCATGGTAACAGACCACTCTTTTCCATTAACGTCCTTTCCGGAACGGACGGAACCGGCAGGCTGCTCTATGGTAACATCGAAACCGTTTATCTTTATATGGCCTTTCTTGTAATTCCCGGCCTCTTTCTGTGCCTCGGAAGGGGTAGTGTCAACCTTTAGCTCCTCATCGTGCAATCTCTTAGCCTCAACTATGCGCTCGGCATAGTCCAATGGGTTCTCACTCTCCTTTGGGGAAGGGGCGACAAAAGATTTAGCCTCATTCGCTTGGTTTTCAGAAGAGGATATACTACCTTTGTCGGTAGAAGACGAGTTGTCCGGAAGAGTGGAAAGGCTTGCCGCCGCCCTTTTTGGGGTCAGTATGAGGAGTTCGCCGCCCTCACGTTCAGCTTGTCTTTTAATCCTGTTCAAATCCGGAATTGGCGTAGCGTTATCGCTATTAGCGCCGGTGAGAATAGGATTTTTCATTTTCCACATGGTGACAGCGGCTAATTCCTTACGCTTATCACGCTTCTCCTCAACGAATATTGTAGTACCATCATTGAAGGTTTTTGAGTAAATGATGTTCACATCTCCTCTCTTTCCATCCTCGACCTTTATATCATCATAGTTTTCTACGATGTCTGATATTTTATCAAAATCGGAATCGTTAACAGGGACTTGCCCACGTTTAATCTCGCTGTTACCACCATGTTGCTTAAGAGTATGCCGTATAGCGTTGTTATCTATAACGTGATTATAATCACTTGTGATAGATACGCCTTTTATCTCCAAGTCATTCCTAAGACGGTCAGATACGGGTGCGACGATTTTCTTGATCAACTTCCCGGCAGACTTCTTTGCCTGCTCAATCAAATCAGAAAGGCTTCCAGTAAAATAATTGAACAGATTGCTACCGGATTCTTTTACCTCTCCGGATGCGCCTTCTTGTGTAACCACATCTTCGTTTTTGATGTCGACAGGTTCCGTATCCTCTTTTTCCGAGATATCGATAACTTGACCTAAAGTGGCAGTAGCCTTTTCGCTTTCCTCTTTCAACCGATTATCAAGATTAGCCCAGAAATCAGCCTCGACCTTGATCGCATCATACTCTTGTCTGGCTTTGATCAATGCGGCCTCGACCTTATCCTCTTTCCCGATAGGGGCATTGTCATATGCTTCTTGGGCCTTATCCAGTTTCTCTGAAGCCTTCTTGAGATCCTCGTCGAACGCCTTCCTTGTCACCTCGATCTTCTTGGGCATCTTCTCTCCGTATTTATCATGGAGGAAATCCAAGGTCATATCCGTACCAGACGATACGAAATCTGGCGTACCATCTTCTCGCATGACCATGGAGGGATTCTCTACATTGCTAGGTTGTGCTATCTGATCAATGGCACCTTCCGTCTCAATCTCACTCGTTGGCTGGTTGATCGCATCTTCCACGGGAGGTGCAGAGGTTATCTCGGCATCAGCACTTGCTACATTATCATCCTCTGGCGACATCACATTAACTTGTTGAGCGTCATATATGGCATCTTGAAGATCAAGAATCTCATTCTCTGTTATAGGCATTGCGGGGGAAGAGCCATTCTTGGCTGTCACCTGCCCGGTTTCTCTATCATAAGCCGCAGGTTGAGCGATCCAATCACCGTTCTCATCTTGTCCTTGAAGGATAAACGCATTATCCCCGTTCCATATGATCAACCCCGGCTTTGGTAATTGCGTCTTAGGATTATGATTCATGGTCATGTCAAGCTCGGACTGGCGGGTAGCCAATAATTGATCCTCATAGGTCCGTCTCATATGACCGGCATCTTGCTCTACTATATCGCTCAACCTTTTCACCGAGACCATCCGATCCTGTCCGTTATCGGAAATAACGGCCTTATCTCCCTCTATACTCCTAATGTACACAGGTCTTTCCACATTTCCATCGCTAAGCGTAGCGGTGGTGACGACAGACCGTCCATCCGGGGCGGTTGTCTTGTAAGGAGTAATATTATTGGCAACGTAAGTTTCAACCTCTTTGTATATTTCCTCGCCTATACGATCCTGCAAACCGGATATCCTGAGATAATCAGCGTAGAATTCCTCGGCTAACGGACGGGCATCCGCATTAACCCCATCAAGAAGGCTCATCACTTGGGCTTCGCTAGCCCCATCATCCACATAGCTTTCTATCGTACTAACCAAACCCGGAACCATTTCAGATAGGGAAAGCCTTGTTTCTTCCATCTTTTTGCTCGCCGTCCGTATATCGCCCGGATCAGTCATATTTCGACCTTCTTCTTCTGCCTCGGCAAACCTAGACTTAGTTAATAGAGGAGGAGTTCCAACGCCTTGATCTGTTACATTTGAATCGGTGATAGGCTGCTGAGCCTGTTTGCCTCCTGTTTTATCCGCTACGTATTGCGCACCTTTAGCCAACGCTCCGGCCCCAGTAAAATAAGCGCCGCCTCCCATACCATAGACAAAACTCTGCAATACACCATCGGTCAAATCCCTTTCCGGATCCGCGCCTGTTATCTTATCCGTTATATTCTCCGCTAGCGTGGAAGATACCTCTTCGATACCTTCATTTACAGGCTCGAAAAACATACCGAATTTTTTATAGAACTCTTGCATCTTGCCCATTATGCCACGCTTGATAGCCTCTTGCGCCTTTTCCTTTCCTAACGTCTTGAATAAGGTTGACATCCAAGCCTTGGATACGCCTGCGCCCAGCATCTCAGACAAGGATTCTGCCGTACCAGTAAGAATAGCGTTAGATACCTTTGCGAACTCTCCCATGTTTGGGTTATTCTGATCAAGATCATCATATTTCTGACTAGCCACTATTGACCCTATACCAGCGAGTCCGGCCGCTGGAGCTCCGGCCATTGTAGCGGCCATGGCCCCGATTGACATCGGAAGCGACTCTACGCCTTGCAAGGCTATATCGCCTATGGCACCCATATAATTCCCCTCTTTCCACAAATCGGTGAAATCCTTGCCATTGTATCTGTTTGACCTTGCCCGGGAAAACTCCGCATCAGCCTTAAATCTATCTGAGATATCCTTGAATGCCCCGCCACGTGGGATCAGTCCTCCCGTTGCGGATTCCAACCCTGTAGCCGCCTTATCCAAGACCCCAAAGATACCAGCACCAAGATCGGCTCCTCCTGCGTTAAGTTTCTGTATAGCGTCTCCTACCCAAGTATTCATGAAAGAAGAATCCTTCTCATACTCCGTAGGAGGTGGAGGAGTAGCGGTCTCAATCTTTCCTTTTTTACGCAAGGACTCAAAATTGTAATCAGGTGAGTTCGTCCACGGATTAACGTATTCCGATTGATCCTTCATAGGCACGTCAACCTCCTGTCTTAAAGCGATAGGTGCAGGATTAACGCTTGATTGAGAAACGTAATCTTTCCTCTCTGCGGGCGAATACCCTAGGGCACTCTCGAACTTGGAGAAATCGCCTATCTCGGAGAAATAATCATCTTGTATCAAATAATCATAAACCATTCTCCTCTTTCCAGAGTCTTTCATCTTACCCTCAAAATTAGAGAAATCGCCAAGTCCCGTATATCCTTGGCTAATCATAGCGTCATATAAATGTTTTACATTAGAATCCATGAATCCAGCTGTATTTTTCGTTTGTATTTTCTGTTCCTCCTTCATCGTTTAAAGGGATATGCTTGCCCTTACTAGAAGAACCTCCCGATCCGATCACCCTATCAAACTCATCGTATAATTCCGGGAAATTCTGAATATTACTCATGACAATAGCGGCTTGTTTGGTCTTTTGGTCTCCACCTTCACCAAGCTGCCACGTTACATCCGATACGCTCTTGTTTTTATCTTTATTTTCCTCCGCATACTCCAACATCCTCTTATACATATAAGCGATAACCCCATCTTTATCCTTACCGGACAGAGTGAAACGTTTACCGTTTCTGCCGATGATGTCAATAGACTTATCCGCTCCAGAACCATTAGCTTTAGCGGTACGATATTGCTCAAGACTACGGAGATTGGATTGCCTTATACCCAACTCTCTCTCTTTATATGCGGCATCCTGTTTCATCTTCCGCTCCTCCCGGTCATTCTTGATCGCGAATTGAGCGTCACTTTGCGCTATCTTGGCTTTTGCCAAATCATTCTGGGCTTTTCTCGCTTGATCCTGTCTATAAAGCTGCAATGCCCTTTGATAATTATTGATGTCGTTTTGCCTTGCGGCCAGATACCCGGCCCCGTATCTTTGCCGGACAGCCTCCAACCTGTCAGAATAGGATTGTAGTTTAGGATCAGCTACGGTAGGTAGTTTCTGCGAAGGTGCCTCTCCCGCAAATGCCAAATTGGAGAAGGAAGACAACACATTGCCTAGATGCCCGATTCCAGTAGCTACGGAAGCGGCCCGTTTTCTTCTCTCCTCCTCCTCTTGGCTTATCGGCTTTTGAAAAAGCGTCTCATATAACCTTTGGTTCCATTGGTAATCGTTCATTTGAGGCTCGACAACGCTCGCTTGCGGAGCGGTCTCATCCGTATTATCCACGGTTGGAGCTATAGGGCTCTGGCTTCCGGCAACCTCCGGCTCAACCAATGGCGTAGTGGACAATTCCGGCCTTTGAACGACCGGGGTCCTTTTCCTATTATATCTTTCCTCTAATGTCATTGTTGTTTACTTTTTGAATATAGACTCAAATAATCCCTTACCCTTGTCAAGATAGGCTTGCGCGTCAGCCCCAACGAGACCCATCCCGGCCTGTAATCCTTGATTAGCCGCTTGCGTGGCGTTTGCCGCCTGTTGATTATAGATAGACAGCCTTTGGTTACTGATATTATTCTTGGTGTTGAGATATTGGGATTCCACGGCATCCTTCCGTGCTGTAGCGTTAGTGGCTATACCACTGGCGGGATCGGATATCACCTCGCCC
>ENA-ORPH01001025-ORPH01001025.1-human-gut-metagenome-genome-assembly--contig:-NODE-1025-length-28748-cov-4.446694_pt1 | contig 28748 bp, 25 predicted proteins | sample MGYA00242142_ERZ509074 | MGnify/ENA primary metagenome ERZ509074 (study PRJEB26280, sample SAMEA2338724) | human gut metagenome | biome: human gut; feature: human-associated habitat; material: faeces...
CCGGAGCTGCAGGTACGTCATCTGCTTCATTGCCTTCGTTTTCATTTACCGGAGCTGCAGGTACGTCATCTGCTTCATTGCCTTCGTTTTCATTTACCGGAGCTGCAGGTACGTCATCTGCTTCATTGCCTTCGTTTTCATTTACCGGAGCAGCGGGCGCGTCAGCGGCTTCGTTGCCTTCGTTTTCAGCTGCGGGTTTCGCCGGAACTTCTTCAAATTCGACGTCTTCGATATTTTCATCTTGACGGCTCGAATTAACTTCGTTCAACATCGTGGGAGCTGCGTTTAGTTTCTCTACTTCCTGAGCCATAAATTTATTGGCTGCTTCTTTAGCATTTCTTAAATTAGCAAGAATTTGCGAGTCTAAATTCTGACTTTCAGCTCGGTCATAAAGTTGTCCTAAAAGTTCGGAAGCTTTCTGCGTCGCGGCAGCAGGTGTCATACCTGATCCCACATAGTCAGCCACAACATGCTGTAAATCAAAAGCAAAAGCTTCAAATGATTCTTTTGACGGTTTTTGCGCATAATTGCCCAAGGACTGAGCTAAATTGGCTTCCTGACCTTCAAGAACTATCGGTTCCTGCGCTCTTTCAGGCATTTCATTTCCTCTGACGGCGGGCAGAACGGTGTTTACCGTTTCAGCCGTCTGTTCAACGCGTACAGGGTGCAGATCCGGCTGTTCCTGTTCAGCCGTCTGTTCGACACGCACGGGGTGCAGATCCGGCTGTTCTTGCTGCGTTTCCTGAGTTCTGGCCGGCATTTCTTGTCCCCGGACGGCGGGTAACGTCGTGTTTTCTACATCTTGAAGATTTTCAGCCATGTTTTCTTTCCCTTCATTCTTTTTCATAACATCATAATAACCTGCAACCTGATCTGCCGCTTTATCGGCCCAGTTTATCATTGTGGTTACTTTTCCTGCGGCGAATTTATGATCGGCCGCTAAAATCTCGGTGTTAATGTCATTCAACACCTTGTTAATTGTTTCTTTCATTTCCTGCGGAGCCATGCCTTTTGCCAGGCAATCACACATCAGCAGATCAAGATCGGCGTAAAAAGATTTTTTATTTTCATTATTCTTTTCGGCGCCGCCCCGTACCGCATAGGCAATGGCGCTTTCCCTGAACTTTTCTTCCGGTGTGCGGGAATCCTGAGCGTTCACAGGCACTGCAATACCGTTGACAGCATCATAATAACGTGCAACGCGATCCATGGCTTTATCCGCCCGGTTTTGCATTGTGGTTATTTTTCCGTCGCCGAATCTGTTGTCGCCGGCCAAACCGTCAGAACGGATTTCATTCAAAGTCCGGGACAGATCCTGTTTGATTTCATCGGGAGTTTTTCCCGCCGCCAGACTTTCTTTTACAAAGCCGTCCAAATCGGCATAGAAAGATTCTTTGTTCCGCGCATTATTAATGCTGCCGCTCTGCGATGCATAAATCGCCGCAGTTTCCTTGAATTTTTTCTGTATCTGTGTTTCAGATAAAGTGTCAGTCATAGAAAACCTTTCCAAATTAAATTATTTTTATCGTAGCACACTTTTTTTAGAAAATATATGACAAAAATTTGAAAAAAATTTTTTCACTTTTATCTGGGAAAAAAAGAATATTTTATCAAATTTTGACAAAAAAAGCCGCGTTTGAGAACAAACGCGGCTTCTGCGTGTTTTTTGAAAAGTTTTATTTTTCCAAAACTTTTACGCCCGGCAGAGTTTTGCCTTCCATCCATTCCAGGAAAGCGCCGCCCGCGGCGGACAAATAAGACAATTTATCCGCAACGCCGGCTTTTTTCAGCGCGGAAACCGTATCGCCGCCGCCGCCGATGGATTTTAATCCCTTGGCTGTCAGGTCGGCAACCGCTTCGGCAATCGCAAAAGTCGCTTTGTTAAACGGTTTGATTTCAAACGCGCCGACAGGACCGTTCCAAATAACCGTTTTGCATTCCGCCAGCTTTTTGACAACTTCGTCAACAGACTTCGGGCCAATGTCCAAAATCATCATATCGGCCGGAACGGCGTTAACGTCTACCGTTTCATTTTCGGCGTTTTCGGCAAATTCTTTTGCTACGACAACATCGACCGGCAGGATAATTTCGCATTTTGCCGCTTCGGCTTTTTTCATGATTTCGCGCGCCGTGTCGGCCATTTCTTTTTCACACAGGGAATTACCGACGTTAACGCCTTTGGCAAACAGGAACGTGTTCGCCATGCCGCCGCCGATGACCAGCTTGTCCACTTTGGCAACCAGGTTGCCCAGCAGATCCAGTTTCGTGGAAACTTTCGCTCCGCCGACAATGGCCGCAACCGGACGAACCGGATTGCCCAAAGCGGCGTCCAAAGCTTCCAGTTCAGCCTGCATCAGCAGACCGGCCGCGTTCGGTTTCAGCTTTGCCATGCCTTCGGTCGACGCATGGGCGCGGTGAGCGCAGGAAAAAGCGTCGTTGACGTAAATGTCAATATCTTTTGCCAGCTTGGCGGCGAATTCAGGGTCGTTCTTTTCTTCCTGAGCATAAAAACGCAGGTTTTCCAGCATAATGACGTCGCCGTCTTTCATTGCTTTGATCGCGGCTTCGACTTTGGGACCGATGCAGTCGTCAACGAAAACGATTTTTTGTCCCAGAGCCTTTTCAACGTCGGGAACGATCTGCCCCAGCGACATTTCGGGGACAACCTGACCTTTGGGGCGGCCGAAGTGAGAAGCGATAACGACTTTCGCCCCTTTGTCCGTTAAAGCTTTGACTGTCGGAACAAAACGGTCGATGCGAGTCGTATCCGTTACTTTTCCGTCTTTGAACGGAACGTTTAAATCGGCGCGGACAAAGACAACTTTGCCTTTGGCGTCCAAATCTTTAATTGTGTTAAAATGAGCCATTTTCTTTTCCTTTTATATAAAAAGAAGCGGCTCCCTCCTTTGAGGGAGGAAGCCGCTTTCCGGTTTAAATTCTTAGATGAATTTCGCCATGGCGACGGCTGTGTCGGACATACGATTGGAGAAGCCCCATTCGTTGTCGTACCAGCTTAAAATGCGCAGGAAGTTGCCGTCAATGACTTTCGTCTGATCGGCATGGAAGATCGAGCTGAAGCTGGTATGTGTGAAATCAACGGAAACCAGCGGCAGATCGTTGTAACCCAGAATGCCTTTCAGGCGGCTGGATTCGGAAGCTTCCTTAATGGCGGCGTTGACTTCTTCTTCCGTCGTGTTTTTGGACAGTTCGACTTTCAGGTCAACAACGGATACGTCCGGCGTCGGAACGCGAATCGCGGAACCCTGCAGTTTTCCGGCCAGTTCCGGCAGAACCAGACCGACAGCCTTTGCGGCGCCCGTCGTTGTCGGAATCATGGACAAAGCGGCGGCGCGGGCACGGTACAAATCTTTATGCAGCGTGTCGACCGTGCGCTGGTCGCCCGTGTAAGAGTGAATTGTCGTCATATAACCGCGGACAATACCGAATTTGTCATTCAGGACTTTAGCAACCGGGGACAGGCAGTTCGTCGTGCAGGAAGCGTTGGAAACAATTTTATGTTCCGCTGTCAGCTTGTCGTCGTTGACGCCGTAAACAACCGTCAGATCGGCGCCTTTGGACGGAGCGGAAACCAGAACGCGTTTGGCGCCTGCTTCCAGATGAACTTTCGCTTTGTCAGCGTCCGTGAAACGGCCCGTGCATTCATACACGATATCGACGTTCATTTCTTTCCAGGGCAGTTTTGTCGGGTCGGCTTCAGCCAGAACTTTTACCGTTTTGCCGTTAACCGTGATGGAATCATCTGTCGCGGAAACTTCGCCGGGGAAAGGACCGTGAACGGAATCGAACTTCAACAAATGAGCGTTGGCTTTCGGCGAACCGAGGTCGTTGATCGCAACGACGTCAACATCTGTACGGCCGGATTCCGCCAAAGCGCGGAAAGCCAAACGACCGATACGGCCAAATCCATTAATCGCAACGCGAACTGCCATGTATTTTCTCCTTAAATAACAAAAATGTTTTTTAATGACGCACTCTTTAACTTAAAGAATGCGGATTGAACTTCAAAAGCATTGTTATATTTGCCACAAATTGAAAAAAAAAGAAAGCCTTTCCTTCGGATTAAATCATATTTATGGCAGAATTTTATAACCCATTGTTTTATTTCAAAAAATTTACGGGCATTTTGACGGGGAAAAGGCCGTCCGTCATATCGTGGCCGCCATAAAAACGTCCGATTCGTTTTAAACGGTGACGGCCGGGGCTGTCTTTTGAAAAAAAATATGTTACAACTAAAGAAGAGTTATACGATTGTTGATATTTTTAGCGCGGGGGAGAGATGAAAAAAATACGCCTTTTTTTACTGACCGGTTTGTTTTTGTTTGGCGGCTGCGCCGTTACGCATTATGACAGTCTGGATCAAAAGCCGCAGACGGATATTCTGATTTCTTCCAACGTTTCCGCGCAGATTTGGATCAATGGGCAGAAAATTCAGGAAAACGCCAAAGAACATTTGCTGAAACAGGCCGGTCTGGATATCGTGACGCTGAAAGCCGACGGATACCATGAAGCGCGGGTGATCGTTTACCGCAGTCTGCCGGAAAAAAAGAATGTTTCTTCGAACCAAAGTTCTGTTTCCTGGACAACCCGGAAAGGGGCGGATATCAGTTCCGATTTGTCTGATCTGGGAGCCGACGCCGCGACGACCAGCCCGACGTCAACGGTAATGCTGCCGGTCAATCTGGTAAAGTTTGTCGTAAACATTGCCGCTCTGCCGTTCAGTTTTACGACGGATTTCAATCCGTTCGGATATTATTTGGCTTATGATAAAAATCAGTTTTACGTTGAAATGATGCCTTCGGACATTTCCGAGTTATCCGTTTTTGACGCGTTTAAAATGCAGGTTAAGGTTTTTGTTTTGAAAAACTATCCCGAACTGGCCAAAAGCAATCCGGAATACGTCGCGGCTTTGTCGCGATTTTCCGGAATAACGCAAGATGACGTCAAAACCGTTTTATCCGGCGCGCTGACGCCGGCGGCAGCCGCGGACGCAATCGCCGAAAAAATGGCGGCTGTGCACGGCGACGCGTCAGTTTAGCGGAAATGTCGCGTTTAAAGCGTCCGTTTCTTCTTCGGACAAATGGATTGACTGCGCCTGAAAATAAGACAGCAGTGTTTCTTCTGTCTGGGATTTGACCAGAACGCCGACGTTTTCTTTTGCAAACAGCCAGGCCAAAGCAATTTGCCGGGGTGTGGCGTTGTGGTCCTCGGCGATTCTTTGCAGCACTCTGTTTTCATAGGCCGAAGGATAAACGTCTAAAGGAGCATAAGCGATCAGCGGGATTTTCTTTTTCTGGCAAAACGGCAGCAGTTCCTTTTCCATTTGTCTGTGAACCAGATTAAAGTAAGCCTGATTCACGGCCGTTTCGCCGGCTTCTTTAAAAGAAAGCCATTCTTTTAAATCATTCAGGTCAAAATGGGAAACGCCGAAGGCCAGTATTTTCCCGTCGTTTTTCAAATCGGTGAAAGCCTCCAGCACCTCTTCGGGGTGGCCGTTACGGGACATGCCCCAGTGCAGCAGATACATATCCAGATAATCTGTCTGAAGCCGTTCAAGGCTTTTGTCGCAGGATTCGATAATTTGTTCATAAGTCGTAAATTCCGGCGATACTTTAGAGGTCAGAAATACTTCTTTGCGGCAATCGGACACCGCTTCGCCCAGGACTTCCTCCGCGCCGCCGTTGCCGTACATTTCAGCAGTGTCAAAGACACGGTATCCTATTTCCAAAGCCCGGCGGATTAACGCGGTTTCTTTGAAATAAGCGCCGGCGTCTTCGCCGAAATACCACATACCCAGTCCCAGCGCGGGAACAATTCGCCCTGATGGCAGGGTAATCGTTTTATTTTTCTGCTTTTTCTCCATTTGTTCAGAATAGAATGATTGAAAAAGAAGAACAATATGAAATTAAGGTAAAGGTATAATAAAAAAACGGAGAAGATTTCTCCGTTTTTTCATAAAATTAAGCCGTTTCAGCTTCTCTGTTTTTTAGCGCCCAAAACAACGTCCAAAGCCGTTTTTTTCCGTTCAACCTTGAAACCTTTCAGATTCAGCGGAGAAGTCCGTTCCGTCTTTTTCAGGCTGGCGGCGTATTTTTTCATCGTTTCAAACGTGCGTAAGTCTTTCGCTTTTAAGGCAGAGGCTGTCTGCGGATTGCCCGTAAACGTTTCTACCAGATATTTATGGGTTTCGGCGACTTCCTGGAACAAAGCGGCGGCCGTGTTCTTGTCCATGCTGCCCATGTTCATCTGATACTGCCCCAGCGCCGCGGTCGGTTTTTGCTTGGCCTTTTGGTCAATCAGCTGAGACAGAACCGGATCCGAGGAAACCTTCGCCCATGTTTCTTTGTCGGAACGAATGGCAAAAGCGGCAATCTGCGTTTCTTTTTCGGCGATCAAAGCTTTTTTGAAATCTCGGTTTTCGGAACGCAGTGAGTCAAGCTGTTCCTGCGGGCTTAATTTTGCGGGTTCGCGGTTGTAAGCTTTGTACAGGGCGCTGCTCATTGATGTCGCGGCGCGCAGCTCGTTTTTAATGAAATGAACAATAGCGGCGTCGCCGGAAACTTCCGTTGTCGATTTAATCTGATCCAACTGCTTTTTGATGCTTTTGTTGGCCGTCAGAATGGCTTCGACGTTCGGCGCCTGATCAATAACGGCGTCAACGACTTTCAGCTTTGATCCGGCAAACAGGTCTTTTTTGCCTTTATCGTTTTTGCCGGCTGTGCGCAGATCTTCTTTTTCCTTGCCCAGAATTTCATGCATTTCTTCGCGCGAAGACGTCTTTTCCAGCTTATCCAGCAACTCGGACTGATACTGCGATACGCTTAAACGGGTCATCATTTCCATTTTCTTGCGCATTGTTTGCTGTTTGATTAACTTGCTTTTCAATGCAGGCGAGAAATTCTGTTCCGGCGCGGGCAGTCCCAGACCGGCGGACAGCTGAGCCGCTTCCATATAAGCATTCAGTTCGCGCTGGGTTTCATATTCCTGTTCCAGCTTTTTGTTGTCAATCGGCATATGGTCGCGCGATTCCTGAACACGGTGCATCATCTGTTCGTATTTCGGGTGCGTTTCCCCTTTTGCCAGAGCTATTGAGATCTCAGCCATCTGCTGACGGGTCAGGCCGTATGTTTCGGACATGACCTGCGCCTGTTTGATCACTTCCAGATCGCTCATTTTCTGCAAAGAACCGTCGGCCAGATGTTCTTTGGCCCATTTGACGGTTGCGTCAATAACGTCCGTCGTGTGATAAGCCAGCGGAGAACCCAACTTTTTGATCGTGTCGGCAACCTGCCGATCCGCCATTAACTGTTTAAAATTGTTTTCATAATCCGGATCGTTGGGATTCTGCGCGTGCGATTTGGCCTCGGCTTCACGCAGTTTTTTCATGAATTCGGTATCGTATTTTGTGTCTTCCAAACGGCGGTCGACGCAAATGCGCAGATATTCGATACGGCAGTCGCCCCATAATTCGGCGCATTTCGTCGTGCCGAAATCGCGTGCCAGCTGCAATACCGCGTGCGCGTCGGCGATACATTCGGTACGATGGCGGCACATAACGTTGTCCAGTTCCGTTTCCGTAATCTTTTCAATGGAATTATAAGCGGAAGCGTAATTGTGGTCTGTCGCGTGGCCCAGTTCGTGATAAAGAACCAGACGGCGGAATTCATCGCGTGAAATGCCTTCTTTTAAACGGCGTTCTTCGGCGCCGGCGACCATATCCAAAACGTTGGCCGTCATCGCGTCGGGATTGTCGCCGACGACCAGATTCACATTGCCCAGACCGGCCAGATTTTCCAGCGTCGGCGCAACGGCGGCGCGCATGGAAAACGGATTGCGGTCCGTAATACCGGCTTCGGAAACGGATTTCAGAATTTCTTCCTGTGTCAGGAATGTCTGATCATTACCGGCTGCGGCTTTCTGCAATTTTTCTTCGACATGCAGGTACAGGGATTTGCCCAGACTGCGGTCGTCTTCCGTATCCAAAAGGTAACGACCTTGAACAGCGTCCGGATCAATAATAAACAGCGTAACGCCCGGCATGACCGTGCGGAATCGTTTTTCCATGGATTCGAAAAACTGATGGGCTTCCGTATCCAAAGCAGGCGACTGCGCCTGTTCTTCCGCCGATTTGACATACAGTTTGTCGGCTGTTTCGCTCATATTGATAAAGGACGTTTTGCCCTTCGGCAGCAAATTAAAGAACGGACGATCTTGCAAATGATCGGGACGATCCAGCCCACTTTCAAAAACCGAGATTTTTCCGGCCTTCATAAAGGCGTCAAGCAAAGGGGTGCGCGCTTGGGTTTCTTTGTTTTCTTCAGTCATAACGATTCCTAACATGTCTATGACAAAAATTTATACTATGTTTGCATGGTGGGACGATTTGGCGGAAATGTCAAGGAAAAATTTGGACAAATAAGTGTTTTTTTTCTGAAATTATTTTCTACCTTCCCTTGATTTCAGCCGGATATATATTTTTTGGTTTTAACGAAAAGTAAATTATTTTCGGCGACAGGCCGTTTTTACGTCAGGAAAGCTATCTTTGTCTGGCGGCGCCGTTCGTTTAAAGTTGTTCCGAGCATTATTTTCAGGGAGAAAACGAATGACCGGACAAGAAATAAAAAATGAAGAAATTTTATTTTACAGCGTTATAAAATGGCTGATTTTGGCCGGCTTGTGCGGCATTGTCGCCGGCGGTGTCGTCGGTTTGTTTTTGATCGTTCTGTTTGCCGGCATAGACTTCGTTTATAATCTGCCGGACTGGAAATACCTTTTGATTCCCGTCGGGCTGCTGGCCAGCCTTTACAGTATTAAAATCTTTGCGCCCGCAGCGGCGGGGCATGGCACGGACAAAGTCATCGCGGCCATTCATTATAAAGGAGCCGAGATTCCTTTTTCCGTCGTTCCTGTTAAAATTATTTCGACGATTTTCACGCTGGCGCCGGGCGCCGTGGTCGGAACGGAAGGTCCCAGCGTGCAGATCGGCGCCGGTTTGATGTCGGAACTGGCGCGTGCGCTGAAACTGACGGAAAAAGAGCGGAAAAAACTGGTTATCTGCGGTGTGTCCGCCGCTTTGGCCGCCGTTTTCGGCGCGCCGGTGGCCGGAGCAGTGTTCGGAGTTGAAGTTCTGTTCGTCGGCGAGATTTTTTATCCCGTATTGCTGCCCGCTTTAATCAGCGGAATTGTCGCCTATATGGTTTGTCTGCGGCTGGGCGTGCCGGATCATATTCCCGTTCCGGCTGTTCCGGCTTTGGATACGGCGGTTTTGGGCTGGTGTATTCTGGCGGCCGTTTTCTTCGGGCTGGTTTGTATTTTTCATATTGAATTTACGCATTTTATCGCGCGCGTTTTTAAAAAAATACGACTGCCCGACTGGGGAAAAAGCCTGATTTCCGCCGCGCTGATTCTGGGCGTGGTTTCTTTTTCCGGAGAAGCGTTTCTGGGTATGGGAGAAAAAGGACTGAATCAGGTTTTGTCCGGTTCGGTTCTGGTCTGGTATGCTTTGATTTTGAAATCGTTTCTGTTGGCCGTGACTTTATCCGGCGGGGGATCCGGCGGCGTTCTGACGCCGACGTTTTATGTCGGCGCGGCGGCCGGAAGTCTGTTTGCGGCGCTGTTCGATCTTGACGTCGGATTTTTCGGCGCGCTGGGATTCGTCGGGTGTGTCGCAGGCGCGGTCAATACGCCGATTGCCGCGACTTTTCTGGCCGTGGAATTGTTCGGAGCTCCGATCGCGCCGTTTGCCGGAACGGTGTGTGTGGTCAGCTATATGATTTCCGGAGCCAGAAGTCTGTATCCGACTCAGATTTTAATCCGGCCGAAGTCCGACGCGTTTGTTCTGGCCGATCCGCAAGACAAAAGAAGCTGGGAAATAAAGCCTGTTGAACACGGCGGGGAAAAATAAAAACTGGATAGAACGGCAAAAAAACACTATGCTTTTACGGCGCGGGGTGAATTTAAAGACGGAGACGGGGTTATGGTTTATCCTTTTCGACGTGCGGCGGCTCGTTTTATTGATTATCTGCTGTGGGGCATGCTGGCGGTTGCCGTTCTGGGAGAAAGAACGGGAGACGTCCGGTCGCCGTCATGGCTTTTTTACGCTTCTTTCTGGGGATACGTTTTTGTTGAAGCCGTTCTGATCTCTGTTTTTGCCACAACAATCGGCAAGCGGCTGACCGGTATTTATATATACGGCCCCGACGGTAAAAAAATACCGTTTCTTTTTTCTTTAAAACGGGCTGTTTTGGTTTTCGGCGCCGGAATGGGATTTTTTCTGCCTTACGTTTCTTTGGTTCTGCCGATATATTCTTTTTACCGTCTGGTCAAATATAAAACCGTTTTTTGGGATATGGTATCTGACTCGACGGTAAAAACCGTTAAAACGACTCTGTTGGACAAGTTGCTGTTGACGGCTTTTGCCGTATTTCTGCTGGCCGGTTATTTACTGACCGCCCGAACGGCTTTTGTGCACCGCGAACCCGATTTTGCCGTTATCGAAGACAGTGTTTTAACTTCTTATTTCAACGATATTCGTCCGCGAATGGTCAGGGTATTGTCCGAAGAATCCGTCTTGTCGCCTGAAGCGGCCGTTCAGACCGGCCGTTCTTTGAAACGGATTCAGAAAATGCTGCAGTATCAAAAGGAAGATCTGATCCTAATCAAAGACCAGCTGCAGCAAAGAATTGATAAAATGCCGATTGAGGAATTGCGCCGGATCCGTCAGAAACAGCTGGACGCCGTTATGACAAAGATGAATAACTTCCTGTTTGCCGAAAGTATGCGAGTCAGCCTGTTTGAAAATATTTTGGAATTTTTCAAGTCCGCGGAAAAAAACAAGTATGTTCTTGTTAACGGCCGTCCCGTTTTTCAGGATCCCGAAATGAAGCGTCAATATGATAACTTTATGACGCAGCTGCAGACTTTTCTTTCTTTTCCTTTGCTTTAAAGATCAGGCCGCCTGCGGCATATCGTCGTTTCTGCCGTCTGCTTCCGTTCGGCGGTAATACTTGTCCAGAACGAAGATTTTTAAAACGGCGCCGGCAATGGAAATAATCAATCCCCAGCGCAGATCAACGCCCCAGGCCGTTAATCCGGCGCACATCAGCATCGCCGAAACGGCGCCGGTATCCCACCCCAGTTCCGTATAGTAAGTAAAATAAAGCGGGTGGTGCGCTTTTTTGGTGGCGTTATATACGGCGGTCATCAACCCCGTCATTGAAAAACAATAAGCGATCGCGGCAAAAAAATCACACGCGATAATGACGGGCACCGTATAGGCAAACAATCCCCGGACGGACAAAACGACAATATGCAGGCCGTACCCGATATAACAGATCAGACGGCCTTTGCCTTTGTCGATCATGGATCCGAAGATCATGCTGCCCAGCGCTCTGAAAAAAGCCGCCAAAGCCAGAATAAAGCCGAAATTGCCGAAGTTTTCGCTTAAAATCATAAACACGATCAGCGGCCAGATGGCTCCGGCCTGATAAAACAGGCCGTCTCCGACAAAAACGATAAAACCGAAAGGATCAATATTCTTTTTTTCTTCTTTGGTCGGCCGAGCGGGTAAAGGCAGGGACGGCGTTTTTAACAAAGGCAGAATGGCGACCAACGTTAAAACGAACGGCATCATAAAAGCGTAAAAAGCGTTGAAAGACAACAGCAAGCCGCCGACGGCGGGACCGATAACGGCAACGATTGTCGCAATCGCATCGCGTATGCCGACGCACGCGCCTCTGTTTTCGACTTCTCCGATTGAGGCGAAATAATTGTGATACGGCACCCAGTATAAAACATCTGCCAACCCCGAAATCAACATGAACGGGATTAAGTGCCATGTCAGCCCGTCGATCGGCAACATCGCCGGATACCGGCAGGCAAATACGGCCGTACCGAGCATCAAAGTGAAATGGACGCCTTTTTTCAAACAGAAATACATGGCTGCCGGCCGGGTCAGCGTCCGAACGAACAGCATGCCCGCATAAACCGCAAAGGCCAAAGGCAGCGACAATCCCTGTTTGTACAGATAGGCCAGCGTGAACATGGAACACATTTCCCAGCCCATGGCGCGCAAACCATAATGAACGTTCAGGAAGTTTAAATCTCTGTTTGAAAAGAAGGACATTTGATTAAAGCCTGTTAAAGGGAAACCGTTTTCAGCGCGGCTTTAAATTCCTGCGCCAGATCGGGTCTGTCAAGCGCGTATTCGACATTCGCCATCAGAAAACCGATTTTATTGCCGCAGTCGAAACGTTTGCCTTCAACGCGCATGCCGTGGAAAGGAACTCTGTCCAGCGTTTCGGCCATGGCGTCCGTTAACTGGATTTCTCCTTTTACGCCTGTTTTTTGCTTGTCCAGTTCGACGAATATTTCCGGCGATAAAATATAACGTCCCAGAATCGCGCAACGCGACGGCGCTTTACCCGGCGCGGGTTTTTCAACCATGCCGTTGACTTTGACCAATTTGCCGTCGTCTGAAGCCAGACTCAGGATTCCGTAACGTGACGTCTGGTCTTCGGGTACGTCTTCAATCGCGACCAGATTGCCGGCCGTTTTGGGATATTCGTCGACCATTTGTTTTAAACACGGCGTTTTGCAATGGAACAAATCGTCAGGCAGCAGTACGGCAAACGGTTCGTCGCCGACCAGATCGCGCGCGCACCAGACGGCATGTCCCAATCCTTTCGGTTCGCTTTGGCGCGTGTAGGAAATTTTTCCCGAATCGAGTGTGCAGTCTTTTAAAAAATTCAACAGGTCCGTTTTGCCGTCTTTTTGCAGCAGCTGTTCTAAATGAGAGTTGGAATCAAAATGGTCTTCAATCGCGGTTTTTCCGTGTCCGGTGACAAAAATAAAATGTTCTATGCCCGCGGCGATGGCTTCTTCAACGGCATACTGAATCAAAGGTTTGTCAACAACGGGCAGCATTTCCTTAGGCATAGCCTTCGTTGCCGGCAAAAATCTGGTTCCCAGTCCGCCGACAGGGAAAACGGCTTTGCGAATATGAACTGTCATAACGGCTCCTTTTGTAAAAAGAAAATGAAAAATCATTTTTTGTTTTACCCTATTCTTTAAAATAAAGAAAATACAAAAATGATTTGACAACAGCTTTAGAGATTGCCAATTTAAGCGTGGTAAAAATACCAAAACATAAAGATATATCTTCCTGTCAAGGAAAAGTAAAAAAAACAGCTGAAAAAGAACCGAAAATAACCAGGAGTTATTACCGTGAATTTTGTCTTCCTTTCGCCGCATTTTCCGTCGCACTATGTGAATTTTGCGGACCGCCTGAAAAAAATGGGCGTCAATGTGCTGGGGATCGCTGATTCTCCGTACGATTCTTTAACTTCTCAGTTAAAGGAATCTCTGACCGAATACTATCGTGTCGATAACATGGAAAATTATGATGAAGTGATGCGCGCCGTCGCTTACTTTATTCATAAGTACGGCCGGATCGACAGATTGGAATCTTTTAACGAATACTGGTTGGAAACAGACGCGCGCCTGCGTACCGATTTTAATATCGAAGGGACAAAATATCCCGAGGTTCTGGAAAGCAAACGTAAATATCTGATGAAAAATCATTTTGAAAAAGCGGGCGTTCCGTCCGCGCGCTGTCATTGCGTCACAACGCGCGAGGAAGGGGCGAAATTCGTAAAAGAAGTCGGTTATCCCGTTTTTGTCAAACCTGACATCGGCGTCGGTGCGTACGCTTCTTATTCGATCAGAAACGAAGAGGAATTTAACAGATTTTACGACAATTATCCTTCCGTTCCCTATGTGATGGAAGAATTCGTCAACGGTTTGATCGTTACGTTTGACGGCATTACGAATTATGAAAACGAACCGATTTTCATGACCAGCCATATTTTCCCCGAAAACGTTGCGGAAACGGTTAATGCGGGCGATGATCTGCGTTATTATTCCGTTTTGAAAATCGATCCTAAACTGGAAAAGGCGGGACGTGCGGTTTTGTCTTCGTTCAACACGACGGCGCGTTTCTTTCATTTTGAATTTTTCAAATTGTATGAAGATAAAAAAGGTCTGGGGAAAAAAGGCGACTATGTCGCTTTGGAAGTCAATATGCGTCCGCCCGGCGGCTGTATGCCCGAATTGATGAACTATGAACATGATACCGACGTCTATCAAATGTATGCCGACATGATTGTGCATGACAAGCTGTATCAGCCGACGGAAAAGAAATATATCGGCATTTATGTCGCGCGCAAAGACTGCTTTAACTATGTTCATTCTCATGAAGAAATCTGTGAAAAATATGCGGATAATCTGATGCAGTATCATGATGTTGACGCTATTTTTGCTCCGGTCATGGGGGATCACATGTATTTAATGCGTGCGCAAACTCAGGAAGAAACAGATGAAATTATCAACTTTGTTCAGGAAAAGTGCTGATGAAGATTGAATATTACAACGAATACAGCCCGTCTTTGGGCCGCCATATGGAGTTAAAAGTCTTCGGGCATGCGGGAAAACCGATTTTGGTTTTTCCGTCCCAATGCGGCCGTTTTTATGAATACGAAGGATTCGGCATGATTGACGTCGCGTCCGGTTTTATTGAAGAAGGGCGCGCTCAGTTTTTCTGTGTTGACGGTTTGGATTGGGAAACGTTTGTCTGCGCCAACTGGCCCGGCGACAGGCTGTATCGTTTTGAACAGTATTTTAACTATGTGTGCGAAGAAGTTGTTCCGTGGGCTTTGGACATCAACGCCATGGGCAGCAATTACCGTGCAGGCGGCATGATGACGACAGGGTGTTCGATGGGGGCGCTGCATGCGGCGAATTTCTTTTTCCGCCGTCCGGACATTTTTGACGCCGTTATTGCGCAAAGCGGGTTGTACAGTATCCGGTCTTTCTTCGGCGAATGTGACGAACCGGGGATTTACTTTAATTCTCCTTTGGAATATCTGCCGAACATGAATGATCAGGGAACGATAGATTTGTATAACCGTTCCGATATCATTATTTCTGTCGGCCAAGGGGCGTGGGAACATGAATGTCTGAACGATACGCGGGCTTTGGACGGTATTTTGCGGTCCAAAGGCATTAATGCATGGGTGGATTACTGGGGCTATGACGTGCCGCACGACTGGCCGGCATGGCGCGTACAGCTGCCGTACTTCTTGGGGCATTTGCTGGGATAATGAAAAACGGAGCTGAGAAGCTCCGTTTTTTTATTTCTTTTTAGATAAAAAACGGGTAAAAAGAAACAGACGTCCCCGTAGCTCAACCGGATAGAGCACAGGTTTCCTAAACCTGGGGCTGTGAGTTCGATTCTCGCCGGGGACGCCAAAATAAAAACCGCCTTTTGGCGGTTTTTGTTTTGGCTGACCAACGGCGGCATCGAACGAACGGGGCGGACTTGATGCCGGCAATATATTTTGATAAAAAATTTAAATAAGTAATGTTTCCGAAAGGATAAGCGTATGTCAAAAGTAATTCAGATTCATTTCAGCCCGACGCAAACGACAGCGGCGGTTGTCGGCCGGATCGCGTCGGCTTTTGATTCATCGGAACAAATTTCACTGATGCGTGACATTGATCCGGCTGTCTGCGAAAAAACGGATACGGTTATCGTCGGCATGCCCGTTTTTGCCGGCAGAATTCCCGCAACGGCAAAACAAAGACTGATGAAAATCAAAGGAAATCAAACGCCGGCCATAGCTGTCGTTGTTTACGGCAACCGGGCGTATGAGGACGCTTTGCTGGAATTGAAAGATACTTTGGAACAAAACGGTTTTGTTATTGCGGCCGCCGGCGCTTTTATTGCCAGGCATTCTCTTTTTCCCGCTGCGGCGGCCGGCCGGCCGGATCGGGACGATCTGAACATAATTGATGCGTTTGCCGTCCGGTGCGTTGAAAAAATTAAAAACGGAATTTTCCCGCCTTTACCTGTTCCCGGGCATTTTCCGTATAAAAACGTTTCTCCGATACCTTTGTTTCCTTCCGCTGACGAAAGCTGTATTTTTTGCGCCAAGTGCGCAGATACCTGTCCCGTCGGAGCAATATCCCGCGATGATTTGAAAAACACCAATACGGCCCTATGTATTTCCTGCGCGGCCTGCGTTCATGCCTGCCCAGTCGGGGCCCGGCGTTTCCGGGGCGAAATGTATGAACGCGCCGGACAAATGATTTTGCCGAAATGCGCGGCGTATTTAAAACCGGAAACTTTTATTTAAAAAATGACAAATCTGTACGACGATCCTGTTTTTTTTGAAAAATATTCCCAAATGCTTCGTTCTGTCAAAGGACTGGCCGGGGCCGGAGAATGGCCGGCTTTGCGCGGAATGCTGCCTGATTTTCAAGGAAAACGAGTGCTGGATCTGGGGTGCGGTTTCGGGTGGCATTGCCTTTATGCCGCCGAATGCGGAGCAGAAAAAGTCATCGGTGTTGATTCGTCTGAAAAAATGCTGCTCAGAGCAAAAAAACAAACGCAGTCCGACGTGATCAGCTATATTCATTCCGCATTGGAAGAAGTTTCTTTTCCGGCGGAATCATTCGACGTTGCCGTCAGTTCTCTGGTCCTGCACTATATTTGTTCGTTTGAAGATATTTGCCGCAAAGTTAATATATGGCTGGCGGCGGGCGGAGATTTTATTTTTTCGGTCGAACACCCTGTTTTTACCGCGCAGGGGCCGCAGGATTGGTTTTATTCCGAGACGGGAGAAAAACTGCATTGGCCGGTAGATAATTATTTTCGGGAAGGAAAAAGAGAAGCCCGTTTTTTGGGCGAACAGGTGGAAAAATACCACAAAACTTTGACGACGTACCTGAATACGCTGATTGATACGGGATTTGAAATCAGGAGGGTGATCGAACCGCAGCCGACAGAACAGTTTTTAAAAGACATTCCTGACATGGCCGAAGAATTGCGCCGTCCGATGATGCTGCTTGTCGCGGCACGGAAAAAATCCGAATAAACGAAATATTTTTGTAAATCTTTATTTTTTACAGAATTTATTATATAATTAATGCAAAGCGACAGCCGGCGCTTGCTGCCTGCCTTCAGGCGAACCCGGACGGGACGGCGTATTTTTAAATATTAATTTCAACTCTTTTGCAAAGGGATTTTTTGACAGGCAGGCATCAAAAGACTTTATTCCCGTCAAAGGAGTTTTGAAATGAAAAAAGAACTTTTACCTGCCGACGCTACAACCATCGAAGCGTTATATGAACGCGGCGACAATCTGACTTTTCAATGGGATATTCCTGATGCAATGAACTATATTGTTGATTTGCGCAGGGAAGATTCTTCCGGATTTTGGATTGCATCGAAAACGGCGCGGCTGGAACTGGATGAGACCTGTATTCAGTTTTTTTCCGACGGTACGCTTGTTTTTTCTTATATGGCCAATCCGCAAAAGATTGAACGTTTTGAAAAAATCGCAGCAAAAAAAGGATTCCCGGTTAAGCGGCGTTTGGGGTCTTTCAGCGTTAAAGACGGTTATGACCCTTCTTTTATGTATGAAATCAACTGCTTTGCCAATCGTAAATATCATTATCAGACGGATTTGATAAAAGTTCCCGAGCCTGAAAAACAGGATTTTATTGACGATCTGTTTTCAAACGGAAACGTTTGTCTGACGGCATGCAAAACTGAAATTGTCGATCCGTCATACCGTCCGTATCTTGCCGTTTTTTCCGACGGACGTTTTATCCTTTCCGCCGACCATGTCAGGAGTATGGGAATCCATGATCAGCATAAGGTTTTGGATTTCCGCAATCGCGTTCGCCCCGATTTCGTTTATTTAAAAGGGCGGATTGTTCCTTCGGACTGGGTTGAGGAAATTTATCGGCGCGCCGCCGGCTATGATTGGTATTCTTCCGAAACGGAAGCTTTGGAACGGTATAAAAAATCTTTGGGCGCAAAGAAAATTGACCCGCGGGAATATGCCGAAATGGACGCTTTTATTCGTTCCTTGTTTGAAAAGGCAAAGTGTTTAAGCGTGCTGAATCCGGAAAAATCCTATTTTTCGCCTGAACGGTATAACTATGCCGTCTTTTCTGACGGCCGGTTGATTGTTGATGAAAAAAATAAGGACTTCAACAACGCCGATTTGGAAAAGATGTTTAAGAAAGCATACCCCGGTCTGGAAATCAAAATAGAAAAAGTTCCGTCGTTTTATATTCCGGAAATATACAAATGTCTGCCGAAGTATCAAAAAGGCGCGGCAGAGATTTATTTGGAAATGCTGAAACAAAAAGCCAGAGCGTTGAAAAAAATGCTGAACATTCCGCATCATGAAGCTTTGGAAATCTGCGCGAAAATGTGCGGGTGGAAAAATTGGAAAGCGGCGGTTCACGTTTCCGAAGCGCAAGCCAGAAGCGCTGTTTCCGGGGAAAAAAGTAAAAAAGAAATGGCAAGGGATTTCCACCTTGACCTGATCGAGTGGGAATATAAAAGTTACGCGCCCAAACCGGATAAATAAAAGAATAAAGAGCCGCTTTCCAGCGGCTCTTGTACAATCAGATTAAATTTTCAGCGCCGATGTTACGTTTTAACAAAGCCAGTCCGGCCTGATGAAAATCATCGCTGCAGCTGGCGCATAATTTTGTCAGGACGACCGGACGGATATTGTGTTCGATCAAATCCATGGCCGTTTTGTAAACACAGGCGTCCGTGTCAAATCCGCATAAGTGAACTTCATCAAAACCGGTTAATTCATCAATAAAAGAACTGTAAATGTTTTTATCGAAAATAACGGCGGACGGCGCCGCTTTAAACGCCAGAGAATCATTGCCGTATCCGTCCCAGCCGGTTAAACGGATCAAAGGCGAGTCTTTGTTAATAAAACGGGAAACAAAAACATGATCATAACTGTATTGGATTTTTTCAATTTCCGCGGCAATTTCGGGGTTCGTCACGCTGGAAACCTGCACGTCGATGATTAATAACGCTTTTGACACGATTAAAATTCCTTTCAATAACAATGCCGATCAGGACGGATAACAGGACGACGCCGGCCGTCCGGCAGAAAAAATAAATCCAGCAGCCTGCGGGCGTTGTTAACAGATCCGCTTGCATGCAGTAATATAAAACCACGATCATCAGCGGATCGTGAAACAGATAAATTTCCATTGTCCGGCCTGCTGTTTTTCTGAAAAACGGCGTTTGGGTTGTTTTTTTAAAGATTAAAGCCAGACAAAAAGCTGCATTGTAAAACAAAGCGCAGCCGGCGGCCATAAAACCGATGGCTGGCAGGAAATGTGTCTGCGTATCGACGATGTTTAAAATCAGCAGGCAGGGCAGCAGGAGAAATACCGTTTTCGGGTGTTTTTCAAAAAAAGGGCGTACTCTGTCAAAATAATAGCCGGCCGCAAAAAAAATCAAAAACCGCATGGAAAAGGCAAAGTCAAAATACCCCTGCGGCAGCCGGGAACTGAAAATATAAAAAAGAAACGCCGCTAAACAGACCGGAACGCTTTTTTTCAACAGTTTTTGCAATAAAAAGAAAACGGTAAAGCACCAAAACAGTGCCGTTAAAAACCACAAATGCCCGCTTTCATGTCCCGTCAGAAAAGCGGCGGCGATTTCCGGAATACGCCGAACGTCAAAGAAACCGCCCCATAGTTTTAAAGGGATCATGAAAAATAATCCTGTCAGAAAAAACGGCAGCAGCAACCGACGTGTTTTTTTTGTCAGCAGAGTCTTGAAATTTTCAATCGGATTCAGCGCCAGAACGGATCCCGCCAACATAAAAAACAGAGGGATATGAAATCTGTATACCCAGGCGCTGAGGTAAAGCCATGTTTTAAAAAAGCCGGAACCGTAAACGGCTGAAACGTTTGAAGGAACGGCATAATCAATTCCGCCGTGATCGGTTGTAATCGTCAAATACGTCGAATGTCCCAGAACGACCAGCAAAGCGGCCAAAATGCGGACAACGTCATAAACGGCGATATGATTTTTTTGATTGGGCATACAAATTCCTTTATGCTAAAAAAGTGAAGGGAAAGCCCGGCATTGTCAAGGAAAGTATTAAAAAAAATCGAAAAGGAAAAACATGTTTTATATCGGGTGTCATCTTTCCGCGGCCAAAGGATTTGTCGCGATGGGTAAAACGGCGACGGCAATCGGAGCGAATACGTTTCAGTTTTTTACACGCAATCCCCGCGGCGGCGCGGCAAAAAAGATTGATCAAAATGATGTTGATCGTTTTTTAAAACTGGCGGCTGAAAATCGTTTTGGAATTTTGCTGGCGCATGCGCCTTATACGCTGAACGCGGCGGCAAAAGATCCCGAAGTGCGCCGATTCGCTTTTGAAGCGATGAGCGACGATTTAAAACGCATGGAATATATTCCGCATAATTATTATAACTTTCACCCCGGATCGCATGTCGGGCAGGGTATTCAAACCGGGATTGAGAAAATCGCGGAACTGCTGAACGAAATTATAACCGAAAAGCAGACGACGACCGTTTTATTGGAAACGATGGCGGGCAAAGGCAGCGAAATCGGCGGACGGTTTGAAGAACTGCGGGATATTATAGATCGTGTCCGTTTAAAAGATAAAATCGGCGTTTGTCTGGATACCTGCCACGTTTATGACGCCGGATACGATATTGTCGATCATCTGGATAACGTTTTGAACGATTTTGACCGGATTATCGGGCTGGATAAGTTAAAAGCCATTCATTTAAACGATTCGAAAAATCCGTTTGCTTCGCATAAAGACAGGCATGAAAAACTGGGGCAGGGATTTTTGGGGGTGCCTGCCGCCGCGCGGATAATCAACGATCCGCGCTTGCGTAATTTGCCGTTTTATCTGGAAACGCCGAACGAGCTGGACGGCTACGCCGCGGAAATAGCGCTGTTGAAATCGTTGCGGACAGAAGCGTAAAAAGGGGCGGTGACGCCCCTTTTCTTTATTCCGGCAGATCAAAGATCAAAAAGTTGCTTTGCGCTTCCAGTCCTTTCAGCTTTAATATTCCCGCTTCTTCCGTAATGGCCAACCCGTCGCCGGCTTTCAGATACAGCGAATTGGCTTCCAATCCGCCCTGCGCGATCTGCAGCCACAGCTGTCGCGACGGGCGCATTTGATAATGCACGACCTGATTGGATTCCAAAACGCATTGAAAGATGTTAACGTCTTGGTGAATATGCAGAGAATTGTTTTTTCCTTTTGGGGAAACAATCAGGCAAAGTGTGTTCAACATATCTAACGGATTAAATTCTTTTTTTTCATATTCCGGCGTCAGGTTTAACTGATCGGGTAAAATCCATATTTGCAGAAAATGGGCGGCTTTGGACAAAGACGGATTCATTTCGCTGTGAATAATGCCTGTTCCGGCGCTCATTCTTTGTATTTCACCCGGCGAAACCGTATAGGTGTTCCCCAGATTGTCTTTATGTTCCATTTGTCCGCTTAATACGACCGTGACAATTTCCATGTTGTCATGACGGTGAGCGCCGAAACCTTCGCGCGGCGCGACGATGTCGTCATTAATGACGCGCAGTTCGCTGAAGCCCATGTGACCCGGATCATAATAGTCGGCAAATGAAAATGTGTGACGGCTGTCCAGCCAGCTGAGTTTTGTTTTGCCTCTGTCGTTTTTTGCTCTGATTTCCAACATGTTTTTTCCTTTCTTTCTCTTACAGCATAGAATTAAGGCGCCATGTCCCGAAAAAACAATCTGCAAAAAAGGCGTGCAGATTTCCGCTTATCGACCGGCAGGCGAAAAACGGACTGTGAATAAAGATACAGGCTGTACCTCTTTGGCAAAAAAGGCTGCCGAAAGCAGCCTTTTTATTTTTTGTCATCAGACGCGGATCTTTAAAACTTCACGCAGTTTTGAAATCGCCAGCAGCACCGCCGTTCTGGTCGGCATGGTGTCGGCAATCGGGTTCAGCATCATAAAATCGTGAATCGTACCGTTAAAACGCACGGCCGTCACTTCAACGCCGGCGTCGTTCAGTTTGCGGGCATAAGCTTCGCCTTCGTCGCGCAGGACGTCGTTTTCGTCCGTAATAATCAATGCCGGGGGCAGGCCTTTTAATTGTTCCGGCGCGGCGTTTAACGGGGAAGCCATAATATTTTTGCGGTCTTTTTCGTCAGGCGCGTAAGCCTGCCAGAACCAGATCATCGCTTTTTTTGTCAGCCAGGGGCCGTCGGTGTAAATCTGATACGATTCGGTGGATAAAGAAGCGTCAGTTACGGGATAAAGCAGCAGCTGAAAATCAATTTTCGGTCCGCCTTTTTCTTTTGCGGCCAAAGTCATCGCGGCCGCCATGTTCCCGCCGACGCTGTCGCCGGCGACAGCCAGACGCGAAGCGTCCAATTTTAATTTGTCCGCGTTTTTAACAATATATTCCAGTACGCCGAACAGTTCTGTTGTCGGCCGGGGAAAGACGGCTTCCGGCGAAGAGGTATATACCGGGAACACGACGGCAGCGGGGACTCCGGCGGCCAATTCGCGCACCAACCGGTCATGCGTTTTGTCATTTCCCAAAACCCAGCCGCCGCCGTGGATATAAAATATAACGGGCAGTTTGTCTTTAAGGCCTTTCGGGCGGTAAATTTTAACGTCCACATTGCCGCCGTCAACGGTAACGGCAAATTCTTCAACGTCTGCCGGCGGTGTTTCGGCCGGCGCTTTCTGTACGTCCAGCAATACCTGCCGCGCCTGCTGCGGCGTTAATTCATAAAGGGGTTTGCCCCCTTTTTTCCCGAGTTCGTCAATAAAATCCTGTACTTTTTTGATAAGATGTATCCGGTGCATTTTTTTCTCCTTTTCCAAAAAAAGATACATTTATCCGCCGGTTTTTCCATTCTGGAAAAAAGGAGATAATCTTTCTGACACGCTTTGATTCGATGCGGTTCGGTCCGTCGCGGGCAGTTGTTTTTGAAAAAATTGTTTGTTATGATGCTCTTGAGTCCGACACGTGCCGGACTTAGGGCGTAGTAACCCTTTTCATACGGTCGCATTGCGTATGGCGGCTGACAAATTATACGCCAATTTCTGTCCTGCCGGGCGGATTTTGGCGAATAAGGTTTTGTGCTCAAATAAGCCAAGCCGTCCTCGTATGAAACGGTTACTAACAATCCGCCCGCCTTTTCGGCGGGTTTTCGTTTGGATAAAACAAGAGGACGGACAGGTGACTATCAGAAATTCGGCCGAACCGACGGGAATTAATTTTTTGTGTGACGCGGTACTGCTGCCGTCTTACGAAGTTTTAAAGAAAGAACTGAGCGCTAAATATCCGCAGTTTGAACAGGTAATCCGGCCGCATTGGAATTTTTTTGTCGCGGTGTTTTATTTTTACGCTCTGCAGAAAAAGCTTCTGATGCTGGAAGAAAAAGAGTACGTTTCTTTGGTAAAAGCGACGATAAATTATTTTAAATTGCAGTATCCCGGATTTATCAGCGGCCTTAACGCTTTAATGATGTTTTCGCCGATTCGGGAAAATGATGAAATTCATCAGGGATTGTGGCTGGCGGGAAATTTGCTGCAAAAACCGCAGAATCGGCTGAATGTCGGCGATTTACCCATGGGGTGTGAATTGGCGGAAAATATCAGGAAATTTGCCGAAAGCATTGATTTGCGGGTTCTAATGAAATTTCCATGTTCGCAGAAATAAACGTTTCGCCGTTTTTTAAAAAGGCTACTGCCTGATAATTCTGAATGGAGGGCTGTTATCGTTTTTGCCGTTCACGCTTGTTTCTGTTCCAGCGGTTCATAAAAAAAACCGCCAAACAGCGCTTTTTTTACAGAGCGGGTGAATGGAAAGCTCGCTTTGCTCGCCGGTCAGGCCGGCCGCTCGAGCAAAGGCTCTGCGCGTCGTTGCTTACGCAACCGAACCCTTTTACTCGGGTTCAATTCCCTGATTCATTCTTTCCATAAAAAAATGCCCGTAAAAGGGCATTTTTTTATGGAGCGGGTGAAGGGAATCGAACCCTCGTATTCAGCTTGGGAAGCTGCTGCTCTGCCATTGAGCTACACCCGCAATTTTTTTATCTTTCAATAAATTCGTTAAAGCTTTGCGTAGACAACTCTTCTTCCAGCTGTATCGACAACTGCTTTAACAAATCATAGGTCAGGCCGATCCATAATTTTTCACGCGCTTCCAATGAAGCTTCCTGATCTATGACCGTATATGTATCAGGAAAATCACGGCTGTCAACAGCTTTTCTGGTTTCACTTAATACGCGGCCTTCGTTATCCGTAATCTGCAGGGAAATTTCAAAGCGGCCGACGTATTTATGCTTTGCCGATTTGTTCAAAGATCCGCCCGTATAAATTCTTTCTTCGACAATACTGGCGTCAATGATCAGAAAACGGACGTGCCGTTCGGGCGTTTTATCCACGCTGAAACGATTGACGGCCCATTTATGAATAATCTGTTCGGGATAAACCAGCATTAACTGATCAACGTTCGGCGCCCTGGTCGGCAGGTTGTAACTGGAAATAAATTTAATGTCTTCTGCTTTTAAACGGATTTTCTTGCCTAACGGAACCAAAGGGTGAGAATCCCCGGGAGCTCTTTGAACATACGGGGTTTCCGAATAGGCTTGCGGCTGGTTGTATTGTGCCTGCTGCGCCGGTACGTAATTCTGCGTCTGCGGATCGTAACGATAAGACGGATCGGAAGAACACCCTTCGGCCAGTAATGCACAGGCCGTTAAAGCAAAAAGGTGTGAAAACTTAAAAGACATCGTGGCTATTTCCCTGCATCTAAATCTTTCAGAGTTAAAGTATAACTTTTCCCGCAGAATTGGCAATCAACTTTTATTTTTCCGTCAACGGCCATTTCTTTTCTATCCTGCTCGGGAAATCTTCTTAACATTTCTATTACCTTGTCTTTTGAACAACGGCAACCGAATTTTATCACCTTTTGGATAAAAAAGTGTAAATTATTGAGATGATAAAGGCGATAAAGCAGTTTTTCCAGCGGAAGTTCCGTATCTAACAGCTCTTTTGGTGTGGCGGAATGCAGCAGAACGACGGCTGTGTTCCACAAATCTTCGATTTCGTTTTCCTTTAATTCCCGGGCAATCTGCCGGTCCATCGGCATGCGCTGCAACATAACCGCCGCTCCGGTCCAACCTTTCCCCGTCTGCGCCGGAGTCGCTACCGCGATTTTTACGGCGGTCTGGATCTGTTCGGATTGTTTGAAATATTCCAGAACACATTCGGCCAGAGTCGGTTGGTCCAGCGCGACAATGCCCTGATAACTTTGATCTTTTGTTTCAACGTTGAATGATAACGTGCCGTCTGCGAAAAACGACTGTACCGGTGCGGCATTTTCCTGTGTGACGGCCTGCTGCGCTTTTTCAACAGCCGCTTCGTCAAAACGGGCGTAACCGCGGATCGATCCGTCCGTTGTTATATCGACGGCTAAAACGGAAACGGGACCGCGGCCCTGAATCTGTAAAGTGAAAACACCGTCGAATTTGATCGTTGATGCCAGCAGAGCCGTTAATACGGCAGCTTGCGCCATTAAAATACCGATCGGTTCGGGATAATTATGCTGAGAAATAATTGTATCCAGCGAAGACGTCAGACGGACGGCCTGTCCTCTGGATAATCCCGAATCAATTAAAAACGGACAAATTACGTCTGTTGTTGCGTCTGTCATTGTTTCCCTCTTTTATTTGATGATGTAATAACTTTCTTTAAAAATATTTAAAATTCGGATATAAGCAATCTGTCCGATTATATAACAGGGAAAATAACAGTGCCGGAAAATAAGTCCGCCGCTAAACCGGTGACGCAGAAACGTTTGATGAATATCGCGCTGTACTACCTCAGCCGATATGAAAGCTCGGCAGAAAATCTTCGCCGCCTGCTTGACCGCCGAATCGCCAAAACTGCCGCGAAAGGAGGCGCCGTTCCGGCTGAAACCGAACAATGGGTAAACGCCGTTGTGTCAGAGGTATGCCGTCTGGGGTATGTTAATGACGAACGGTTTGCTCTTTCGACAGTGGAAAAATACAGAAAAGCAGGCAAATCGGAACGTTATATTCGTTTGAAGCTGTCGCAGGCGGGAATCTCCGACGATATACAGGATTCCGTTTTTAAAAGCGATGAAGCCTCTGTTCCGGCCGAAGCGGAATTGGCTGCTGCTCTGCGTCTGGTCGAAAAACGCAAAATGGGAACTTTTCGTCCCGCGCGGGACAGAAAGCTTTTCCGTAAAAAAGATCTGGCCGTATTGGCGCGCGCCGGGTTTTCTTTTCAAACCGCCGTTCAGGCTTTGGGATCCGCCGGGGAAGGGGAAGACGATGAATACCAATATTGATTTGATCATTTTTGATTTTGACGGTGTTTTGGTTGACAGTGAAACAATGGGCTGCCAAATCTGGTCGGACGTTTTTACGCGGCACGGCATGAATGTGCCGGCGTCGGCCGTCATGGAAAAATATACCGGTAAAACGGGAACGTTGATTTGTTCTCTGGTTGAACAGGAGTACGGTTATCATATCCCGGAAGGTTTTCTGGACGAGGTCAACGAAACAACCGAATCGGTTATGGCCAGAGAATTAAAAGCCGTTCCCGGCGTTTTGGAAACAATGCCTCTTTTTTCCGTTCCTGTCTGCATTGCTTCAGGCAGCCGGCCGAAACGGCTGAATATGTGTCTGGACGTGACCGGACTGCGGCCTTTTTTCCCGGAAAATACCGTTTTCAGCTCGCATTTCGTTAAAAATGGAAAACCTGCGCCCGACCTGTTCTTTTACGCGGCGGAAAAAATGAGCGTCGTTCCTGAAAAATGTCTTGTGATTGAAGACAGTTCTTCCGGTATTGTCGGCGCAAAAGCCGCGGGCATGAAAGTTTTCGGATTTCTGGGCGGGTCGCACTGCACTCCCGCCCGCGGCGTTCAGTTAAAAGAAAGCGGCGCCGATCTGCTGTTTGACGATTTTACAAAACTGCCGGAACTGCTGCAAAAAGCTTAGCCGTCTTCACGATGCAGCAGCAGGGTAATACTGATAAAAGCAAAAATCAGCGGCGGACTCCATGTCGCGAAAACGACGGGCAGAGCGGTTGAAAATCCCAGAGCATAAGTGATTCTGGTCATGAAATATAACAAGAATCCGCTGACGATTGCTCCGGATATTTTTAACGCACCTCCGCCTTTTCTTTGATTCGGATCAACGGAAAATACGGCAGCAATTAAAATCATTGTCATTAAAAGAAACGGAGAAACCAACAGCGATTGCAGATGCAGGCGGTGCGGGTGCGCGGAAAATCCGGAATTTTCAAAAAATTGAATAATCGCGGGCAGATCCCAGAATGAAATCGTTTCCGGCGACGCAAAATTTTCCTGAATTTTTCCCAAAGTCAATTCGGTCGGTATCTTTAAAAGCGGGTAATTTTCAATGATTTTACCGTTTTCGAAAATGCGGACATCTTTCAATTCAAAATGTCCGTCGTCCAAAACGGCCAGACGCGCGTCGATTCGTTTTAAAAAGGCGTTTTGATCGGAAAAGACTAAAATGCTTACGTCTCTTAAGCTTAATTCCAATTTTTCCTGACGGATTGCGCCGGCATGCACCACATACATTTCGCCGTCCCGGTGTTCCCTTAGCCACAATCCCTGAGAACTTGAAATATGCGGCCGTCCGCGGCGGTCGTCGTCCATGCGTTGAAATTTGCTGTACATTGCCGCCGAAAACGGATTGAACAGCGCAACGGATAAGACGCCTATTATAAAAGAAGTAATCAGCAAAGGCGTGACAAACTGCCAGACGGATTGTCCCGCGGCGCGGATAATGACCAGCTCGCTGCTTTTGGTCAGACGCCAAAACACAATAATCGCCGCTATTAAAACAATGAAAGGCAGCACGGTCAGAAGCATGTTGGGCAGCTTTAACAGTCCCAGAGTTAAAACATTCCCGAAACCAAAAGACGGAATCGATTCTTTTTTCATCAGCTCGATAATATCGAATAATAAGATAATGGATCCCAGCGTTAACAGCACCGCAAAGAATGACATCAGGAACTGGCGGATAATATACTGGCTGATAATTTTTGGCGCAGACATCAGGAAAACCCTCAAAAAAAATGTTCTGTAACAGGAATAACACAGAACGGGATAAAAAAAAGTATAAAAAAGAGAAAAAAGTTGTTGACATAAGAGTGTAATAAGAATTATAACCCCTTCTGCCCTCACTGAGGAGCAAACGAGATCATAGAACAGAGTAGATAAGATTTAGAGAAGAGATGTACAGGCGGTGGCTGTTGATAGTGATGGTCAGTGTTGATGTACATTGGACGAGGTATAAGAAGTACGAGGGAGTAGGGCTCTGGGCGAGGGTGTTCAGGGTTTGAAAGAGCTAGTATTTAGAGACCTCTGTCAATTTAGTAAGTAAGCGAATACGCGAGTATTTAACGCTAGATGAGTAATGTGCGTCAGGATTGGCTTAGAGAGAGAATAAACATGAGAGTTTGATCCTGGCTCAGAACGAACGCTGGCGGCAGGCTTAACACATGCAAGTCGAACGGAATATGATGTGCTTGCACATTATATCAGTGGCGCACGGGTGAGTAACGCGTAGGAATCTGTCTATTGGACAGGGATAGCCTCTGGAAACGGAGGGTAAAACCTGGTAAGACCTGAGGGTGAGACGAGCGATCGGCCGATAGAGGAGCCTGCGTTAGATTAGGCAGTTGGTGGGGTAATGGCCTACCAAACCGACGATCTATAGCTGGTCTGAGAGGATGATCAGCCACATTGGGACTGAGACACGGCCCAAACTCCTACGGGAGGCAGCAGTGGGGAA
>ENA-ORPH01001035-ORPH01001035.1-human-gut-metagenome-genome-assembly--contig:-NODE-1035-length-28452-cov-3.271824_pt1 | contig 28452 bp, 35 predicted proteins | sample MGYA00242142_ERZ509074 | MGnify/ENA primary metagenome ERZ509074 (study PRJEB26280, sample SAMEA2338724) | human gut metagenome | biome: human gut; feature: human-associated habitat; material: faeces...
AACAGAACAGCGACAACAACACGACCGAATATGCTGTCGTTGCGACGGATTACAACTCTTCGCAGACACCCAACACGAGATTTGAAAAGAATGCTCCCGCCGGATACTCGCCCAATGCGACATCACCTACAGCAAAAGCAGGCTCGGCGACCTGGAATATGTGGGTATACGAGGGTGGCAAGCTCGTTCTGAAATTCTACGGTATAACGGTTGGTAACACAACACCTACGGTGACACCCGGTTCGGGGTCTTGACTGCGGAAAAGGTCGGAGCGTCATGGAAAATGAAATCCGGTTACGGCATTGCACTTTCGTGGAATCCTTCGTTGATTGCAAAGTCCGGCTATATCATGCCCGGCGCGGATGCTTACACGAACGCACAAAGTGTCTACGCCGCTTTCCCGGAATTCGGCTTCTCAACAGCAAACGAAAAGTACCGCACCCTTGAAAAAGTCGGCGGTGCTTATCAGTTTATCGCTAACCCAAATGCGGACAAGAATGAGCGTGTGCATTTTATTCCCGTGTATGTAGCCAACGGCAGCTATACCGTTTCGGTAACGGCAACGCAGATCTGGACTCCTGCCGGAATGATTACGGCAATCCGTAACGCCAATACATTGACCATCGATGGAACTATTTATGATGATTACTATGTCGGCAATTAAACAAAGAAAGGACGGTTTCAAATGAAACAGAAAACAAAAAAGATTCTTCTCACGGTATTTGCGGTACTTATGCTCGTCAGTGTGATGAGCGTAACCGCTTTTGCGGCGGAAGGTGATGTTGCGGGTGCTGTGGAAGATACCTGGATTGCGGCACGCGGACAGATCAAGTCGGTTGTCAACAAGGTCATTTTCCCGATCATCGATCTCGTCCTCGCCGTGCTGTTTTTCGTAAAGGTTTCGACTGCATACCTCGATTACCGCAAGCACGGGCAGTTTGAATGGACAGCTCCGGCAATTCTTCTCGCCACCCTGGTCTTCTCTCTGACCTGTCCGCTCTACATTTGGAAAATTCTTGGAATGTAAACAACACCGTACAAACGGGAGGGGCTTCTCGCCTCTCCCACATTTTTTTGAAAGGAGGAATGCGTGATTGTTTGACTGGATATCAGACCTCATCAGCGGAATCGGCAATGCCATCAGCTCCGCGTTGTCCGGCGTATGGGAAACCGTATCGGGAAGCATCTGGGGCGTGTTCATGAACTGGCTCTATACCTCCGTGTATAACGCCCTGGCAGACTTCTTCACGATGATGACCGAGCTTGGTGCAAACCTGTTCGATTTGTCATGGGTACAGGCTGCCCTGAAATTCTTCTCTTTGTTCGGCTGGGGACTCTTTATTGCAGGGCTGGCAGTTGCCATCTTCGATATTGCCATTGAATATCAATCCATGGGACGCATCAACATCAAGCGTCAGATTCTCCCGTTTTTATACGGACTTCTCGCCGTAAACCTTTTCACGGTCGTACCGGTGCAGCTCTTCCGCTTTGCGGTCAATTTGCAGAATACCTTTGCCAAAGACCTCGTCGGCGAGGTTGTCGGTATGAATGTCAACTTTGATCTGCTCAGTCATCAGGCTCTCACGATCATAGGGGTGCCCGGAATATCAACGAAAAACTCATTGCTGGCACTTCTGATGCTGATCTGTCTTGGCTACTGCGTCATCAAGTGCTTCTTTTCCAATATCAAGCGTGGAGGCATCCTTTTGACGCAGATTGCGGTCGGGAGTCTTCACATGTTCAGCCTTCCGCGCGGGTATTCCGAAGGCTTTACAGGATGGTGCAAGCAGATTATTGCCATCTGCTTTACGGCATTCATGCAGACGACGCTTCTGTTACTCGGCATGATTACCATGCAGACGCACGCACTTCTCGGTCTTGGCGTTATGCTGGCGGCAAACGAAGTGCCTCGTATCGCACAGCAGTTCGGCTTGGACACAAGCATGAGAGTCAACATGATGAGCGCAGTGCATACGACGACAACGGCAATCAACCTCGGACGGGCGATTGCAAAGAAATAATACAGAGAGGAAAACAGAAAAGAAATGCAAAAACAGTATATCTACCCGCAGAATATGCGGACTCAGGCAAAGCTGTGGTTCTGGAATCTGAAGGATGTCATCATCCTTGCCATCGCTCTCACCATATCGGTGGTTTCATGGGCAAAGCTCGGATTTATCCTTCCTGCCGCCCTGACGCTCGGGTATGCGTTCCTCTCCATACGGATGGACGAGTATTCGGTGCTGGATTTTATCAGACGCGCTTGGCGGTACTTTGTTTCCACACAGCAATATTTCAGTTGGAAGGAGCGCGAAGATGGCTAAACGAAAACAATCCACCGCCGAGCTGATCGGCATCAGCAACTTTTCCCGTAACGGGCTTCAGACCAAATCGCAGGGCGAAATCGTATATTTCCTTGTACAGCCGACAAACATCTCGGTACTCTCGGAACAGAGTGTCGCCATCAAGATTCAGCATCTGATGCAGCTGCTGTCGGTGCAACCCGACATAGAGATCATCTGCTCGGATGCCCGTGAGAATTTTGAGTACAACAAGCTCTCCCTTGCAAGAAGGGCAGAAAAAGAAACCAATCTCAAGGTACAGCTTCTGCTCCGCAAAGATATGAAATTTCTCGACGACATTCAGCTGCAGATGTCCACCGCGCGGGAATTCATGTTCGCCTATCGTGTAAAAAACGCAAACGATCAGTCCTTTGCAACACTGAATCGGCTCGAAAAGCAGATCAACGATCAGGGCTTCGACTGCCGCAGAGCAACAAAGGACGATATCAAGCGTATTCTCTCGCGGTACTTCGGTCACATGACTGAGGACGCTATCGATGATGTGGACGGCGAAAGAATGATTAAAAAGTGGATTATCCCGGACTAATTTTTTCTGATGCCGCATTATTAACATCATTTCTCTTGCAATTCCAAGAGAAAAATGGTATAATAAAAAATAATAATCACAAGGAAAGGAGGAATTCTCATGCTGTATACCCTTATGCACCGCGACATCCCGGTCATGGATCTGGAACTTGACGAATATTCCAACATCGTCTCTCTCGGCAAAATTCATCACGCAGAGCATCTGCCGCTCGGCACTTACAATAAAATCGGCGTGGAAAGGAAAGCTCTCAACCGCTGGTGGACAAAGCGTTCCATTCCCGCAAGCCGGAAAGGTATCCGCGATGTGCTGGAGGAGCTGGAGTTGTCCTCCCCGCAGGAGCTGATCGAAAAGTGCTTCGGACTTAGCCTGTCCGATCAATACTGGATTTCTCCGACCGATAAACCGCTGGATTGGCACCGGGTAAACTTCTTTGAAAATGCCTTCTCGGAGGACATCGGCAATATCCTGTTCGGCAAAGGCACAGGCTCCGATAGCACAAGCCTTGTATCCCCCGACAACACGGCAAACGGAAACCTCAAAAAAAAATGGAAGATCATCGACGGTAAGCGGGTGCTTCTTAAGGACTCCAGTGCGCCCTATCGCCAGGAAGCCTACAACGAGGTGCTTGCGTCCGAGATTGCCAATCGGCTCGGCATCCCGCATGTGCCGTATACACTGATAGCGGAACACGGCGAGTTCTGCTCCGGGTGCGAGGATTTTATCACTCCCGAAACCGACCTTGTTGCGGCGGCACAGGTTATGAGTGCGTTCAAAAAGCGGAACGAGCAATCGGAATATGAATTTTATATCGAATGCTGCGAAAAGCTCGGCATTGTCGATGCCCGCGAAAAGCTGGAACAAATGCTTGTGCTGGATTATCTGATTGTCAACGAAGACCGGCACCTGAACAACTTCGGACTGATCCGCAACGCGGTCACGCTGGAATGGGTCGGCGTTGCACCGCTTTACGACAACGGCAATTCCATGTGGTTCAACCGTGTCGTGGGTGAGATGCACGCAGACGATGACAGCAATATCAAAACTCCGCTGTGGAAGAAGAATCCCACAGAGAATCTGGAACTTGTGACCGACTTCTCATGGCTGGACTTGTCCGCTCTCGACGGCATTGAAGACTTTGCAAGAGAGCTGTATGAAAAGTCTGAGTATATGGAACCGATACGGGTTGATACACTGGCAAATGCACTCAGGACGCGCATTGAACTGCTGGACGATATTGTACAGACACAATCCGGCGGGCAGACCATGCTCTGATTAACCAAATAACTACGATAACCGCACTTCAGCAGAGGTGCGGTTTTTCTTTATGAAAGGAACTCTTATGGCAAAGAAAAAACAACTTCCCGAAGAAGTCGCGCACAGCGAAGCCTATGTAAAAGATTTCTTCGACATGGCGGTCCCCTCTGCCATCCGCTTCAATGTGGATCACTTCATCTGCGGGGACAGCTATCGCTCTGTCTGGGCGATCCGCGAGTACCCGCCGCAGACAAGCGATCAGGCGCTCCTCGCCCGTTTCGGTGACAAGGAAGCAGTGACCGTTCACCTGTACACCCGATTGGTAGACGGCGTGGAGCAGCGAAAGATTCTGCAAAACGCAAGCCGCAAAAATAAGCTCCTTGCAAACTCCAACGACCTTGAAGATTCGGTCACGGGAGAAGGCAACCTCGGTGATGTGGTGGAACTGCTCGGAGAACTGCGAAAGAACCGTGAGCCTCTTCTGCATTGCGCTGTCTTCATCGAGCTGTCTGCCGGGAATCTGGATAAGCTCCGCGAACTGCAATCGGATGTCTCCATGGAGATGACGCGCGAAAAGATTTCAGTCGATCATCTGTCCATGCGGCAGAAGGAAGGCTTCATTGCCTGCATGCCGTGTGGCTATAATATCTTCGGCACGCAGTATGAGCGTGTCCTTCCGGCATCGGCAGTCGCAAACCTGTTTCCGTTCAACTACTCCGGCAAAACAGACAAAAATGGCTTTTATCTCGGCAAGGATAAATTCGGTACCAACATCATAGCGGACTTTGATCAGCGTGCCGATGACAAGACCAACAGCAACATTCTCATTCTCGGCAACTCCGGTCAGGGCAAGTCGTACCTGTTAAAACTCATTTTGACCAACACGAGAATGTCCGGAAAGTCTGTCATCTGCCTGGATGCCGAGCAGGAATACGAGGATCTCTGCAACAACCTCGGCGGTTGCTATATTGACCTGATGTCGGGGGCGTTCTTGATCAACCCACTGGAGCCAAAAGAATGGTCGGACAACGGGGGCGAAGCCGATGCGGACAGCCCGGAAGCTTTCCGAAAATCCACAAGGCTTTCACAGCATATCAGTTTTCTCAAGGACTTTTTCCGTGTCTACAAAGACTTCGACGACGCACAGATTGACGCGCTTGAAATTCTCCTGACACGGCTCTACGGCAAATTCGGCATCCATGATGACACGGATTATTCGAAGCTCTCTGCCGATGACTATCCTGTGATGGCGGATCTGTACGCCATGGTGGAAAGCGAGTATGTGAAGTACGAGAAAGGATCGAAATCGCTGTTCACGGAAGACCTGCTCCGCGAGCTTTGTCTCGGACTGAACTCCATGTGTGTCGGAGCCGAAAGCAAATTTTTCAACGGGCATACCAACATAAACGATGACCGTTTCATCGTGTTCGGGGTCAAAAGACTCATGGAAGCCAATATGAAGCTCAAGAATGCGATGCTGTTCAACATTCTCTCGTATATGAACCATAAGCTTCTCACGAAAGGCAATACGGCAGCTTCCATCGACGAGCTGTACCTGTTCCTTACGAACATGACAGCAATCGAATATATCCGCAACGCTTCCAAGCGAGTGCGAAAAAAAGATTCCTCGATTCTTCTGGCGTCTCAGAATATCGAGGACTTTTTATTGCCCGAAATCAAGGAGATGACAAAGCCCCTCTTTTCCATTCCGACGCATCAGTTCCTTTTCAACGGTGGCAATGTCAATCCCCGTGATTATATGGACGCTCTGCAGCTCGAGGAATCGGAGTACGACCTCATTAAGTACCCGGAACGCGGTACTTGTCTCTTCAAGTGCGGAAACGAAAGATACCTCCTGCAGGTCATCGCTCCCGAATACAAGGCGAAATTGTTCGGCAATGCGGGAGGAAGATGAAGTGCTTACGGAAGATTCTGCAGGAGCGGAAGATACTCCTCCCACCGATACTCACGGATCGGCATGACGGGATGACGGTCATCATCAAAAACAAGAACGAGTGCGGGAGCAATGTTGTGGTAACGGTCGGCAATGTACCATCGGATCAGCTTGCCCTCGCGGATAAGCCGTTTGGCTGTGGCGTGATAATTGTAATACGACATAAAGTCAGTATTCCGAAAAACAAAAAATCTTATACGAAGGAAGGTGTGTGTCGCAGTAGGCGCAGTAGTGGCAAAGGTCGCAAAGAAGGTGCTTGCGATCCTTGCCGGAGATAAAAACGGACGGAAGTTCCTCGGCTATGTGGTTGGAATCGCTCTGTTCATTGTACTGCTTCCCGTCATTGCCGTGTACGGACTGTTCGGCTGGATGGCAGGTGGCGGTGCCACCGAGATCGTCAGCCCCGATATGGTATACTCGGCAATGCCCGCAGAATACCGGGAACGCATGGAACAGTACAACGCAGAGCTTTCCATGATTGAAACAACCTTTGCCGAATGCGGTGTGTCCGGGACGGACACCTCACTGGCAAAGACAATCTACATCTCCTGCCTCATCGGTAAGGAGAGCGAGGAAAACTTCTACAGGACCTATGCGGACTGCTTTCTCAATGCAGATGAGGAACACGATCCGCTACAGAATATTTCTTCTGCATTCGGCGTTACCTTCACCGATGCGGATAAAGAACGATTAAAACAACTATACGGAGGTTATACATGAACTTCAAAGCAAGATTTGAGCGCAAAGCAAATGCGCCCGAAGTCACCGATGCCGACATTGTCGGAGTGGTGACACTCAATCAAGAACAGTTCGCTTGGTTCAGCGAACGGCTCCTGGACGATTATGATTTCATCGCTGACTATGCGAAAGAAACCTATGATGACGGTGAAAGGAAACACTGTCTTCTTGTCCTTGGTGCGGGTGAAGATGACGGAATCCTTGTCTGTTCCGAAGGTTCCTTCTATACCAGATATTCCGCCTACCTGCCGAAGGCACGGCAAATTCTCCGTGACGAGGTTCACCGCGTTGCCGAGCTTATGATCAAGGGCAGGTTCTGTGAAACCGAAAATGGCTCCTGGGTGATTGGGTTTGATGACATCAAAGAACATTTCGATTTGACCGTCTCTCCCACCAACGGCATTGGTGAAATGCTTCTCGGAGAGCTGGAAGCGCAGGAGGAAGTCGGCGCGGTCATTGCCACCGAGGACTGCTTCGAAATTTCGGAGTATCTGCAAAATGCGCAGGAGAATGCGTCTGCATCCGAAAAGCTTCTGACCGTTTTCTCTCTCATGGGTTGCAACCTCGAAGATGTGCATCTGCTGGATGCCGACGAAGAACACGAGGTTGCCACCATCGTGGAGCTGAACCGTAACACACTGACCGATGAAGGCAAGCGAGACTGGTCGGATGTACTTGCCGCAAAGGTCGAGCGTATCTATGACGGTGCGTATGGGACACAGATCGAAGTATCGGGATGCCCGGCACACCGTCTCCGGGATTTCTCCTTCGCGCTTGCCGGGTACTGCAGTGAGGAACAGTGGTCGAGATGGTTCAATGAACCGACCGCGAATACCGAAGCCCTGACGATGGGAGGACAGGCATAATGAAACAGGTATCCATTCAGATTCCGTTTGATGACGAAAAGCTCGAAGCACTGAAAATCTTTCTCTCGCAGAAGGATCAGACGGCGGAAGCCGTCATCGGTGAGCTTGTCGACGGTCTGTACCGGAAGACCGTCCCGCTGAAGGTGCGGGAGTATATAGATAAGCGGTCTCCCGCCAACATGGAAAAGCCGAAGAATACAGCAAAGCCGAAGCCCGCCGTTTCAGGCGGTTGTGTGGCTTCCGGTGAGGATGCGGGAAAACACCCGACCGACATCTGATACGACGATTGTGGGCGGTTCTTGCGAGCGTGTGAGCCTCGTGCCGGAATCGCCCACTATTGTCGCCTTCCGTCTCTTTGGTACGCAGGTATTTACGTGAGTTCCGATGGTTATATTGAGGGGTTCAGCGGGTATTTGCGAGGGTCGATTTTCAAGCGGGAGAAAGGCAGTGCGTCAAACGCCCTGCCGGATTCACAGCGGACGGCAGAGCCGACCACATTTTCTCGCATTTTGACCGCATTTGCTTCCTTTTCCACGCCTATCGGTAAAGAAGCAGCAGTGTGTCAAAAGGGCAATTTGACCGCAAAACAGTGTGTCAAGCGGCGTAATCCTTCTAATGCTTACGCCATAATACCCGTGTGTCAAAGACAGAAAACAAAGAAAGGAGCAACGACGATGGAAAACGACGAAAGTGTCGGCAACGGCAAAAAGCGATTCTCAATCTACATTCCTGAAGCCACCATCGACATGGCAAAAAAGTGGCACGAGGCAGACAACTGCGGCAGCGTATCCGAGTATGTCAGGCGGGCGATTGAATTCTATTCCGGCTATGTGGCAAGCGAACATAACCCAAGCTACCTGCCGAGAATCGTTATCTCCACGCTGAAAAATATCATACGGGACAGTGAAAATCGCCAATGCGCTCAGCTGTACCGTGTGGCAGTGGAGCTTGCGGTGCTGATGAATGTCATCGCCGCATCAAACGGTTTCTCGGGTGAGGATGTCAGAAAACTGCGCGAAAGCTGTGAAGAACAGGTCAAGCGAATAAACGGTACCATTCGTCTTGACGATGCAGTCCGATGGCAAAACTCGTAACCAAGTTCCGTTATTACAAGCCCGGCGGACGAAAAAAGATTGGCGGGTACGCAAAATATATTGCGCTCCGCGATGGAGTGGAACGATGCGACGATTCCAAAAAGTATGCACCCGTATCGTATAATCAAAAACAACTGATTGCAAAAATCCTGCGGGACTATCCCGACAGTGCGGAAATGCTGGAGTATGACGATTACAAACAGCACCCGACAGTCGGAAATGCTTCGGAATTCATCTCACGCGCCATTGAGGATAACGCGCACTCTGCTATGCGTCAGAAGACCTATGCCGACTACATTGCCACCCGTCCCCGTGCGGAAAAAGTCGGCTCACACGGACTATTTTCCGATGAGGACGGTGAGATTGTTCTCTCGGAGGTTGCTGCGGATCTCAATACGCACGAAGGAAATGTGTGGACGATGATTGTCTCTCTGCGCCGCGAGGATGCGGAACGGTTCGGGTATAACAACGCCCGTGCATGGCAGCTGCTCCTTCGTTCTCACACGCAGGAGCTGGCGGACGCGCTACGGATTCCCCTGGAAGACCTGAAATGGTACGGTGCTTTTCATAATGAATCACACCACCCGCACATTCATGTCATCGCCTACACCGACGATCCGAAGGTCGGATATCTTTCCAAAAACGGTGTGGAGCAGATGCGTTCTGCACTCGGCAATCATATTTTTCGGGACGACCTGCAACATATTTTTCGTGAGCAGACAGAAAAAAGGAACGAGCTGAAAAAAGATTGGCATGCGCTCCTTGAAAAAATACTCGCAGACATGGCAGAAAATCCGAACACGCATCCCGAAATTGAAGCCAATCTCGCAGAGCTTTCTCTCCGTCTCTCACACACAAAAGGCAAGAAGGTGTACGGTTATCTTAAACGGGATATAAAGGATCTGATTGACGAGATCGTTGATCTGCTCGCCGAGGATGAGAATATTGCAAAGCTCTATGACTTCTGGTATGAGAAAAAGTATGAAGCCCTGCGTACCTATACCTCCGAGATGCCGCCGAAAATTCCGCTGTCGCAGAACAAGGAATTTAAGTCGATAAAAAACGATATCATACGGGAAGCAATGTGGATGAATCAGTCGGGAGAACAAAAGCATGAGTCACGGGCGGACAGCAACACGACCTCACATCATGGTTCAGAGAAAAAAACTGCACCGCATCATCAGACAAACTCCGTCCGCGCGACAGCAGTCACGGGGCTTCTAAAAAACCTCGCGAATACCTTTCGGGATAAAATCCTCGGGGACGACGCGAAAAAACTCCCGACCATTGACAAACGCCAACGCCGGGAGATTGAAGAAAAGAGGAATGCGGAGATGTCTATGCAGTAATATTCAGTTACAGGTACTCTATCGGCAGGACAACAAGATCATCCTTCAGATACAGCTTTTCATCATACAGACACAGAATAACGCCCAGCCCGCGTTGCTTGTCGACATCCTTGTCCAACACATTGAAGGCATCCGCCATGCTTTTTGTAGGCTTGGCGCTTTTTTTGATCTCAATCGGATAAAGAACTCCGTTCTCTTCAATGATGAAGTCGATCTCGTTCTCCGTTTCAATTGTCTCGCCATTCTGCCGGGTTTTCTTCTTGTCCTTTCCGCGATAATAGAAAACACTGAATTTATATTCCAGCCCTTCATTGATAAATGACTTGATGATTTCGTTGACCACAAAAGTCTCAAACATATTTCCTGCCACTGCGCTGCTTTCCAGTGCCTCGTAATTGTTCCAACGGGACAGGTAGCAGGCAAGTCCCGTGTCGCGGAAATAGATTTTCGGTGTTTTGATGGCTCTGGTCAGATGACTCGAATAGTACGGTTCAAGGATATATACAATGCCCGTTTTTTCAAGAACAGAAACCCAGTTTTTAATCGTCGCCTGGGTGACGCCGACCTCTTCCGAAATATTTGCGTAATTCAAAAGCTGTCCGGTTCTTGCGGCGACAGCCGTCAGGAATCTTGTGAAAGTGATCTCATCCCGGATTTCAATCTCATCCTTGATGTCTCTTTCAAGATAGGTGCGCACATAGGAAGAATAGAAGTCCACCCACTCCCTTTCGGTGACATACAGTTCGGGATATGAGCCGCGGTGGATGATCTGCCAGATGTTCTCGTAAGGCTTGAGTTCCTGCTCGCGCGCGGTGATATATTCATCGGTCGGAACGAAGTGACGATTGAAGCCGATGCCGTTGATCTCCCGCATGGACAAACCCTGAAGCTCAAGAATGCTGACTCTGCCGGCAAGCGATTCCTTGGCTTTCGCCATCAGCTTCATCTGCTGCGAGCCGGTCAGGTAATAGTTTTCGTATCTTTCTTCTTTGTCACATTCGATTTTGATATACGGGAAAAGGTCTTTCGCATATTGCACCTCATCGAGGATCGAGGGCTTGGGTATATTTTTCAAAAAGAGCTTCGGATCTTCTGTTGCGGATGCCAACAAAACCTGATCGTCGAAAGTATAATACTTTACGCCGGGATAATTGTGCTTCAGCAAGGTGGATTTTCCGACCTGTCTCGGTCCGGTGAGCAGTAGACATCTGCTGTTCTTTGCCCGTCGCATCAAAACATCGGTTATACTTCTTCTTATAAACATACGCACCTCCAAAATACGACTAATATATAGTACAACTATATTATAGTCGAAATCAAGAGCTTTGTCAAGTCATTTTACGCAATTAGCATCTGAAAAACCGTTCTTACGGGTTTTACACAAACAAGTTTCAACACAAGAAAGGAGCTTTATGCCATACATTCATTTTTCAGAACAGGAAAAAGAGCTTGCAAAACAGGCAGACATCGTTCAGTTTTTGCAAACTCACGGCGAGCAGGTAAAGCGCACTGGCAAGGAATTTGCGTGGGACTCCCCTGCGGGAAAAGTCACGATCCGGGAGAATCAATGGTACAGTCAATACGAGCAGACGGGTGGCGGAGCTGTAAAATTCCTTCGCAAGTTCTTCGGAATGACCTATCCCGAAGCTGTGCGCAGTCTGCTCGGCGAGAGTGCGGGACAGGAAATCCGCGCGGCAGGTAAAGAAAAACCGAAGCTCGAGCCGAAAAACTTCTCGCCGCCTCCCCCGCATTCGGATATGCGCAGACTGTATGCGTATCTTCTTAGCGAGCGCGGTATCGACCGAGATATCATTCATGCCTTCACTCATGAGGGACTGATGTATGAGGATGCGGTCAATCACAATGTCTGTTTTGTCGGCAAGGATGATACCGGAACTGTCCGCCATCTTCATAAACGCGCGACCAATCCGTTGTCGGATTTCAAAGGCAACATTACGGGAAGTGATGCGGAATATGCGTTTCATTACACGGGCAAGAGCGACCGCCTCTATGTTTTTGAAGCACCGATAGATCTGCTTGCGTTTCTGACGCTCTATCCCGCAGGTTGGCAGGAGCATTCCTATGTCGCTTTGTGTTCAACCGCCGACCATGCTGCGCTGCGGATGCTGAAAGATTGTCCGCTGCTGAAACAGGTTTATCTCTGCCTGGATCACGATTCCGCAGGGATTGAGGGGGCATACCGCATCGCGGACAGCATCCATTCGCTCGGAGAGTATCAGGTGTACCGACTCTTTCCCGCACATAAGGATTGGGACGAAGACCTGAAAGCCCGTATGGGCAAAGACGCAATCCCCGCAGGTGAACATCCGAAGCTCGCGTATATCGCAGAGAAAACCGCCGAACTGAAAGAAATGTGCCTCGAAGACACCGACGAATATATCAAATACAAGCGGATGCCTGCCGATCTGTTTGACGATACCATGCGAAAGCTGGAACGGTTGAAAAAGCAAATTATCGCCTCGGACTTGACAGAGAAAAAAGAATCCTGTGCCACCGAGATGGCAAAAACCGCTGTCGCCTTCTGCGTTTTACGAAGCCGACAGATCGGAAAGCCGATCACGGTCGAAGCTCTTGCCAATCAGATGGCAAAGCTGTATAAGCCGCACCGTGATAAGCAGAACATCTCATCACAGCTGGATTCCATCGGCTATGACCTGAAGGAAATCCGTGAGGATGCGGACAAAAGCGATGCACAGACCAAAACCGAAATCGAATGGCAGATCAAAAGAATGCTCCTGCTCGGGCTGTTCTGTTTACAGCTCGGCGGGAGCATTTCACTTTCCCCCACGGTCGCAGAACCGACTGTCGGGCAAGCAATTTCATACTGAAAGGAGTTCCGCCTTGGAAGGAATCACATTACTGATTGTTGTATCCGCCGCCATCGGTGGCATTTTTATTCTCATCACCGCGCTGTCCTATCTGTACGGACTGAAAGGAATCAAAGCCAAAACTGCGGGAAACGGTCAGCACGGGACCGCACGATGGGCAACCAACCGCGAAATCAAAAAAACCTACCGTCACATTCCGTTTACCCCAGAAGAATGGCGCAAAAATCCTGACAGCCGACCGAAGGAGCAAGGCATTGTGGTTGGCTGTTTATCCAAAAAGAAAACGACAACGGCACTTGTGGACGCAGGCGATGTCCATTGTATGATGATCGGTGCCGCAGGCGTGGGTAAAACTGCATATTGGCTCTATCCCAATATCGAGTACGCCTGTGCTTCCGGGATGTCGTTTCTCTCAACCGATACCAAGGGTGACATCATGCGCAACTATGGTTCTATCGCCTCCAAGTATTATGGCTATAACATTTCGGTCATTGACCTGCGCAATCCTATGCGCTCACACGGCAACAACCTTCTGCACCTTGTCAACAAGTACATGGATCTGTATTCCGAGACGAATGAAGTGCAGTACAAAGCCAAGGCGGAAAAGTACGCCAAAATCATTGCCAAGACCATCATTCTCTCCGGCATGGAAGCGGGCAGCTTCGGACAGAACAGCTACTTCTACGATGCCGCAGAAGGTTTGATCACAGCGTCCATCCTTCTCGTCTCGGAATTCTGTAAGCCGGAGGAACGGCACATCGTGTCGGTGTTCAAAATTATTCAGGAACTTCTCGCACCGGGCAGGAATCGGAACAAGAATCAGTTCCAACAGCTCATGGAGCTTCTCCCACCCAATCACAAGGCAAAATGGTTTGCAGGCGCGGCGCTCAACACGGCGGAACAGTCCATGGCAAGCGTTATGTCCACAGCACTTTCAAGATTAAATGCGTTCCTTGATTCGGAGCTTGAAACCATCCTTTGCAACGATACCGAGATTGATGCCGAGCGATTTTGTAAAGAAAAGTCGGCAATTTTCATCATTATGCCGGAGGAAGACAGCAGTAAATACTTCATGGTATCGCTTCTGATCCAGCAGCTCTACCGTGAAATTCTTGCCGTTGCCGATGAACACGGCGGCAAGCTTGAAAACCGCGTGGTCTTCTACTGCGATGAGTTCGGCACCCTGCCTCGCATTGAATCCGCCGAAATGATGTTCTCGGCATCCCGCTCCCGTCGTGTTTCAATTGTGCCGATCATTCAGTCCTTCGCACAGTTACAGAAAAACTACGGCAAGGAAGGCGCGGAGATCATTATCGACAACACACAGTTGACGGTATTCGGCGGTTTTGCACCCAACAGTGAGTCGGCACAGATTCTCTCCAAAGCAATGGGAAGCAGAACGGCGCTCACCGGTTCGGTCACACAGAGCAAAGGCGAAGGATCGCGCTCTCTGCAAATGATTGAGCGCCCACTGATGACACCGGACGAGCTGAAAGCCCTGCCCAAAGGCACTTTTATCGTGACCAAGACCGGCTTCTATCCCATCAAAGTCAAGCTGAAGCTGTTCTTCAAATGGGGTATCCGTTTTGAAAAAGAGCCGTTCACTGTCCCTATGCGCGACCGGGCAACCATCTGTTACGCAAGCCGCGAGGAACTGAGCGAAGCCATCTGCAACAAATATCATGTGGCGGACGATAAAAGCAACGGAAAAGACATCCCCGATGGCAGTTTCCGTGTGGAGGAAGCCATGGCGGAACGGCACTATTCAAGCAAAAAGGCGGCGGCAAGACACAAAGGATTGCGGACCAATCTCGGTCAGGACGGTGGCACCAAGTGAATTATTTTGATTCCATTTACAGCGACAACCTTCCGAGCCGTGCTGTCCATGTGTATATGTACCTCGTAAACAGAGCAAATACGGACGGTCAATGCTGGCCGTCCGTAAGAAGGATTGCAAAGGATCTGAGTCTGTCCCCGTCCACAGTGAAGCGCGCTATTGATGACTTGACCGTGCACGGGTATATCAAGATCGAACAGCGCTTCCGCAAAAGCGGTGCCAACAGCTCGCTCATGTTCACCGTCCCCGATTTTTCAAAATACCGCACACCCAAGGGATAAGTGTTTGTATTCGGTGACCTATGGGTGGGTTCACCATGCACCCACAAGGTGAACTATACAATTTAACAAGAGATTATAGCAGAAAAAGAACAACAAAGACCGCGCCATCCAAAACGCCTCCTATCGCTTTTCTATCAGATAATGACCATTGCGGGATTTCGGAAGAACGACCTGCCACAAATACCAATGAATCTTTTTCCCGGCGGAAAGTATAGGTATTACCGGTGTTATCTGCGGCTTTGCAAATGATATGTCCGCTTTTTTCTGTATATCTGCCGTGCGGCCAATAGGAGCTGAGCACAGACAGGCTGAGGGAGAAGGTATGGTTGTCCGGGTCAAGATACAGCGTTGCAAAGTCATGCTCGGATCTGTAGGTGTAAGCCTCCTTCGGAACGTACTTCGTAGCTTTCACTATCTCAAATTCCAACCGATTTTTTAACGGTTCAAAATACTCATCCCCGTATTGGAATCGAAATTCGGTCTGCAGACGATATCTCTCTCCTTCTGTCATATCGATATGCCCCGGTATTGTATAAGAAATCCTGCCGACAGATCCGCTGTTTATACAGTAGCATATATCGGGGAAAAAGAGCTTCGTATCAATTTTCTCCCACTTTCCGTCCTTCAGTCGATACAGCTCATATGCTTCGCCGTATGCAATGGGGTTTCCGGAATTATTGACCCACCGCAAATCCAAAACAACATCCGAGCCGACCTCACGGACGTTGATCACTTCGAAACTTACTCCCGCAGAGTCGCTTTCGGCTTTCAGAAAGCGAAACTGCCCGAGCTCACGAGCCTTGTTCGGTGTCTGTCTGCCGTATCGGATATATATCACCGTCGCAAAAATGCAGGCGGCAGCGGTTATAACGGCAAGAATTAAGACCCATATGGCAGAAACTTTTCGCTTCAACATTTTCGGTCACCTCTTTTCATCAGTATCGGAAGCAGGATCAGAATAAAGTATCCTGCGGTACATAAAAGGTCGGTCAGTGCCGGAAACAGTCTTGTGCTTTGCGTGAATACATAACAGAACAGGCAGCCCGTCTCAAGGCAGAGAAAAGCAAACGGCAGGCACCGAAGAACCGTACCGACTGTTCCGGCTTTTCGTCCTCCCCATAACACGGCGGCAAACCCGGCGCTGAGAAGCGCGGGAGGGATACTGTACCACAGCCAGCCGGAAATGCTGTGCAGTGCCATACCAAAGAGCGTCTCATACGGTGTACTGCCGCGGTAAAAGAGCCGGAGCGACATATATACCGTCGTCACAAGGAACATAAAAAAGATATACAGCCCCGAACCGATGCAGGCGACATGTCTCTTCTCGCTCCACAGCACAAGAAGCGAGGTCGTGAATATCCAGAAGCCGTAAACGGAAGTGCTCCAATATGCCGCCGCCCACAGCCCGTCAGACGGAAATTCAAAGATGAAGACAACCAAAAGTCCGCCGAGTATTCCGAAAACCGCTGTCAGCAGATAGTGCAACGGACGCCCCCGCAACAGAGTCCTGCAGCAAAGCGGGCTTGCGTCGCTTTTTTCAGGACTGCTCTTTCCCACGGCTCTTTTTTCTTTTAACAATCAGCACAACGGCAATCACACCTCCGCCGATCAGCACAAAGCCGGCAAAGCCTGCAAACAGGAAGACCGGATGGAACGGAAGCGATAACTTTGGAGGTCGGGGATGCTCTGATTCCGACAAGGTGAAGGTCAGCTCTTTTTCCGGCAGACCCGGCAGGGTCAGCTCATAGCCCTTTTCCGTCTTAGAAAAGCTGCCTTGATTGTTTTCGGTCATATAATACGGTGTGTTTACCACGATTTTCAGCTCTCCGAACTGCGCCCATGTCTTTGCCGGGGAGAGCAGATAGGTGTAGGTATGAATACTCGGTGTGTAGCCTGCATCAATTGCCGGATACAGCGGGGCTGTTACCGTGTTTGTCAAAGTCTGTCCCGGTTCCAGCGTCAGGGTATACTCGTACCACCGCATCAGTGAAAAGGCGGATTTTTCGGTGGAAATTCCGCCGTACATCCAATCCTTTGAACCGTCATTCATAAATGCAACCTGCGCATTATACCAATCACTCTCCGATATGCCGGAGCTGTTGTCGTATTCCCTGAAAGCAAAATCCCGAAAGGTCATCTGTTCGGAATATTTCAATGTAATATTGCCGTCAATTTTCTTTTTACACGCGCCGTTTTCATAAAGTGACCATGTGATACCGTCCTTCGGAGGTTCACCGAAAATATATACGGTAAGTGTGTCTCCGGTTTTTGTCCAGCCGGATATTCGGATACCGTCTTTTAGCGTAGCAATACCGTTCTTTTCCGCCCACAGCACCCGTGTTTTTGAGGAATCCTCACGCAGAACAAAAGCGGCGGTTGCGGCTTGGTTTTCGGCACCGATGCCTTCAACGGAATATTGCTGTACCCATACAGAGAGATCGGGACGGAAAAAGCTGTCTGCGATATATCCGTCTGTCAGCTTCGGCATATCCTCGTCTAAAGAGAACGGTGTGCCACGAGCCTTGAGTGTATGACGTACGGCGACATCAATCGGCTCGCCGTTGACCTTAACACCGTACTTTTCGGTATCCGAAACGGCGATATACTTATCGGTCGGGGAATCGTAGATATATTCCCCGTAATGAGGCAGGTTACCGAACGGAAAGACAAGCGTGGCAGTCACCGTATAGTCGGCAGGGTTGCGGAAGGCGTACTCAGCCGTGACCTTTCCTGTATAGGCGAGGAATTCTTCGATACTGTTGTAGTAATTCTTCGGGAATCCCTGCACATCAAAGGTCAGAAGCTCTTTATCCACCACAAGCGGACAGTTCTTGTCTTTCACAAGTGCGCCGGTGCTGTCTGTTCCGCTCCAGTGACGCTGAGCGGAGTTGGCATGTATCGGCACTGCAAGCAAGAGATTCAAAAGCAAGCTTGCAAGAAAGGCTACTGCAATTTTCTTTTTCATCTTATTTTCCTCCTTGGTTTGATTAACTTTTAAGACTCTACCGTTAGAGTCAGATGGTGCGATTTGTGCAGAACAACGCCGCATGACGGCAGAACAGGATATATCTGCGCCCATGTATAATAAACTCCCGGGGCTTATCTGCTCTGCTTTATTTCAGCCTCTGAGTCCTTGCAGCCTGTCAGTCAAACAGATATTTTTTCAGATATTCGGCAACCGCTTCGGAAATTTGTTTAATATCTTTGCCCGATGTGTTGATAAGCAGATCGCAATTATCCCGTGCGCCCCATTTCTGTTGACTGAAATAATTGTAGTATCGCGCGCGACCCTTGTCGATAGAGCGAATGTTTCTTTTCATCTTTGAGTCGGACAGATTTTCATCCGCCGGACTGCGTTCGCGGCAACGCTGCAGCTTGCTTTCCATGTCCGCATACACAAATATACGGAACGGATCCTTTTCCCGGAGAATATAGTCGGCGCATCGCCCGGCGATAATACAATCCGATTTCATGGAAAGATCTTCAAGCAATCGGTGCTGCTCTGCATATACGCTGAAGCAACGGTCCAAAGCATAATCCGGCAGGGCATAGAAGCTCGTCCCGATATGTATCGGATATGAAGCGAAGGGCCGATCTGATGTTATGCGTTCAACATACTCTTCCAAAAGAGAAGTACGGTTGGCAAGCTCGGTGACGATTTCTCGGTCGTAATATGCAAGTTGTAATTTTTCGGAAAGTCTGCGCCCGAGCTCACGACCGCCGCTTCCGAATTCGCGCCCTACTCAAAACTTCCTTTTATTTTTTTTGGTTATTAGTGTTTAATTTTTATGCCATGTCCCTTTTACTAAATGTAGCCATCGCTATAAAAAACAAAAATGCCGTAATTGAGATTCCGAATATGGCGGTTACAAAAACGCTATTAACGGTTAAAGATGTAAAAGATTGTTCCAACCGTAAATTGAGTGGCAAAAGCCATTTTGCGAAATTTACCGTTCTTCCGATAGTTGACTGTAACAGTTCCAAAAATCGCCCGCAAAAACAAACGACAATGGTAATTCCTGCAGACAGAAGCGGACTCCTCACTACAAGCGAAACGGAAAAGGCAATCGCGCTTATCAGAAACAGCGTGTACGTGCCGAAAACGATTTGTAAAAAACAACTTGTGCCGTAATTTAGCAAAAACGAATTTGTTATTGTTGCGACAAGAACGTATTTGCCTCCCGTCGGATAAAACATTGCCACCACGGCAAAACAAAGCAAGGAGAACACAATAAAAGCAAACAGATTTCTTATTAGTTCCGTTGCCCACCTAAACAACACGTAATATGTCCTCCCTACGGAAGTAATCATAGTGAACCGTGCCTGACCTTCTTTTATTTCGTTGGGAATAGAAACGGAAAGTTTTATTGCCATCAAAATCGAAACGACTATTGCGAAGATGTTTATAAAGTTTACTACCGCACTCACGCCGTTTGCTTTGTCGAAATCGGAATATGCGATGACGTTTTTATATGCAATATTCTTTTCGTAAAGAGTTTCCATTCCTTTTATCGAGCGTTTAAGTGCATCGATATTGGTTTTCTTTTCAGCTAAAATAAAACCAGCTGCGCCCGACGCTTTTGCCTGTTCGTATTCTTTTTCCAGTTCGACCAAAGTCGCGCGAGAAGCATCTAAATTTGATTTAAGTTCCTCTCGTGAAGTATATTCGCTTATAAAATACAATGATTTTTTATCGCTTGGAGCGTTGCTTACTTTCAGGTAAATGGACGCACACAAAACCGCTAAAAGGGCTATTCCAACGAAAACGCAGAGGAATAAAAACTTCTTTCTTCCGAAAATCTCGAATTTTAATAATTTTCCGAATGCTTTAAGTTTCGTTGACATATGCGTTCTCCAAAACGTTGACGTTTTTTATATCCCTTAATTCCGGGTTTGTCTTAAAAATAAACTCCTTCAAGATGGTTGCGTCGCCAAGTAAAACGCAGTTTGACTCGTCTTGTATGACGATACCGAAATCCTGCGCCTCGGTCAACGCCTTTTTCATCTCGTCGGGATTTGCAAATTCAAGCAAAAACCTTTTATTTGCCTTCTTAATATCAATAAATCGCGTTATTTGCCCGTTGTCAACCACAACCGCGCGTTCGCAAAGTCCTTCAAGTTCGGCAATGTTGTGGCTGGATATTAAAATCGAAATACCCGATTTTTTTACGTTTTTGATAAACTCTCGTATCTCAAAACCGCTTATAGGATCCAGCATAGACGTAGGCTCGTCCAAAATCAGAATTTCGGGATTTTGCATAAGCGCGACAAGCAAACAGGCTTTTTGTTTCATACCCGAAGAAAATGTGCCGACTTTTTTATTGAGGACGTCGGACAGATTCAAAATATCCGTCAACTCTTTTGCCCGCGCGTCGTATTCCTTTAACGAAAGTATGCCGAAGTAGTCGATATTTTCCTGTAAGGTCATATTGGGAAAAAGCGAAGGATAACCGATAAGCGCGGCTATTTCAGAGCGATTGTCGGACTTTTTAACGTTTTTGCCACACACAAAAATATCGCCGCCATCGTATAGCCAAAGTCCGGTTATACATTTCAGTATAGACGTCTTTCCCGCGCCGTTTCTTCCTAAAAGGCCGACGGTTTCGCCTTTATCTACGGAAAAAGAAACGTCTTTCAAAATCTGTTTTTTCCCGATTTTTTTGGATAAATTCCGTATTTCGATTATCGCGTTCATTTTTTCTCTGTTTTTAATTCGATAAAGGTTTGTTCACCATCCGCACGTAAAGACACGTAAAAGATTTCTTTTGAAAGTTTATGAATAAACGCGCTTTCTTTTGCGGAGATTTTAAGAGAATTTTCTTCTTCTTCGACATTGTAAATACCGGCGTCCGTATAGAACGTTTTTAAGTCGGCAAGCGACACGGAAAATGGGCTATCCTTGATTGTTTCAAAAGAATAAGTTTCGCCTGCGTTAAAGTCAGAACCCTTTTTCGCCGTTAGGTGAATAGGAAATAAAAAGTAATCTCCGTTATTGTCCATAACGACTGCGGACATAAATTGATAACGATTTTGTCCGCTCAATTTACCTATTACGAGATAATCGATTTTGTTCTCATCAATTTTATTTTTGATAAGAATAAAATTATCGTTGAAAGCGGTACAGTCATATCCTTTTTGTTTGAGCGTTTCGGCGATTTCGGCAACGCTTTTTTCGAGTCCAAACGTTATGAAATTACCGCCTAAAAGAATATTCTCGGCTTTAAGCGGCAACGTGTATTCTTTGCCGCTTGCGAGGGAAACAACGGATAACTTTTTTTGTTTCCCCGTACAAGCGGAGAATATAAAGGTAAAAACTATCATAGTAATCAAGAATATAAATATAGATTTTTTTCGCATAATTCCTCCTTGTTCGTAGTGTTTAATAACACCACTCGACTAAAAATTTTATTGACAGTTATTCCTCGGCATTGTTGTAATATCGTTTAGTTTCTTTGAAAAAGAACAAAAAAGCGCAAGGGAAAAGTCATTTCTCTGCGCTTGTAATCTTATTGTGTTTCATAGGCGGTTACCTCCCGTCGAGAGTTTTTAGTTTTTATAATTTGTTGTTTTTTGTTCTGCCTCTTTATCTTATTTTTAATGTTTCAGTATCCCTATATGGATACTGTTTAATATATTATAGCACAAAAATTTTGTTTTTCAAGTTTTAACGCGCTATGCTATGTAAAACATATAAAAATCATCTCTTTATTCTGTTTTGAAGCATTTTGTCGTCACTTTTTCAGGTAATTTATCACTCTTTTTCTGTTTAATTTTAACTTGTCCGTTTCAGCGCATCCGCTTTTTGTTTTTGTTCTCCCTATGGAACATAAACCTTTCAGTTTGATTCCTTTTCCGCCGCGTGGGTTCCGATATATTTACCGGTTTTAACACGGGCGTCTGACGGTTTCTTTGCATTTTCGGGGATTATCCAATATGCCCCGGCTTTTTGCGCTCCGGTTATGCGACCGTCTGAGCAAAGAGCAACCACACGGCGTCTTGAAAGGTGCCAGCGTTCCGCCGCTTCAATAGCTGAAATGTATTTTATGCCGTACATCGTTTACATCTCCTCTCTGACTATATTATATTCTCAACTTGGAATAATGTCAAGAGCTTTTTGTGCAAAACACGCAAAGGTTCCGGCAAAATTTCTTTATGAAAAAACATTATTCGGAAACGAATTTACCTGTTGCTTTTTCCTCCGAACTTTGATATAACGGCAATATGAAGGAGTATTCATTGTCAGAAAAACACACAAGCATCGTCACCGAGAAAGATAAGGTTGATGATCTGCGCTAAAAGTTGACTCGGAAGGATGCTCGCAGAGACAGAATCGGTTTATATGCTTGTTGTGCGAGAACAGGCACTTATTGCCCAACTCTTTGATGTAGGCATCGCCGATAATAACGAAGATGCCGACGTCGCCTTTTTCAAGTGCGTTGTCTTTCACAACGAAGACGCGATTACCGCTGTGGAAGGTCCGCTCCGGGCTACTGCTTTTTTGATCCTGAAAATCATTAAAACGATGACTTTTTTTGTTTCACAAAAACTTTTTGGTTCGATTTCAAGCAAAAGCATCTTGTTTTTTGTCCAATAATATGATATGCTATTATTAGTTCACATGACGAGGTGTAGTGATGGGTGTTTGTTATAATAAACTCTGGAAGCTTTTGATTGACCGGAAAATGAAGAAAAAAGAATTATTGGAGCTGTCGGGGATCAGTAAAGCCGCGCTGTATAAGCTCACAAAAGACGAAAATGTCAACACGGAAATTCTTGTAAAGATTTGCAACGCACTCGATGTGGATCTTTCGGATATTGTTGAACTGAAAAAAGAGGCGGAAACAAACTAAAATATGGGGAATCGGTGAACTGAAAAAATAGAGTTGACTCTATTCGGGACACGATCTGGACCGGAGATATTACAAGTTCGATCACTGTAACAGCGACGGTTCAATTCATGAATATTGCACGAACAAGTAAGGAGATTAATATGGTACTTGAACTCAGAAACATTGACAAGTCTTTTGGCGAGAAGGAAGTGCTCAAGGGCGTTTCTTTCACGGCAGAGGGCGGAAAAGCGTTCGGGCTTCTGGGCAGAAACGGCGCGGGTAAAACGACGTCTATCCGTATTATTATGAACGTGTTTCCCGCAAACGGCGGAGAGGTGCTTCTGGACGGAAAGCCGATTGATTATAATAAAATCGGGCTTGGCTATCTTCCCGAAGAAAGAGGACTTTATCCGAAGAAACCTGTTATTGACCAACTTGCATATTTTGCGGAACTGAAAGGGTTGAGTGCAAAAGAAGCGGTCAGGGCAGTCGATTACTGGCTGGACAGGCTCGGTATGACCGAGTACCGTAACAAACGGCTTGATACCCTTTCAAAAGGAAACCAGCAGAAAATTCAGCTGATAACGGCTCTTGCGCACAATCCGCACATTGTCATTCTTGACGAGCCGTTTTCGGGACTTGATCCCGTAAATGCCATGCTCCTGAAGGACGTGGTAAAGGAACAGATTTCGCAAGGGAAAATCGTTTTATTTTCAAGCCACCAGATGGCGTACATAGAGGAATTTTGCGACAGTATCGCTATTCTCAGCGCGGGCAGAGTTGCAATCAGCGGAGATTTGATTGAAATCAAGAGGAATTACGTGCGCGATAAATTAGTGGTAAGTACAACAAGCCCCGAACGGATAAAATCCGATTTGGGAAAGGCTTGCGCCGAACGCGAAGACGGCACGTTGCTGATTCAGCTTACAAGCCCCGCCGAAAAGCAATCTATGATGAAGCGGCTTGTAGAAACCTATGATATTGACGAGGTAAAAGTGTTTGAGCCTTCCCTTAACGATATATTCGTTGAGTACGCAGGCGCGCAAGTGTAAGGAGGCAGAGCGATGAAACAGTTTGGAAAAATCCTTAAATTCGAGCTGAAAGGCTATCTTAAAAACAAAGTCTTTGTGGGCGTCACGATCTTTCTGGTAGTCGCAATCGCTGTTGCCATGTTTATTCCGAATATTATATCGGCGCTCAAGTCAGAAACGACGACGACGCCGGCGGCGGAACTTCCGGTAATGCTTGTGTATGCCGAAGACGAAGCCCTTTCGGAAACCGTGAAGGAATATTTTACGCAAGCCTTTCCGGGGTATCACGTAAAGGTCGCCGACGGAACACTTGACGATATAAAATCGCAGATTACAAGCGGCAGCGTAGAATGCGCTTTTGTTTTGAACAGTCCGTCGTCTTACACTTATTACGTAAACAATCTCAGTATGACGGATTCTAATCAGGCAATTGCGAACACGGTATTGCAAGAGGTTTACAGAGTGAACGCGATGATGCAAAACGGACTGTCCCCCGAACAGGCGAAAGATATTATGTCGGTGGTTATCGAAAGCGAAACGACGACACTCGGTGTTGACCAGATAAAGAATTATTTCTATACTTACATAATGATACTTGCCCTATATATGGTTATTATGCTTTACGGGCAGCTGGTTGCGACCAACGTGGCAAGCGAAAAGAGTTCACGCGCTATGGAAGTTCTGATTACGAGCGCAAAGCCGACAAGTATGATGTTCGGCAAGGTTTTTGCGTCCTGTATCGTGGGCTTTACCCAACTTGTGCTTGTGTTCGGCTCGGCATTGCTGTTCTATAATATCAACAAAGCGCAGTTGCAAAATCCGGTAATCGCTTCGATATTCGATATGCCAATAAGCCTGTTTATTTATATGCTCGTGTTCTTTGTTCTCGGCTTTTTGATTTACGCTTTCCTTTACGGCGCAATCGGCTCAACCGCGTCAAAACTTGAAGATATAAGCACGATGGTGTTGCCTGTCACCTTCCTTTTCATTATTGCCTTTATGGTTGTTCTGTTCTCGATGATCGGCGGAAACGTAAACTCTGCATTGATGAAGGTATTCTCTTATATTCCGTTCACTTCGCCTATGGCTATGTTTACGAGAATCTGTATGAGTACGGTTGCCTGGTATGAAATTTTCATTTCCATTATTATCTTAATCGGCTCTACCGTCGGTATCGGAATCCTTTCCGCAAAGATTTACCGTGTAGGCGTTCTTCTTTACGGCACGCCGCCGAGGTTTACAAAAATTATAAGAGAGATCTTAAAGAAGTAAGGAGCGCGTATGAATAATAAAACAAAACAAGGCGGGCTTGGCATCGTATCCGTTCTGACGATTATCTTTATTGTGTTGAAGCTGTTGGGAGTTATTAAGTGGAGTTGGATATGGGTGCTTTCGCCCTTATGGATTTCCGCTGTGATTGTGGTCGTTGTATTTTCTGTTATCCTGATTGGCGGAAGGATTAAAAAAGGAAAATGGTAACGCCCCGATTCCAAAGCCGAACGCCGCATATTGACAATAAGTAGGAGGGGGCAATGCAATACGAAAAAGAAATTGTCTTACACCGAATACCGAGTTGAGAAAGATATAGAGGAAATAACACAGAGGTGAACGATTTATGGAAGTTACATTTATAAATCCCGGTGTCGATTATATGATTCAGAGTATCATGCGTTTTCAGACCGAAGGAGAAGCTGAATTCTGGTCTGAACCTTTATACCATTTCTATCCGCAGCTTGACAGGACATTCGCTGCAAGTTTGCCAGTTGCAGAAAGAAGAGACTACATTGAACGTACCATGAGGGCCGCGTATGCTGAGTTGGAGAACACAATCGACGAGAAGGTAACCTCATATTCTCATCACTGGAATGCTTGCAAAGCGCAGATTACAGCTGCTTTATCAGAGGCTTTCGGCATAGATTGCACAGGCTTGTTTAATGACCTGCGTTGCAATTTGAGTTTGAACCCTATTGAGCCGCGTTTTTTAAAAGAGCACTGCTATGACACATTTTATTTGAACAGCGCAAAGGGTGCCATTGGCGGTGGAATACACGAGATCATACACTTTATTTGGTTCTATGTATGGAAGCAGCTGTTTGGAGATAACTACGACGAATATGAGCGTCCCTCGCTCAAATGGATATTGAGCGAAATGGTGGTCGAATCCGTGATGAGAGATGAGCGGCTCAGCTCCATCAACCCGTATTTCCCGAGAGAAAACGGTGGATGTGTCTATCCGTATTTCTTCGATATGATGGTAGATGGGAAACCTATTCTTGACACATTGGACGCTATGTACAGAAGCCAGAATATTGAAGATTTTATGCGAAGCAGCTACGCCTATTGTCAAGAGCATGAAGCAGTAATTCGAGAACATATTCTAAAGTCAGAGGGGTAAGTTATGCCTGACAACAGGAACTGGAATCGGCCGATACAGATCAAATTCTTCGTAGATGGAAAGGACTTTGCTTGATAAAAGCAAAAATGACAGCGCTGAAACTATGTGCAGAGGAAGAATGCCCTGCAGAATTTCAGAGTTCTGCAGGGCGTTTTGCTATCAAATATTTTGGGCGTGATATAGTTTCGGGGAATCAATTTCCAATCCTTTTCTGTATATCCTCAACAGACGGTAACTGTTTACTCAGATCTTCCGGCAGACAGCTTGTAAGTTTTCTCAATATACCAATTGCGCACGGTGCTGTCCGAAAACTTATCCAAGAGGACCACAGTGTGTCCCCACGGAATTTGTGCAGACGGTGTCTGCACAAATTCTTCATCAGGATAAATCTCCGCGAATTTTGCCATGTATTTGAGGTTCCGCACGGAATATCCCTTGACATTCGGGAAAGAAATGTGGATATCGGCGGCAAGATTCTCTATGAATTTACTGTCTTGCGTTCGTTTATCACTTAGCCTATATGGTAATAGCCTCATGATCTCAGGAATTTGTTCCGATATTCCTGTTCCCGGAGCTGATAGCCCCTCCGGTTCAGTTCTGCTATTTTCAGAGCCACGAGGTTGATGTCCGAATGCAATGCCCGCGCGGTTGCGGCAATATCATAGCCGTTGTAAACGCACTCCAAAACATCTTCATCCGGCAGTTTCAACTGTGCGGCAAACACATTTGCCTCATATTCCATCTGATTGTTTTGCATATCAAACAGGTTGAACTCCTGAAAGCCTCCGCTTTGCATCGCTTCCTGTCTGTGCAGAAAATGATGCCCAAGCTCGTGTGCAAGCACAATGGAGCGCATCGCAGGATGCAGGTCTCGCTTGATAAAAATAATCGGTTTCCGCATCATGACCGTGTATGCACCCTTCTGCTTTACAAACGGCTGCGGCAGGATCATAATACCGGCGTAATGGGCAATCCGCTCCGGGTCACGCTCATCATATTTCCGCATGATACGGTTGGCTGTTCGGACTGCGTCGGTTATTCGTGTCATGAAAGTCCCCCTGTATTATATCGTATCTGTCTCATTGCGAATGTCGCTGCTTGTTTTTCTTCGTCGTGTACTTTTCCCGATTCTCCGCTTTCACTTTCCAGTATGCATCCTGTATCGCCTGCATGAAGGTATCCATATCCTCTTCGCTCATCTCACCGCCGGCAAACAGGGAGCGCACCTCGGTCAATACGGTTTCCGCGCCTTTTTTTCCGCGGGGACCGTATTTTTCGTTTGCCGAAATCACGAATTCCTCCTCGGAATCGATCAGCTCGGAGGTGGATACCCCGAGTACCTTGGCAACCTTGGTAACACTTTCAATATTGGAGGGACGGCGAACCCCGGTTTCCCAGTTCTGTATGGTGCGGAGAGCTACCCCACTACGCTCCGAAAGCTCTTTTTGCAGAATATGTGCGTTTTCTCTCGCATTTTTCAGCCGCTGTGCAAAATTCATCGTAATTTCCTTTCAAAAACACCCGAAATTTCGTCCAAACCTATTGACAAACCGCAATCGCGGGTGTATAATATCATCACAACCACTCACTATTGCACTTATATTATACACTGAAACACTCAGCCTGTCAAGTCAATTCACGAAAAAAGAAAAAGAAAATGCAGAAGTTTGTTATGAAAGAAGGCAAGGATAAATTTTGCGGAATGACGCAGACATTGGTATCTGTTGCCACCGGCGCAAGGAGAAATATTGTGAAAAACGAAAGAAATGATTCCTACTGGATTCCGAAACAAATGTACTGTCCGAACTGCGGAACACTCAGCGTTGGATATCAACGGGAGGGACTGACGGAATTCGAGTGCGGTCGCTGCCTGACGATGTTTGTGCGCAGCTACAAGAACCGCCGTCAGGATTTGCTGCTGATTACCATACCGAACGGAACGGTCCGCCTGACATAGTGCGTTGCCCCAAGGCGGCGTGTTATTTGAAAACTGAATACGGCGAACGACGCATCATGCCTGGCTGAAACAGTGCTAAGTTAAGTCGTGCTTGCAGGTCTCGCCTTGAAATTGGTGTGCAAAGCCAGT
>ENA-ORPH01001039-ORPH01001039.1-human-gut-metagenome-genome-assembly--contig:-NODE-1039-length-28420-cov-3.870791_pt1 | contig 28420 bp, 29 predicted proteins | sample MGYA00242142_ERZ509074 | MGnify/ENA primary metagenome ERZ509074 (study PRJEB26280, sample SAMEA2338724) | human gut metagenome | biome: human gut; feature: human-associated habitat; material: faeces...
CCGGACTGAACGTCCAAGTCGATCCCGCCGCACGTTCCCGTACGAATAAAGGTGTCTGCGCCGATATTGTGCAATTCTTCCATGGCGATAGAAGCCGAAGGACCGCCGATCCCCGTTGAACAAACAGAAACCTTTTCCCCTAACAAAGTCCCCGTATAGATGTTATATTCACGGTTTTGCGCAACATGATGGGGATTGTCAAACAATTTGGCGATCGATTCACACCGTCCCGGATCCCCCGGCAAAATGACATAGCGACCGACATCGCCTTCAACACAGTGGATATGAAACTGCTTTTCTAGTTTCTGCATAAAAACCTCTCTTGAAATAAATGAAAAATATGATGAATTCATATTGTTCAGATCAGTGTATATGAAAAAAAACATAAAACAAACAGTTATTTAAAAACGAACAAAAGCGATGATTTGTTTTTTCTTTGACATCTTTCTTTTCTTTGATAGCATCTTGTCGTGCCGGATTTTGATCGGCACAGGGCGTCAGAAACCCTTTCATCAATAGCCGCTTTGTGTATGGCGGCCAATAAATTATACGCCGAATCTGTCCTTAACGGGCGGATTTCGGTGAATAAGGCTGTGTGCTGAATAAGCCGAGCCGTCTTTATTGATGAACGGTTTCTGATTATATGGACAAGAGTTTTACTCGGTTCCGTTTGTTTTCCCTCCGTATTTCTTGTTGTCTTCAACATATTGATATTCCTTAAAAAATCAGCTTTTCTGCCTTTGGAAGCCAAGCGCGGACATTTTCTGTTTTGAACGGACTTTTTCTCCGCTTTGTTACCCGTGTGTTACCCAGATAAAGGAGAAAAAACGATGAATATCAACAAATCTTTCATAAACGATCTGCGTTTTGACGGTGCGGAAAAAACTTATTTTGACGATTCTCTCAAAGGCTTCGGCGTTCGCGTCCGAAAAGATTCCGCCAGTTATATCGTGATGTACCGCAACGCTTACGGAAAACAAAAGAAGATGACGATTGCAAAAACATCTCAAATCACACCGGCGCAAGCGCGGGAAGAAGCAAAACAGATTCTCGCCCTTGTCGTTCAAGGGAAAGATCCCCAGAACGACAGAATTGAAAAAAGAAAGGCTTTGACGGTTGCGGAACTGGCGGACGCTTTCTATGAAAAAAGAAAAATCCGCATTAAACCGAACACGCGCACCGATTACGAAAACCATATCCGCAATCACATCAAGCCTTCTATCGGCAAGATGATCGTCAAAGAAGTCTTGCGCGGCGATATTCAAAGACTGTATGACGACCTGCTTTCCGGATCGTATGTTAAAGAACGTTTCAAGCGTGAAAATCATAAATTCATCGCGACGGCAAACAACTGTCTGTGCGTTTTAAGCGGTATGTTTGAGTACGCCATTGACAACGGCTTGATGGAACACAATCCGTGCCACAGAATCAAAAAATTACCGAACAACAAACGGGAAATCTTTCTGGACGAGAACGGCTTAAAGCGTTTGGGAAACGCTTTGCGACAGAGCAATTATCTTGACAAGTACGCTTTAAATTCCGTCCGGCTGTTGGCGATGACCGGTTGCCGGTGTAACGAAATTATGACGCTGAAATGGAAATACATCGACTTTGAATCGCAAGTGTTCCGATTCCCCGATACGAAGACGGGAGCGCAAAACCGACCTTTCGGCAGTGCCGTCAAATGGCTTTTATTGGAGATGAAGCAACAGTCCGATCCCGCAAGCGCAGATGATTTAATTATTCCCAGAGCGGCAAAAACGGCTGACGTCGCGAAAAACATCTTTAAGAGAACGATCAAAAAGTATCCGGGACTGGAAAATCTTTGCGCTCACGCCTTGCGGCACAGTTTTGCCTCTATGGCGGCGGCTTTGGGATATTCCGACGCGATCATAGCGGGACTGTTGGGACATAAATTACATACGATTACGAACAGATACACGCATTTGACGGATAAATCGCTTATCCAAGCCGCTGATGCCGTCAGTGAAAGAATCGCGGAATTGATGGAAATTTGACACAAAAAAAACAAGCGGAGCGTTCCCGAAATGGACGCTTCGCTTGTCCGAAAAGCCTGTTTTTCGGCAGTGTTTAAGGCATTGATCTTCTAAGAGTGTGCTTTTTTGCAGGAAAGCCTTTTTGTGCCACAAAAAGAGCGAAAAACACCCCGCCAACCCGCCCTTGAAATCGCCCTCAAACAGCTGTAAAATTTAATCCGTCACACACGCTTGAACGTCTTTTTATGAGATAGAAAATGACTATGATCCATAAGACGTTCAGAATTGAAAAAGAAATTTGGGACGCGCTTGTTGCCGAAAAACAATGTCCGTCCCGCCTGATCCGGTTGTTCATTCTTGCGGGGGTTCATCAGATGAAAATCCCGCACTATGACGAAATTCTCTTGCTGACGAAGCTTGAAGAACAAGCCCGAAAGGTCGGTATCAATACCAATCAAGCCGTCCGCGCTTTGAACACGACGCTGATAAAAAAGCAATCCCTTGAAGAAAAAACTTTGCGGGATTTACAGCAGGCATGCCGTGAACTTCACGCGCTTCGGGATAAAATCAACAAACTTTTGGCGGCGTATTATGGCGAATAAACGGAACTGGTTGGACGAACATATCCGGGGGATATACGTCAAACGGCAACGCTTTCCGGTTCACTATTCCCCTCCGGCAAGACAGAGGGCGACACTTTCTTTCAAAGTGCCGCCGCCGGAAGCTATGGTTAAAGTCGCGTTCTATGTGAAATCACCGACGGGAGCGAAGAACATCGCTCATTATATCGCACACGGCTCGGAGGGAATGGAAAAAGACGCCCGTGTTTATGATGACGAACGGCGTCTGATCCCGACCGAAAAGCTGAACGAAACGATAGACGCTTATGATCTGGAACAGCGGCGGAAAAACGGGAACGCGATGGTTCACCTGATCGTATCTTTCCCGAAAAGAATGAACATCAGCGAGGACGAAGCCTATCGGTTTATGGAACGGTATATGGAGCCTTTTGCAGAAAGAGGGTATCGGTATTTATACGCCGTTCACACACATCAATCGGCAACGCACGGACACATCTTGTTGAAGATGTCGAACGGTCGGGAGCGGCTGAAACTCAAAAAGCCGCAACTTCAAATGCTCCGGCAACACCAGGTCGAAGTTGCCAAAGAGTTCGGTTGGGAGATGCAGGCGACACGCTTTCAGGACAGGGATTTCTCTCTGACGCAGATGGTTATTCCGCGCAAACACAAAACGATCCGGCAGCTTCGTGAGCTTCACGAACGGAGAAGATCGGCGGAACGGACGGTAGTAAGAGAACGGTAAAAACAGCTTGACATTTATATTTAAAATATAATAATATGTTATTATCTTGAAAAAATGCTGATGTCATAAGCGAGAGTGAAAACTCCCGCTTTTTTTATTGGAGTGAAAAATGACAGTAAGCACGACAACAAATAAAGTAGCATATGTAGGAAACGGGATCGCGACAGAATTTGCAATTCCGTTTCCTTTTTTAGAGACAGCTCATTTAAGTGTGTATCAGCTTTTAAACGACATACAAACACAAAGAGAGGATTGGACGGTTCAAAACGGTAATCTGATTTTTGAAACGGCTCCTGCGAATGAAGCACAAATTGTGATTATGCGAATAGTTCCTTTTACCCAGGAAACGGACTATCAGGAAAACGAGATTTTAGCAGCGGGAACATTGGAAAGGAACTTTGATTCTCTAACAATGCAAGTGCAACAATTAAAGGAACTATCGGAACGGGCAGTAACGGTTGATATTTTTGATGATACTCCTGCCGCAGAGCTATTGCCGAGTATTCGTTCGGCCGTATCTGATGCGGCAGGTTATGCGCAAATGGCTAATGAAAAAGCTGAAGATGCTGAAGAAGCCTCTCTTATTGCTACGACTCAAGCAACAATAGCTACAGACAAGGCTAACGAAGCCAGTACGATATTAACATCGAAAGCCAGTATTAATGCGGATAATTTTTCTATTACAGGGCGAGAAAAATTAATAGAGAACACCTTTCTTGGCTCTACAGTCGTATCAGGAATTCTTCCTGAGACGATTGTTTCAACAGCTTCTTTTTATACGGCGCCGGAACATGGATATATTTTTATTTGCGGCTGCACGCAGGGACAAAGTATTTGTAATTTTTTTATAAATGATGTGCGGGTCGGATGTATGGGATCCCCAGATGCGTTGCAAACATATCAAACTGTCTTTTTTCCCTTAAAAAAAGGAGACGTTTTTAAGACAAGTACAGAAAGCAGTATGCTGCTTCAGGTTTATTCGGCTTTCTTTTTTGCGAAAGGAGTAGGGTAATGTTTTACGCGAAAAATAAAGATACAAATGAAATCCGATATATTTGTTCTCAGAAAGCGGGAGTTTCCGCATCTGTCCCATCACAACAGGACTGGGAAGTTCTTGAAACAACAGAAAATATAAAAATAGGGTATGACGGCAAATATTATCTTGAATCGCAACTTCCCGAAAAACCTGAGACTCTACTGGCTGAAGAAATCAGGATAAAAAGAAATCGTTTCTTGTTTGAAACTGATTGGACGGATTTGCCAAACGCCCCTTTGTCCGATCAGGAAAAAGAAGAATGGCGGCTTTATCGACAAGCGTTACGAGATATTACCGATCAAATAAATTTTCCTTATTCGATCAATTGGCCTCAAAAGTCTTAAAAAAACAAACGGCAGAGAAATCTCTGCCGTTTAAAATTTTTCAATATTAATCGTATTTTTATTTCGAAAAAATACTTATTCTCGCTTTCTTTCTCTGAGTGTTTTTATTCCTTCCATTCGAAGAAAAAACTGCTCTTTATCTAAGGACAGTGTATTTTCCGAGGCAGGATTATTTAACGGGGGATGCGTTTCGTTTGCGCTCATTACGCTTTCTACAATCTTTTGTGCGTTAATCCGTTTTTTATAAATTCTGATACCGAATAAATACCCTTTCTTTTTTCCGTTGCGAATAACTCGTTTGTAAAAGGGAATACCTAAAAACGAAAAAATCTTTTTATTTTCTTTTGTTTTTATAAAATAGATTTTTAGACCGCAGAAATATATTTTGTTTTTGAAAGGTGACTTTTCTTTTCTGATTAATCCCCACGCATATCGTTTGATTTTTTTACCGTCTTTGAATTTTACCCGATAAAAGCCAAAAAATTTCTTCTTTTTAGACATTTTTAAAGTGTTACTTATCAAAGGGTCTAACGATGGAATTTCAAAAAAATTAGGTAAAATATCCAATGCCGGGCAAGGATGTTTTTTATTTTCGGCAATGGCTATTTCAAAAACCTTCATATAATCGCGTGCCGTATCTTCCCATGTACGTTTTGTGTAGGCGGCAAGAATATGTCTTTGCTTTTCAATATGCGATGTCGGATTGTTCAGAACTTCTTCGATTTTTAAAGCCAAAGCTTCATCATCATCTAATTCAAACCAATTTAAATCCGCCGTTTCCATTGCAAGCCCAACAGATTCAAGGCTTTCCTTTATTCCCCATGACTTTGCATGAATAACGGGGATACCCTTAAGCATAAGAGTTTCCAAAGTTTGTTGAGGCATTCCAGGACCTTCAATAATTGTAGGAACGACAGTTAAATTAGCGTACTTATACAGCGCGTACAAATCTTGCTCAGATAAAGAACCTGTTTCCAAAATCATATCTTGGATGTCATTTTCAGACACATATTTCAGATTAGATGCAACCATTCCGATGCGTCCAGTCGTGACTAATGTTATTTTTATATTTTTCTCTTTCAAACGTTTTAACGCCCGAAGTATAACGATCAAATTTTTATTAGTTCTGTTTTGTGAAGGATACGGCATATAAGGCGTTGTAATATTGAATTTTGATTTAAATTCTTCTTCAGATAAAATGTTTTCTGTTTTAAACGTTCTTAACATCGGTGGATAAGAAATAATATTTGTTTTATCTGGGGATATATTTTGAACATATTTAAACAAATGATTGTCACGAATATACATTGAGTTTATTACGAAAAAAGCTCTGTTTTTCGCGTACAAGCTGAGATTACTGACGGCGGCAGTGTTAATAAAATCAATGTTCGGCACGGATTGGTAAAACAAATCGCGCAATGGGATTGTAAATAAATCGTGCAACATAAAAACTTTTGGCGCGGATGAATAATGCGCATGTTCAAATCGTACACAATCAAGAAATACGATATCAGCATTTGATGTTTTTATTTTTTGTTTAAACGCTAGTTCGTCTTCATTAAAAATGACAGATGTTTGGTCAGGATAATTATCAAATAAATTTTGATAACATTTAAAAAAATCTTCTTTATTGACGGCATCTGCCCAAAATTCAATTTTGTTTTCTGGGGATAATTTCAACAAAGAATCAAATAAAAAGTTGTTATAAACAGTTATTCCTTCACGATAAACAGAAACATAAAATCCAAAAGATAAATCAACAGCAATTTTCATTTTATTTCCTGCTCAAAAATTGAAATATATTGTTCTGCAACCGTATTCCAAGAATATTTTTCCATGGCTTCTTTAGAAATACGTGAGTTGTTTTCTGCTATTTCTGGGTTATTTAATAGTTTTAAAATAGCTTGTGCAATAGACTTGGCTTCTCGAGGTTCAAATAATTCTGCTTTTGTTCCTAAAAAGTTAATTTGATTTTTAAAAGAAGGGATATCGCTCATGACCATAGGAATGCCCATTTTCCACGCGTCCGAAGCACTTCCTCCTCCCGCTTCACACAGAGAGGCGTTAATAACCATTTCCGCTCCTTGTAAAACAGCGGAAAATTCATTATTTTGTAACAACCCGATACCTTTTATATCCCAATCATCGTTATTTGTCGTATGATCCATATAATACGGTGTATTTATTTTTCCTAAAATTCCTTGATTCTGAAATCCAGAAATAATTAATTTAATATCCGGATATTTTTGTAAAACGTAATACATTGCTCCGATAACCTGAGACAGATTTTTATGTGGCATATTATTGTTTGCAAACAGAATATATTTGTTTTTAATGCCGTACTTATCTAAGACTTTTTTAATATCGTTTTGTGACAAAATTTCATATTCATTAAAAGTCGACAAATAAACAACGTTTGGTTTTTTTTCTGCATTGGGAAAAATACGATTAAATTCATCTCGTATATATTCTGATGAGACAATCGGCGTTGCTTTGGTGTCAATGAATGTTTTCAATTGCGAATATATATGACTCCAATACTCTTGGTAATAATACCCACATCCGTCCAATCCAAAACCATGCGAAACAATAAAATCATGAGGTATAAAGAATACCGGAACAGAGGTTTGGGGTGCATTTATACCATACGGCCATGCATAAAAAATGGCATCATAATTTTCAAACGAATGAGAGATGGGAATAACTATATCTCTCTTTTTTTTAAAGAAATAAAGTCTTTTTCTAAGACTATTATATAGCTTATTGAGAATTTTAACTTTAAATTTCTGCTTCTTTTTAAAAGATTTGGAGACGATTTGTTGAGTCTGAAGCGGCAGAATAGCAATATTGAGCTTTTTTAGATTATCAATTTCCTCAATGCCATTAATCTCTGATACTAACAAAGTTAAATTCCATTGCGGGCGTAAATTTCTGATATGTTTTATTAAAAAATAAATATATCTCCATCCGCCAGTAGAGCTTCTTTGACAAACAATAGCTAGTTTCATATTATGGTTTTCCTTTCACCGGACAGCCGATATATGTTCCGGCAGTTTTAATATCTCGAATAACGACGCCTGCGGCTCCGATAAGAACATTTCTTTTCCTAATTTCCGGTATACGATAAAATGTTTAATACCGGTCAAGTCAATCAAAGGACGTATCCCGAAAATGCTGTACCGACAAAACGGTTCCCATATATCTTCGACGGTTGCAATCACTTCGCTTTTTTCTGGATAGTAATTTTTTAAAAACGCCCTGAAATCAATTCCTTTTTCTTGGCAGTACGAAGACAAAAGTCCGCATATTTGCGTTTCACACAAAAGAATATACCTGCCATTATTTCCCTTTGTTTGAATACCGCGTTGCAAGTAGGGTAAATGGAAATAAGAGTTTCCCAAATTAAGCAATTCCGTTTGATATGGTGTGTCAACCAATTTGGCAGGGATCAAATGGCTTTGATAGACATCGGGAAAAGCAGCCAAAGCCGTTTCATATTCTTCAGCTGAAGAAAAATCCGAAATAAAATCCAAATTATCCAATAAAAAGCGATATACTTTAAAAGCATATAACGCCGTTCCCGTTTTCATAGGAGGTACGGGAGTAAACAACGCCATTTGACATTTATGCGGATTAAAGGCTTTACTTTTTACGGCATTCTTCAGTTTTTTTAATGCCAAAAACGCTTTGATCCGTTTTTTTACTCTTCGTCGAATATTTTTGAATGACATAGTTTTCTTTCCAGCAAGGAAATAACGAGATGAAGAACCAAATACGGTTTAACTCTTCACCGATCAAAGGAATTAAGTTAGACTTTCTGTCTTGCCAGCCAATCGTTATACCATTCTTTTACCAAACCCTGATTTTTATCGCCGCCTTCAAATGCGCCGCGGAAATGGGGGAACGTTTCTAAAGCGTCAGTTTCTTGATTTTTAGGCGGTTCGGCATCCAAAAATTCAACTTTGCGCCGATGGTTTATCCACGCTTCTTCAGACAGTTTCGGCCATTTTTGATAGGAACCTACGACTTTTACCAAAGCAATCGGTGTTGCGCCGATACGAACAGCAACAATATCCCCGATTTGCACATCGTCCTTAAATAAATTATGTCCCGATGGCTTTTTATCACCGTCATAATCGCCGCATCCGATATATCCGCAATCCAACGCGTGCATAGTGTAACGAATTTTTTCCTCGTCCGTTTTAGAATTGGCAACATAAATTTGCATCGTCCAAAAATTTGTCATTTTATTTCTCCTATATTTCTTGCCGGATTGCCGACCATCGTACAACCATCTTTGCAACCTTTGTATACGGCAGAAAGTGGTGCAATTTTGTTATTATTTCCTATCTTAGAATGCGGTAATAAAACAGAACTTGTCCCAAGTAAATTTTCATTTCCTATTTTACACCCTCCTAATATTTGAGCACTTGGAGCAATAAAATTAAAATCTCCAACTTGCGCGTCATGACCTATTGAGATGAATCCGTTAAACAAATTTCCGTTACCAATCTTTGTTTGAGACGCTACCATGCAATTAAGTGTAAAAATATTTGCGTCCCCCATATTCACATAAGAAAACATAACGGTACTTGGATCAATTACATTGATAAATTGTCCCCCTTTTTGTTTTATCTGTTGATATATTTTTTTTCGCAAGCTCGGATTTCCGCTTCCAATAACGGCATAATCCTGTGGCGTAAAATTAAAATCAGAAACATCTCCGACAAATAAAGAACTAAATTCTTTAAAATCAGCCCTATATCCGCCTTCTCCTAGAAAACCAGAGAAAGATATTTCTGAATCGTGATAAGACATTCGTTGAATATAGGTATAGCATTCTCGAGCGAAACCATCTCCTCCAACGATGTATATATTTTTTTTTACCATTTCTCTTTTACCTTTTTATTTAAGAGCTTCTTTAAATAAAAAATAATCTTATTAAAGATGAGCAAGCTTCATAATATCTTCAATCGTGTCTAAATCTTGCATTGTTTTACTTGAAGCTTTAACACCAAATTTTTCATCTAAAAATGATATTGTTAAAATCATAGCTAATGAATCCCATTCGTCCAAATCAAGCAAGTTTGTTTCGGGGGAAAGTTTGGTTTCAACTTGTAGTATTTCTTGAATTTCCATTAAAAAATCTTCTCTAGTCATTTGTTTTCCACTCCATATTCGAGTATTCCAGAACAATAAATATTGTTGGTTTCTATAATCGCATTAGCCCAGCTTAATCCTGCCCCAAAGCCTGATAACAGAAGCTTTAATTTCTTATGAGAAATTTCTTCTTTTAATGTATCGGATATTGTACAAGGAACAGAGGCTCCACATTGATTTCCATACTTAGACAAAGTCGTCAAAGGAACTTTTGAGGAATCAACATGTAATTTTCGAGTAATATCTTGTAAAATTAACTTGTTTGCCTGATGTAATACAAAATAATCAACATTTTCATGTTTTATACCAGATTGTATTAGTATATCTTCTATGCTTGGAGCGATAAAGTTTGATGTAAAGTCAAAAATACGACCACCATCCATTTTCGCATCATATTTATAGGATCCATCATCGTAAAAATCTGAAGATTTCGGAGCATTTCTAAACCCTCCCTTTTTACATATTAACGCATCGTATCCATTTCCATCCGAATGTATATTGAAATAAACAGGAGCCGCGGCGTCATCAAATTCTATCAAACTTGCAGAACCTGCATCTCCAAAAACGGGAGCCGTATGATTGTTAAACATATCAGAAAATTTCGAAAAGGTATCGCCTACGAGCATAAGAACTTTTTTGCAACCTGCATTTATTAGCATTGATGCCTGAAATAATCCTATTTCATATCCAGAACAAGCTTGGGGAATATCCATAACTATGCAATTTTGTGATAATCTGAGCTTTTTATGCAAAACATAAGAGGTGGCAGGCATTAAAAAATCTGGCGTATAGCTTAAAAAAATTAAAGCATCAATATCTTCGTGATTTATGTTTAAATTTTTTAACAAGTCAATAGCTGCAAATAAACACAAATCTGATGTCGTCACATCTATTTCACTTACGCGGCGTTTTAAAAAACCAGATGAATTAATAACGCGTTTTATGCGTCGTTCATCGCCATCATAAAGCAATTTATCATCGCGTAAATCAATTTCTTTGCGAGGAACGACTGTCGATATACCAGCTAATTTTATATTTTTAAACGTTGAAAAAGTCATAGTCATTTCCTTTGATTTCCATAAAACACCTTTATTTCGTCGCAAATCGCTTTGACTTCTTTTTCCGTCAGCGCGGGATAGCTTGGGAAGTTAATGCCTCTGCCTGACAAATCTTCCGCCACGGGAAAGCATTGAAATCTGCTGTTATAGACGGGCATTTGGTGCACGCACGGAAAAGTCGGGCGCGTTTCTATGCCGGATTGTTTTAAATGTTCTCTTAATGCATCTCGTTCTTCTTTGTTTTGTGCCAATGCTGAAATCATCCAAAATGAATGGAAAACGTCTCCAACGGGTTTATGAAAAATCAAAGGCGTATTTTTTAATTCCTGCATATACCATTCGGCAATTTGGCGTTTAGCTGTTATGAAGCGATCAATTTGTTCAAATTGAGCCAAGCCGATCGCAGCTTGAACATTTGTCATACGATAATTATAGGCCGACACATCATGCCAATATTCGCGCCAACTTACGACACCTTGTCCTTTCAGATGTCGCACACGTTCCGCCAATTCATTATTGTTACAGCAGACCATTCCGCCTTCACCACAGGTAATTGTTTTATTACCAAAAAATGAAAAACAGGCAATATCTCCAAATGAACCAACATGTTGTCCTTTATAGCGTGTACCGATTGCTTCGGCACAATCTTCGATTAAAAAAAGATCGTGTTTTTTCGCTATTGCGCACAAGGCGTCCATATCTGCCGAATGACCATATAAATGAACAACCATTAAAGCTTTTGTTTTTGGTGTGATTTTTCTTTCGACATCGGCCGGATCCATTTGCCAACAGTCGGACAGACTGTCGCAAAAAACGACTTTACACCCCAACTGTTCGAACGGATTGGCTGAGGCGATATAGGTAAAGGTCGGACAAATGATTTCATCATCCTCACCCAATCCCAAAGCCGAAGCGGCCAAATGAATGGCGACCGTTCCGTTGCAAACCCCGCATCCGTTTTTTACGCCGACATACCGTGAAAAGGCATTTTCAAAGTCGGATACAAAATGCCCTTTTGAAGAAATCCAGCCTGTTTCCAGACATTCGTTAACGTACTTTTTTTCGTTGCCCGTCAAAGACGGTTGATAAACAGGATATTTCATTTTTTAAACCTTTCTTATTAAAGTTTTCCGGCTTTGGCTCTTTGAATATCAGTTTCCATCATCAGGCGGCACAAATCCGCATAGCTGGTTTTGCGTTTCCAACCGAGCACTTTTTCCGCCTTTTCCGGACTGCCTAACAATAAATCCACTTCCGCCGGACGGAAAAACTTCGGATTGACTTTAACGACGGTGTTTCCCGTGTTTTTATCGATCCCGATTTCGTTTTCATTTTCGCCCTGCCATTCAATGTCGAATCCCGCCACTTTTCCGGCTTCGGTCACGAAATCACGGATCGGGTGAGTTTCTCCCGTCGCAACGACATAGTAGTCCGCTTTATCCTGCTGCAACATTAACCACATTGCTTCGACATAATCACCGGCAAAGCCCCAGTCGCGTTTGGCATTTAAGTTGCCCAATTCTAACGGTTTATCTGTTAATCCCGTGACCATTTCGGCAAAATGCGCCGTGATTTTTCGCGTAACGAACTCTTTGCCGCGCATCGGACTTTCGTGATTGAACAGAATTCCGGAACAAGCGAAAGTGTCAAAACTTTCACGATAGTTCGTACACAACCAATGCGCCATCAGTTTCGCGCATCCGTACGGAGAACGCGGATAAAACGGCGTCGTTTCGGTTTGAGGAACGGCCTGAACCTTGCCAAACATTTCCGATGTGGAAGCCTGATAAAAACGTGTTTTGGGCGAAAACTGCCGAATGGCTTCCAGAATATATAAAACGCCCATACCGTCTGCCTGAGCCGTATAGATCGGTTCTTCCCAACTGGTTGCGACAAAGCTTTGAGCCGCCAGATTATAGAATTCGTCCGGTTGATATTTGATCATCAAACGGCAAATATTCGAAAATTCCAATAAATCAAAATCGGCCAGTTCAATTTGTTCAAAAATACCGTGTTCTTTCAGCTTGGAAAACGTATCTGTCGCGCCGCGACGATACAATCCAACGACGCGGTATCCTTTCGACAGCAGGAATTTTGCCAGATATCCGCCGTCTTGTCCCGTTACACCCGAAATCAAAGCTGTTTTGTGTGTCATTTCAACATCTCCGTAATCATTAAGTTTGCTGTTTTTTGCCAAGAAAATTCTTTTGCCCGTTCCAGTCCCTTGGCGGCATTGGAACGGCGTAAATCATCGTTAAAGTAATACAGCTCGTAAGCCTCGACGTGTTGTTCGTCACTGTCCCAGTCGATTATTATACCGGCATCGCCGACGACTTCGGGCAGGCTGGAGTTATTAGAGGTGATAACCGGACAACCGCACTGCATCGCTTCCAAAGGAGGCAATCCGAAACCTTCATATTGCGATGTGTAAACGAACCATTCGGCGCCGGAATATAATGCGGCCAAATCCGCATCGTCGACATAGCCTGCACGAATGATTTTGTTTTTATAAAGGTTTATTTCAGTAATTTCTTTTTCAAGTTTTTCAATAAATCCTGACCAAGAGCTCCCGCCTAAAACAAAGACCAGATCATCCGTTTTATTCTTGTCAATGAATTGAATAAACGTTTTGACGGCACGAATTAAATTTTTGCGAGGTTCCAGCGTGCACAAACTGAAAATATACTTTTTTCCGGCGGGAATATTGTATTTCAATCGAACGGCGTTGATTTTTTTCGCATTTGTTTCCGGATAAAAATTATTGCCGGCGGCTAGTGGCGTAACGGTAATTTGTTCCAGTTTCAAGACGGGAGAGAATTTCAAGAAATCTTTTTTTGTGGATTGAGAAATGGAAAAATATCCGTCGTTTCCGTTTAATTGCCGGAAAAGGCCGTAAAGCCATCCGTCTTTTGAAAAAGCGGCGTTTCCTTCAGGATAAACATCCGGAATTAAAGGAATTAAATCATATAAAACAACGAATCTTTTTTTTGCGGTTACTTCGGACAGAAAAGCTTCTTGCGGCGAAAAATAAACGTCATATTGTTCTTTGAAACTTAAACGAGGCGTCAGGATTTTTTGAATAATATTGCAAAAAAGCTTCCTGATATGCTTTTTGTTTTTTTTGTATTCCAGTTTCTTTTTGTTCCACAGGCAGACTGCTTGGCTTCTTGGATTGTCGAATAAAAACCTTACATCTTGCCCCGTTTCTTCTTTTAAAAAAGTTTTTAAATCCGCGACATCTTTGAATTTGCAAAAAACCGTTACGTCAAACGCTTCGCTTTTTAAAAATTTTTTCAACAAATTTATCGTAACGAAATAAATTCCGCTCCGGACAGAAGTTTTAGTTAGTCCGTAAATTAAATTCCTGCCGTCAAACAGAAGTTTTTTCATAATTCTTCTCCGAATATTTGTTGAAATTTCTTTCTCGCTACCGATTGCGAATAGTAGGCATGAATAAAATCCGAGGCTTTGGCGGACATTTCATTCAGTTTGGCGGTGTCGTTATACAGATTGACTAATTTATCCGCGAAAGCGTCAGGTTCGTCGCAAACCGTAATCATTTCCGTTGAGGGAATACCTTCCGCTCCGACGGATGTCGTTATAACGGGCAGCGCATTGTAAACGGATTCAACGATTTTTCCTTTGATACCGGCTCCGAAACGTAAAGGAACGACGTTTAGTCTGATTTCAGACATCAACTTATCCAAAGCTTCATCCGGCATGAAACCTGTAAACACAACATTTTCTGATGCTTTCTTTAAAAGAAAATCCGGCGGATTTGATCCGATAATATAAAACTTTATATCGGGAATCCGCTTAACCACCTGCGGAAAAATTTTATCCAGGAACCATTCCGTTCCGTCAACATTCGGTTGATGCCCGAAACCGCCGACGAAAATTAAATTTTTCCGGTTTTCAGCCTGATAAACGGTGTCTTTTGTTTTTTCCCATAAATACAGCGGAACTGTATAGGCTTTGACTTGCGGCACCATTTCCTGAATGGTTTTCACTTCGATATCGGAATAAGAACAAAAAACGTCGACCGTTTCAGCTATTTTTCGTTCCAGTTCCTTATACGTTTCAGAACGGAGTATAGCTTCTTTATCGCCGGTCTCTTCGAAACAACGTTTTTCTCTTAAAAAGTGAAGATCGCATGCTTGATAAACGATCTTTGCTTGAGTGAATTGTTTTAAATCCGGAAGAAAAGCATTGGCTATATCGGGACGATTCAGATAAACGTAATCAAACTCCAGACCGTGCAAACGCAGATAATGATGAAAATCGGAGGTGACAACCTCTATTTTTTCAGATAACAACGCATTCAAATAACGTCCGCGCGGAAAAGGTTTGAACGGCAGATAAACAACGTTCATTCCGATTTTTTTGAAAAAAAGCAAGTATTGATAAATCGCTCGAGAGCCGGTGTCTCTATCGTATACCGGTATCTGAGCATCGATAAATAATAGCGTTTTTGCGGAAGCGTTACGGACGGATTCCGGAAAAGACGGACTGAACAGCAAATCCTTGATTGTCGTCGTGTTATAAATGAACAACGATTTTAAAGTTTCTCTGAGATAAACACGCAAGGAACGCACGGGAATCCAAAACGTGCTTAACTTTATCACTTTTCTTTTCAGCTTTTGCGTCGCCATAAACAGAAATCCGTTACTTCTGATTCCAGTCCTTTAATATCCAAGAGGAAGAATTTGCCTTGTTTTCCCCGCCGACGCCGAATTCCAAACGAACATGACATTCGTTTGCCGCCGCCGTTTCGGGAATATTGTCCTTTGTCCGGTCGCCGCCGTTGGCAAACACCAAATCCGCATCCGGATATTTCGCACGCGCTTTACGGATGCCGTCGCACGCGGAGTTATCCGCATCGTCAAAACCGAACGCGTCCACAACGCCTTTTATGTTTTCGCAAATCGCCAGACGCGTTTTGAAATTCATAAAGTTCTTGCCTTTTTTACGGCACAGCCATTCGTCCGAATTCAACAGCAAAATCACGCCGTCGCTTTTTTCTTTCGCGGCTTTGATCATGCCGATATGGCCTTCGTGGATCGGGTCGAAACCGCCCGAAACAATGTAGTAGCAAGTCATTATGTGTTTGTCTCCAAGTAAGTTAGAACAAAATCGGGATTATCCACCTGCACGGTTTTTGTCGCAGGCAAAGCGGCTAAAGCTTGTGCAAGCTCGTAATCGTTGCCGCCTTTAAAAGTCTTGTCTCCGAAGAAAACGATTTCCTCATCGGGATATGTTTCGCGCAAATGACGGGCTATCTGTCCTTTGCCGCAGCCTTTCGGCGTGATGTCCATCGAAATCGATCCGCCGACGGCAATGTCCAAATCGGGAAATTCCTCCAATAATTTTTGTTGTATCGTCACGCGTTCATGATGCGCTTTGTCCCAAACGCCATATCTTTCCCGTTCCGTGTAAGGACAGTTCCGCCCCAAAACGGAAAAGTTTACCATGCCGATCCGGCTTTCGATGTAATTGTCAAACAACGGACCGGGATAAGTCGTATGAGTACGAAATCCCTTCAACCGCTCCAACAATCGAGCAGATGGCGTAAAATCTTTCTGATAAACGATATTTCCCTGAGCTTTCAATACGTTGCCCATAGAACAATAAACACCGGTAAAAGCGTTGATGACGCTTTGAGGCAACTGCTCTTCGACTTTGCCATAATCGGAACCGGTAGCAATAAAGGATTTGTGAGTTTTCTGCCATTCGTAAAAACGAACAGCAAATTCCGCCATCATCGGCAATCGCGCCGGCGTCAACGTTCCGTCCATATCAAAAACGTAAATTGTCATAACGAAACACCCTCTAACGGTGAACGGGAGTATCTTGAAAAAATGCTGTACATTTCTTCGGCTTTTAGGTTCAGAACCTTGGACATAACCGAAGTATCCCGTTCAAAAGAGTTAAAGCGCATTTTGTTCTCCATTATTTTTGGAAACGAAGACAGGGATTTTGCAGAATTTGACGATAGTTTTTCCTGAGGAAGTGACTTTTTTGCGCCAGAAGAAATTTTGCAGTCGGGCAATGGTTTTTCCGTAAAACTGTTTAGTTGGAGAGATTAATACGTCTTTAATCCCGTATCCCTGAGCCGCAATTATGTATCCGAACAAACGCTCGAAGGCGAATGGCAAAACATCTGCGGTTCCGTGTTCGGATTTAGCAAACAGTTCTGCCGTTATGTTCATTTCTTTTATTTTTGAGAACAAATCCGTGCGAGCGAAGAACATCGTCCCCATAACATAAGGGTGATCCTGTACTTTTAATCCGAGATTGGAGAGCATTGCCTGCGCCTTTTGGGAAGCGTCCTGATTTTTCCTGTCGTTTGTGATGATCAAACGATAGTCTGTGATCATTCCCAGCGTTTTGTTGGCATCAAAAGCTTTTAAACATTTTTCAAAAGTTCTTTTGCTTTTCAAAAACGCAAACAGATACCAGCGCCATTTGCCGCCGCTGACATCAAAGCCGTTCCGGATTGTCCCCGCGGGCATATCACGTTTAGTATGCAGTTTGATGATATGACTGTAATCATTCAGATTTACACTGTTCAAAACCGAGATAAACGGCCAAACGTCAAAGCCTTTGTTTTCGACTGTTATAACGCGGGCTTCCGGATTGAACGCCAGAATGTCTTTTTCTATATCGGCGTTGCGTTCCGCTACGGTAACAAACAAATCATACGGCGCTGTTATATGGCTTATCGCCGATTTCAGCTCCGGCCACATATCAACATAATACAGATGAACATGAACAAGAATACGCATTATATCTTCCTCCTCCTGACTTTGAAGGAGAAACCGAATATCGTATATATACGGAACAATCCGTCACTGCGTTTCATAAACAAACGTTGCCGCAAAGACAGAAAAGCCGTTTTGCAGAAAAGCGCGGTGCGTTTAGCGTAAACGGCGGATAATCCTTCTATTTGCGGATTATACTTGCCTGATGAATACCGCGCGAAAAAAGCGCGGCAAAAATGACGGACGGCTCCGTCTGATATCCGATTAACGTCACGACTGTCAAAACGCATTTGACCGTCTTTGAAAAAAGCAGCAACAGAATCCGTCACGCCTAACAAAATCGGTGAAAACTCATGTCCGACCGGCAGATAGTTCATATTCGCGCTGACACTGCGCCAATCCAGTTTCCGCGCTTGATTAATCAGAATTTGTTCTTTGTTGATATGTTCCGTGCGTTCCAAAACGATATTTTTCGTTCCCTCTTTCGCGAACAAAGACAAATGTGTCGCGCTGCCCATCACGGAAGCGATTTCTTTCGCGCCCTTGATATAGGAAATCTGTTCTCGCAAATTCAGACGTTCCGGATAAATCACTTTAAAGCCGTTTGCTTTAAACGTTTTTTCCAGTTTGTCTTCTCCGTAAATTTTGATGCCGCCTTTAAAATGGCGACGCGACAGATACACTTTATCAAACGGCTTAGCCTCTACTACCGCGCAAATCGCGTCAAAAGGCCGCAAAAAATCGTTCGTATAATATCCCGCCAACACACCGCTTTGTCCGGGAACGATTACTTTGGCGAAACGGATCGGCCGGGTGATGAACATCAGCCGTCCGTCAAGTTTCAGCAAAGAAAACATATCGGCGATCTGCGGACATAAAGAACGACCGGACTCCGTTAAAAACACAACCGGAGTTTCTTTGTCGTCTTGATCCAAAACATACCAAAGCCTGTTCAGGCTTTCGACCAGACTGTGGCCGAAATGATCATACAATATTCCGCCGTAAATAACCGTCCGTCCGTCTTCAACAACTGAGGAGCAGTCAAATTCATATCCTTGTTTTAAAGAACCGGTTTCATCGTCTAAAGAATGAATATGCGCGGACGGAGTAAAAAATTTTCCTTTTGCGTCAATCACTCCGCCGACAAAGACGCTTTTCCCGTTTGCGTCGCGCCGTTTTATACACGGCAGAACAACGGCGTTTTCAACCGCGGACACATCGGAGCGTCCCGAACGATAATAATCAACCTCAGACGCAGCCTGATATTGCGAAAACAGAGACGTATCCGTGTATATGCGGGAAACTTCGGGCATTAAGAATCCCCTTCCGCTTTATTTTTGCTTTTAAATATCGGCAAAACGTAAAAAAGAAAAAATGTTTTATGTCTTTTTCTTATTTCGATTTTTAAAACAGGGAAAAAGCCGAACAGCCTGACATATGTTTGAGCTATTATCGGGTTCATACCGTCCGAACTTTTATCCGCCTGTTTGCGTACAAATACCTTCATGCCGTTTTCTCCGTTTTCGGCTTCATGCGGAGTTTCAGGTAACGGCGCAGAGTATTGATATCGACATTGAACTTTCGTGCGACTTTCGACATGGGGACGCCGTCGGAGAGCAGACGGCGCAGCTCCCGCGCATGTTCGTCCAGCTTATAGCTTTTGTTCAAAGAACCTGACGGACGCCCCAGCTTTCGCCCCTCGGCCTTTAAGATATCCAAACCCTCTTTACTGCGCCAGGATCTGACTTCCGTAAAAATGCGCAACGCAAGACCAAACGCATCGCTTAATTGACGGCTGAGATCGTCTCCTCCCAAAGTCAAACCGTCTTCAACCGAATGAATTATCACTCCGCGGTCCAACAGCGTTTTAAGCAATGACAACACGCGCGTTCCGTCGTTGCCCAGACGATACAGCTTTGAAACGATCAATTCGTCGCCTGCCGACAGTATCTCGCTTTTCTTCTCCGATCGGGCGGATTTAATCTCCAGCCAAGACGACAAGGAAAAACCTCTCTCTTCGGCAAAGGCCCGTATCGTTTCCATTTGAACTTGCACGCTGTTCTCGTCTCTCTCCGCGCGTATGTAGCCGTAATACATTAAACGCACTCCATCAGTTCGGGGTGATCCTTGATGTAGTAGTACAAAGAAGTCGGCGCAATGGACAATAATCGGCATACCTCCGCCTTCGTCTTGCCGCTTCTGAGCAGACTCCGAATTTCTTTTTTCTTCTTATCCAATTTATAGGCGCCGTTTTTGGCCCCCTTCGGACGACCGATCGATCGACCCTGAGATTTTACTTGTCGTAAAGCCTCTTTCGTTACCTCGGAACGCACTTCATCCGTTATGTCCGCAACAAGGCCAAATACATACGCCATGGTTGCGGCCGATACGGCATCCGTGCCAAACTGAATACCGTCTTCGCAAGAATAAATAACAACTCCCTTGCGTAATAAATCCTGCAATATCTTTAAAATCGAACTGACACCGTTGCCTAAACGAAAGGTCTTCTCCAATAACAAAACGTCTTTTTCTTTGAAACGGTCGGCATTGAACGTCCCCGAATAAATCCAAGCGTCAACGCTTATTGCGTGCATCTCGGCATAGGATGAAATCGTCCTTTCCTGTCGGGCTGTAATGTCACTAAATGCACTGTCCTGAATAAATCCGTAAATCATTTATATCAACCGCTTCCATCCTTAAAAGTGCGATTAAATATTCTCCGTTTTCTCTATAGATTTTCGGTTTTGGAGGCGTTTTTTTTAAAAGCAAAGGAAACAAAAGAAAAAACGAAAAAGACTATTGTCAAAAAGCAACATTTGGTGTACACAAGAAAAACGGACCTTTTTCCTAAATACTCTCGGCTTTAAACACAAGTTGTCCTGCGCCGTTTAAAAAAATAACACTTCTATTCCCGTGCTAAAAAAGCATAAATCGATCCGACGCTCATTCCCGTCATACGGGCGATTTTCGTTTTCCCGACGCCAAGCTTTAGTAACCGGTTGATTTGTTTTTCCTTACCGCTCCAAACATGTTTGACGTTTTTTCTGCCTTTCGGACGGCCGATGGAACGACCTTGCGCTTTGACGCGCGACAAGGCTTCTTTCGTGCGCTTGCTGATCATCTCCCGTTCCAATTCGGCGACCAATCCGAACGCGAACGCCAAAACTTTGCTTTGCACGTTGTCGCCTAACTCATATCCGTCTTTGACGGTCAGCACCTTCGCCCCGATTTTCATACAATGTTCGAGAATCGAAATCACCATAAACAGCTTGCGTCCCAAACGGGATAATTCGGAACAGATGATGACATCGCCGGATTTGATTTTTTTCAGTAATTTGCCCAACTGTCGTTTTTCGGGTTCTTTCGTCCCGGACACGCCGTTGTCAACAATCCAGCTTTCGATCGGCAGTCCGAGTTTTTCCGCCAAAGCCTCCACGCCGATTTTCTGATTGTCGCAGTCCTGCTTGTCCGTTGATACTCTTAAATAGCCGTATACCGTCATCGTTCAATGCTCCTTTCTTTCGTTTGCTGTTTTTGTTTATGTTTAACACGGCTTTTTCAGCGAAAGCCCGCCCCTGAATTTGATAAATCCGTTCAAGTCGTCCGACTTGTGCCGCGCAGTGCAGGAAAGCTTCGTGGCCACATTGTGGACACCCGCAGCGTTTCCTGCACTCGCTTCTTTTGTTGTTTTCGACGACCTGAAAAACGGCCTCGAAAAGCCCGTCATTCGTCATCTCCGTCGCAAGGGATTCCCGTTGACGAGAATATCTTGGACAGTCGCCGTTCGATCCATTCGTCCAGATCTTCGATTTTGTAAATCACGCGCATCGTGCCGAACTTGCGGAACTTCGGACCGCCGCCGACGCAAGCGTATTTCGCCAACGTCTTCGGACTGACCGGCAAGCCTTTCTTTATGCAGTATTCGGAAGCCTGTCCGCGCGTTAAATATTCTTTCCTGATTTCCATAATGAACTCCTTTGGTTGATTTCCAACGCCTTTACGGTGGCATGAAACAAATCAAAGAGGAACCGTTCAAAACAGAGCTTTTTGGAGCTTTTTGATAGGGGCGAAAAAATTGGTGAGTTGATTTGTTTGAAAAAATTTTATATCTTGTAAAAAGGTAATTTTTGGATAAAAAAGTCATCAAACCGGAAATGTCTTCAAAGGAAAGAAACATCGGAAAAACTGTTACCCCGATGTTACCCGCAGGATTTTTTAAGGATTGAACCGACACAGGAAAAAGAGGAATTAAACAAATAAAAACAATCAGATAGGTCCTATCTTAAGACATAAAAACTTTTCCCGTTTTTATTCTTTCTGAAAATCCGCCCACCTTGAAAAAGGTGGGTTTTGTTTCATTAAATTCAAAGGATCTTCAGAAATGAAAAAAACTTTACTTGGTGTTTTATTATGCTTTACCGCCGGTTGCACGACTTTGTCGGGACATGAAAGAATAGTCCTGCGGGATTTGAAAGCCGACGGTATTTCCGTTGACAAACCGACCGGAGAATGGGTCAAACCCGCCAGTCCTTTATTGGCCGGCGTTTTAAATATCTTGCCGGGGTTCGGCAATTTTTATTTGGGAATGGGGAACGGTGCGGACGGTTCTCAGAGCATTTACGGTGTCGTGAATTTGTTGTTATGGCCGATTTCGCCGATTTGGGGTATCCCTCAGGCGGTCATAGACGCAAAGACCATTAACGAACGCGATCTTGTTTTTTATTACGAACACACGGAAGCCGGACAGGAAGAATGGCTTGAACGTCAAGAGGTTTCCTCTTCAAAAGAAATGCTGCAACGCAAACAGCGTGAAAAAAGAAAGGAACGCCGCAAAGCGATCGCCGCGGAATTGGAATAAGTGATAAAAAAAGCCCCGATTTCTCGGGGCTTTTCTTTATGTTTGACACATTAAGCGTTCTTTTCGGCCGCCAAATGTTCGTACAAACGACGACGTTCTTCGACCTGTTCCTGAGCGAACTGAACCAGACGTTCATAACGTTCGGGATCGGCTTTCTTAACGATCTGGAAGCGCGTTTCGTTTGCCATATAGTCGGCCATGACTTTTGTCGGCGCTTTAGAATCCAACTGCAAGCCGGGCTTTCCTTCGGCGACGCGACGCGGGTCGAAACGATACAACGGCCAGAAACCGGATTCGACAGCGGCTTTCTGGTGTTCCAGACCCTGTTCGCCGATTTCGTAACCATGCGCGATACAATGCGAATAAGCAATGATCAAAGACGGTCCGTTAAAGGATTCGGCTTCAACGAAAGCTTTAATCGTCTGCGCATCGTTTGCGCCCATAGCCACCTGCGCGACATAGACGTTTTCGGAAGACATGGCGATCATGCCCAAGTCTTTACGCGGAATGGCCTTACCGGCAACGGCGAACTTCGCGGAAGCGCCGATCGGTGTCGCTTTGGACTGCTGACCGCCGGTGTTGGAGTACACACCCGTATCCATGACCAGAACATTGACGTTCTTGCCGGAATACAGGACGTGGTCGATACCGCCGTAACCGATATCGTAAGCCCAACCGTCACCGCCCAACATCCAGACGGACTTTTCAACAAAGTAATCGGCAACACCGTTCAACAATTTTGCCTGATCTTTGTTCATGCCGGCCAATTTGGCTTTCAGAGCTTCGACGCGTTCGCGCTGCGCTTTGATTTCGGCTTCGTTTGTCTGCGGAGCCGTCAAAATCGCGTTCACGAGATCACCGCCGATATCGCTTTCCAGATCTTTGATCAGCTGTTGAGCAAAGTTTTTCTGGAAATCGACGCCCAGACGCATACCCAGACCGAATTCGGCGGCGTCTTCGAACAAGGAGTTCGACCAAGCCGGACCGCGTCCGTTAATGTCTTTGGCGTACGGGGTTGTCGGCAAGTTACCGCCGTAAATCGAAGAACAACCCGTTGCGTTGGCGATCATCAAACGGTCACCGAACAACTGTGTCAACAACTTAACATACGGGGTTTCACCGCAACCTGCGCAAGAACCGGAGAATTCAAACAACGGGCGCAACAACTGAACGTTCTTGACCAGTTTCTTTTCAATCTTTGTACGATCGACATCGGGCAAAGACATAAAGAAGTCGAAGTTCTTCTTTTCCTGTTCCAAATGCGGAGCGATCGGTTCCATATTGATGGCTTTTTTGGTCGGATCTTCTTTGTTTTTCGCCGGACAAGCGCGCGTACACAAAGAACAACCCGTACAATCTTCCGGAGCAACCTGAATGATCCAAGCGGAATCGGCGAAGTCCTTTCCTTTGAACGCGGCGGACTTAAAGCCTGCCGGAGCTTTCTTCAGGTCTTCGTTTGTCGCGACTTTCGCACGGATGGCGGCATGCGGACAAACCATGGCGCACTTACCGCACTGAATACACGTGTTCGGATCCCAGACAGGAATGTCGGAAGCGATGCAACGTTTTTCATATTGCGTTGTCGCCGTCGGCCATGTCCCGTCAACCGTCCAACCGAAATCGGAAACTTTCAGTTCTTCGCCCTTGCCTTCCAGGATCTTTCCGGCAACCTTGCGAACCAGTTCCGGAGCCGTTTCGGGAACACCCGGCAAACGATGAACTTTGGAAGTCGGCTTTTCGGTGACTTTGATTTCATGCAAGTGCGCCAAAGAAGCGTCAACGGCGGCAAAGTTCTTTTCAACTAAAGCCTGACCTTTTTTGGAATAGGTCTTTTCAATGGACTTCTTAATGGCGGCGATCGCTTCGTCACGCGGCAAAACGCCGGACAAAGCAAAGTAGCAGGTCTGCATGATCGTGTTGATGCGCCGTCCCATACCGGTTTGCTTGGCGACTTCAACAGCATCAATCGAGTACAGTTTCAAGTGTTTCTTGATGATTTCTTCCTGAACTTCGACCGGCAGATGATCCCAAACTTCTTCGGCCTTGAACGGAGCGTTCAACAAGAACACGGCACCGTCTTTCGCCTGAGCCAGCATATCGATCTTTTCCAGGAACGGAAAATGATGGCAAGCGATAAAGTCCGCTTTATTGATCAAGTACGGGGCGTTGATGACATGGTTTGCGAAACGCAAATGAGAAGTCGTCATCGCGCCGGACTTCTTGGAGTCATAAACGAAGTAAGCCTGACCGTAGGTACCGTCTTCGCCGGCAATGATCTTGATCGAGTTCTTGTTGGCGCCGACCGTACCGTCAGCTCCCAAACCGAAGAAGATCGCGCGTTTAACGTCTTCGTCTTCGATATCGAAGGAATTGTCAACGTCCAAGGACAGATGTGTCACATCGTCCGTCACACCGACCGTAAAGCGTGTTTTCGGTTCGGCTTTTTCAGCGTTTTCAAAGACGGCTTTAGCCATGGCCGGCGTATATTCTTTTGAAGACAATCCGTAACGACCGCCGATCACGCGCGGCATGGATTTCAGTTTTCCGGCACCATAAGCGTCGGCAACGGCGGAAACAACGTCCAAGAACAACGGTTCGCCCTGGGCGCCGGCTTCTTTCGTACGATCCATAACGGCAATCGTTTTAACCGTTTCAGGCAGAGCTTTGATCAATTCTTCCGCAGGGAACGGACGATACAGATGGACTTTGACAACGCCGTACTTCTTGTCTTTCAAATGAGCAACGGTCGCTTCCGTCGTATCGGCGCCGGATCCCATGATCACAACGACCTGTTCGGCGTCTTTGGCACCGACATAATCGACCAGATGATACTGACGACCGGTGATTTTGGCGTACTTATCCATAGCTTCCTGAACGATTGCGCCGCATTTTTCGTAATACGGGTTGGCCGCTTCACGGATCTGGAAGAAAACGTCCGGATTCTGAGCCGTACCGCGCAAGACGGGGTGATCCGGCGTCAAAGCGTTTTCGCGGTTGAAGCTGGTCGGCAGTCCTTCGACAAATTCACGCAACTGATCATCGGAAACGGTTTCGATTTTGTTGATTTCGTGAGACGTACGGAAACCGTCAAAGAAGTGCATGAAGGAAACGCGGGATTTCAGCGTTGCGTACTGGGCAATCGCGGCCATATCCTGAGCTTCCTGAACGTTATTGGAGCACAACATGGCAAAACCGGTCTGGCGGCAAGCCATCACGTCGGAATGATCGCCGAAGATGGACAAAGCATGCGTTGCCAAAGCGCGAGCTGCGACATGCATAACGAACGGCGTCAATTCGCCGGCGATTTTATACATGTTCGGGATCATCAAAAGCAGCCCCTGCGACGCCGTAAAGGTCGTCGTCAGCGTACCGCCCTGCAAAGCGCCGTGAACAGCGCCGATTGCACCGGCTTCGGACTGCATTTCATAGATTTCGGGGACTTTTCCCCAAATGTTTTTTACACCCTGAGCCGCCCAAGCATCTGCCCATTCGCCCATCGGTGAAGACGGGGTAATCGGGTAAATGACGGCTACTTCATTCAGACGATGAGCAACACCGGCCGCAGCTTCGTTTGCGTCCATCATCTTCATTTTTTGTTTATCCGCCATGGATTTTTTCTCCAAGAAATAAAATGAAAGATTTAAATAGAAGGGAATGTTTTCCCGACATCGGCAAATCAGACGTCAAGAAAACTCCCCCGATTTGCGCGCATAACTTTAGCGCAGATAACCTTTATCTTCAACCTTTTTTTGCGATTTTTTTCCCGATTTATTTTAAAGGCAGCCCGTTAGGCGTTGTATATCTTCGCGACAAAATCATCACAAGATCGAACAATGCCCACGGTCCCGATATAATCGTACCGACACCGCTTAAACCGCATAATAAAAAGAAGAAACCGTCTTTTGCATATCCCGTATAAAAACGGTGCAATCCCAAGATCCCAAAAAACAGACACAACAAAAAAGCGGGCCAAAAGCGTTTTACATATTTGGGATCTGTCGGTTTTATTCTATGCCATATCATGACTTCAGAATGAAGAAACTCTTTTTTATCCGCAATATAAAAAAAAGTTTATTTTCTGCTATTGGCAAATATAAAAAATTGGTCTATTTTCTGTTCGTATTTTACCCCTTGTAGGGTAGTGAGATCATTTTTTACTTTGTGACTGATATGAAGTTTTTTGTCTTCAGTTTCCTTTGTTTATTTATAATACTCTTATCTTTTATCGATTTTATTGCCTCGGATCCGATAACTGTTTTCAGTTTCGTGCTTATGTACGGAGACTTTTTTAAAAATATATCCACAATTGAAAAAAAATATTTTGTTCAAATACTTTCAATAACACTCCCGCTAATATTTATTTTATGGTGTCTTATTCCTTCTGTTTTTAAATATTTTCATATCTCCAAAAACAAAATAAGGAATATACTACTTATATTTTTAACAATATTTTTCACTTATTTGGCTTTTTTCAGAGTTGGAATACAAGTTTTATTCGTCATGTTTTTTAAAAATACTTCTTTTTACGAAGACAATTATATTCCTTATTCTTTAAGAAAAGAAAACATACCTCAAAAGAAAAAAAATTTAATTTTAATTTTTGCAGAATCTTTTGAACAATCTTACGCAGATCCGTCTTTATTTGATGCCCCTTTATTATCGAAACTCCCACGGCAACCGGGATTTTCTTTTTCAGAATTTCAACAGCTGAACGGAACAGAAAATACCATATCAGCTTTAGCAGCAGCTTTTTGCGGTATTCCGGTTATGCCTGTCTTACCGAGTTCTTTCCGGAACGAAATAAATTATACATTTCCTTCTGCCGTCTGTTTGACCGATATTTTAAATAATGCAGGATACGATACTTCCTTTTATTTCAGTTCAACAGAATATTTTTCCAACAAGGTTGATTTTTTAAAAGAGCATGGCGTTAATCATATTGCCGGATCAACAGTCATGCGCAGAAATGAAAACGACAACGGTTTGATGGATTTTTTGGCTGTCAAGGATTCCAGAACCTTTGAAGTTTTGAAAGAAAAAATACAGGAACTGGCTCAAAAAGAGACTCCTTTTTTTATAGGTGTGACTACGGTAAACACACATGAGCCCACCGGTTATTTGGAAGAAACTTGTAAAAGAACAAACTCTTCTGTTGAATTTGAAGATATTGTTTCTTGTTCTGATGATCAAATTTCCGACTTTATCGACTTTATCAAGACGACAAAGGTCTATCCGAATACAGCCATTGTTGTAATCGGAGACCATCTGGCACGAAGAAATCCTTTATATGACACGCTGGAAAAAAGTGAAAACCGTTTTATTTTCAATCGATTTGTGAATATTAATCTTCCGGTATCCACGGAAAGATCTTTTTCTATGTTAGATCTGGGAGCCACCTTATTGGAAATGTTGGGTTTTGTTTTACCTCAAAAAGGACTGGGACTGGGACGTTCCTTATTATCTTCTCAGGAACCGACCCTGATTGAAAAATACGGCATCGAACACATACACGGCGAAATTCTGAAAAATTCGGCCTTTTATAAGAAACTGCTCAAAGAGCAACATATTGATCAACCGGGAAATAAAAAGGGACAATAATCAGCTATGCCTGATTTTAAATATGAAACCACTTTTATCGGAAAGCATTCTTTAATTGCCGGCATTGACGAAGCCGGCAGAGGTCCTTGGGCGGGGCCCGTTGTCGCGGGAGCCGTCATCTTTCCTCAATTAAAGATACCGGAACCTCTGGCGGAAAAACTTGACGATTCAAAAAAACTTTCCGCCGCAAAACGGGAAGAATTATTTAACGATTTGCACACCTGCGGCGCTTTGATCGGTTGCGGATCGGCAAGCGTTGAAGAAATTGACCGGCTGAATATTCTA
>ENA-ORPH01001040-ORPH01001040.1-human-gut-metagenome-genome-assembly--contig:-NODE-1040-length-28418-cov-2.827416_pt1 | contig 28418 bp, 54 predicted proteins | sample MGYA00242142_ERZ509074 | MGnify/ENA primary metagenome ERZ509074 (study PRJEB26280, sample SAMEA2338724) | human gut metagenome | biome: human gut; feature: human-associated habitat; material: faeces...
CCGATCGCTGAGCTTCATGTACGCCTTGTGCTCATCATACCATTTGAAAATTTCGAAAAGATTTTCCTTTGCCCAGCTGAACGCCCACCAATCACAAATCATTTCGATGATATACTCATAAGGCATATCAAGAGTAATCTCGCCTTCGTTTGGATCATCATTAATAAGAATCCAATGCTGCCAATGATGTGGATTGCGATGAATATGCCGCAACCAAGCCCATTGGTATTGTACAACAACCCACCATGACCGATTTCCACCATAAAAATATGCATCGTACGCTTCATACTCGTCTGGTTTATTTTTAGATGCATCATGCGAAAATATGATCTGATGCTCAAGATCTACAGGAATTTCATACTCCTGCTCATTTGCCTTTGTAATCACTTCTGGCAAATTTTCCTCCATCCAACGAAATCCTTTTGCCACATTGTCTCGATGATTCTTCAAATATAAGTCATATTCTCTACTCATTTTTCATACTCCTTAGCCCACAAACATTTTCTAGGTACTTTTTTCCATGCAACAACATCGTAACGTTTACACTCGTTATCTTCCATGACTAAGTTATCGTCAATTGGAGCCCGACAGGACATATATACCTTGTATCCTCTAAATACCCGCATTCTCTCAAGATTTACCCACGTATCGCTCCATTGCGTATAATGAAGAAGCATTACCCGTGGATAATATGTTCCAGCTCCGTCACTACATGTGCACAAATACCACCCGTCTTTCTTCGGCTTAAAAATCGGATAAGGTCTCCAAATATTTAACATAATACCTCCATATCATATTAATCTCTTTCATTGTCACCTATGTACGTAAAATATCAATTATATATTTTTCCGCTTTTCTTATCTCTTAAAACAATCCTTTCTTCTATTGAAAAACCGGCATAATTTGCTATTCTATAGAATGTGTCAATGAGCCAACTTATTTTATTTCGATCAGAGTCTGCCTTCTTTATCGCTTTATATGCAACATAATCATTGCATCCAGACCCATTTTTACGAAGGTTTTCTTTTCTTTTTGATTCTTTTTTTACAATGAATGTGTTATATCCAAGACTCTCAAATATCCAGTTCGCATCTCTAACATTCGGTGCCCTGTCTTCCGACAAATATCTGCTGATACTTGTTTCTGTCATTCCACATTTTTTAGCCACATCACGAATAGATAAATTTTCTTTATCCATGATATGCCTTAATTGATCTGCAAAATAGCTATTGCTCGATCTATAGACTATCTCATCCATTTATCCCTCCACTAACATATTTATTTATATATTTTTCCATACTTTTTAATATATTCCTGTTTTATTTCCAATTTTCGGCCAGCAATATACCCGTCATAGCTTTTTTCTTTTCGTATACTGGATTGCAATACATCATGCTCTCTCTTTTCTCTAATATATTTTTCACAATCTATGTGACACCCAATGTGTCTGGATTTGCAATCATGACAACATAATAGGGGCAATGGAATCACCTCTTTTTCTTCAAATTATCAATTACAGAAATTCTTCATCTCTTCTTCGTGCAGCTGTCTGATTTTCACTGCAAGGTAATTGATTGTATCTTTTCTGTCTATATAGCCAGACAGAATCGTTTTTACCTGTTCTGTAAAAATATCTTTTTCATCTTCAGTCATATAGCTTAGCCCTCCTTATTTAAGTTTCATAGATATAGTCATTCCTTGCGCGAGAATCAGCATTTCAAAGGCAAGTATTTTATCTAACTTATCTTCTGCCTTGATATACGTTCTTATCCCCATACACAGTTCTACGACAATCAGAATAATCCATAACACATTCATGTCTTTATTACCTACTTTCCAAAGTAAAGCCACCACTTGTATGTCGATAGTTCAATCTGCTTTTTCTTCAGATTTTTTATCTTCTTATTATTTTCGATGTATACCTCGATCTGTTTCTCAACCAACGCATCTGATTTCAACTCTGGATATAGTGAAACAAGCGCTACCGAATCTTCGTTTTTGAGATCATTAAACGTACTTCCCTCGTATTCCATATACTTATTCACTAATTCACCAATCTGGCTCTCAATTTGGTTGTTTTCCTCTTCATACATCGAGATCATTTCTGGAATATGATTTCCAGATGTTACATTCCAGGCAAGATCGATACTGCCGACTGCCGCAATTATAAATGCAATGCCAAACAGAACCATCCCTGTAAATGCCAGCGAATCCAGATCATCTCGTCTATGCATATAAATCGAAAATCCGAACCCGATAATTATCGGTAATATTATTGCAAAAATCATTGTTTACTTTCCTTTCTCACAAATATCAATCCCCCATACATATCTTCCAGATCTTCCACGGGGCCATGTTCTGTAATCCTCATCCCCTTCATAGCATTTACCAGTAATCATCCAGGAATATGGTAAACTTTCGATCCAGCTGCAGAACCATTTCCATTCTGGCAACATATGATGGTGCCTCTGTCCATAGATCGTCTTAAGCTGCAGATAATTTGTGCTTATTCCAGCAGTAAGCATGATGCCGGTTGGTGCATTATATAGTAGCAATAAATAATTCTCTGGTGTAGGATCGTCTAAATAGTTCTGCTGAAGTTCTTTCACATGCTTCTTCGTTTTTTCTGTCACATATGAGCAACAGCAATCATCAATATTCATTTTACTAATACGATGCATTGTTGATTGACTTGAAACAATATCAAACCAATGATATCGCTCTGCTTCTGTCCATGCCTTTACTGTGAATGTTAAGTCAAACTGAACGAGGATTCCTTTCAGAAAATTATCATGCCCTGACCCTCTCGGTGCTCCAGCAAGGCTTCTTGTTTTGTTTGTTATCTCATCAGTGCACTTCGAAATATCAATCTGCATAGGATATTTCGATACTCTGACGCTGTTCTCTAGTCCGTATACCACCGCATTTTCAATTAAATTCTGCATATTGATTCCCTTTCTCAAATATAAATAGACGTTTTACACTGCGGGCATATGATGTAATCACCCATGATGGTGCCTACTGGAGCATCAGATAAATACACCGTAGATTTTTTGCAAATATCTGATACCTCATAGCTCAGAAGTACGTGGCAATGATAGCATACCACGGTCCTTGTTCTGACAGTTCCGATAATTTTAATCATTGCTTTCTCCTAACTGCTTAATTCATACGAATACCAAACATTTGCATTGTGGGCAAACAATATACCTTCTTATAATTTTGCGTATTGGACCAGTTCCATGATACTCCCAGCCAACAGATCCTTCACGAATATCCGATATGTCGTACTGCAGTAGGGCACCGCAACTTTTACATCTGGCCTCTCTTATTTTCCCTGCCTCGATAATTTTAATCATCTTCATCCTCCATTATCTTAAACTTGTTAGATAGATATTCTCTTTACACTGCGGGCATATAATATAGTCTTTTATCAATTTACGCCCATCTCCCAATGGCATCATAGTTTTAACTGTTTCATTTTTAACATCTGATTTTTCATAACTCAACAAAGCACCGCAGTTGTTACATCTTACCTTTTTCTTTGTTCCGGCTTCAAGAATCTCGATCATCTTCATCCTCCAATTCTACTGTTATACTATCTTCTCTACCAAACTCTATGAATAGCGTTAGTCCTATAAAAATCATACAATATATACCGTCAACGCCTCCTGTAATCATAGATAGTCCAAGTCCAAAAATAAAAAGACCGAAATATTTGAGAAGTAATCGAAGCATCATTTCCGCACTCCTTTCGGAATTGTTAGCATTTTAAACATTTCAGTCGCTTCTGGGCCTTGTATTGCATTTAAAATAGTGATATTACCTTGTTTTTTCTGCTCACCAACGATAAGAATCGGATTATCGCCGTTTTCACTGTTTACGTAGCTTACAAGTACACATATTTCAAGATTTCTACTCATTTCATTTCTCTCTTTCTTTAAAGTTCACTGGTCTGTGCGAATATAAATTGACCACATTATCAAGACAATCAAAACACGGATCATCTGATTCTAATGTATCTTCATATTTGCATTTCTTACAATACTGGTCAAAATAAACTTCTTTATATGTATCCTCTTCCATGACATCTCCTTTCTCAAAACAAAAAGAAGAAGCCCCTTAGGACTCCTCCTCCGTTTTAGATTCTTCTTTTTCAGAAGTGTTTTTGTCTTTCAGATCAATATCCGCGATGGATCTTACTGCCATAAATACTACAAATACTGCAGCATAAGCTCCCATCGTGAAACCAAATCCTTTTTTAAATCCATCTTTCATTTTAATACCTCCTTAAAATATGAATCTTTCTCATAAAGGCCTATGTTTTTTACGCGAACGCGAACGATTGATCAAATGAAATAATCTGATTTGTTCCTAAGCGTGGATCGTCATATGGTATGATACATGGCATTATCATGCAAATACCAACACCAGTTTGAATCGTTATTGGATTTCTCGGACCTTCCAAATGATACGTCAATGCTGTATCGCAATCCTCAATGATGCGATATGTTATATCAACGAGCGTAAGATTATAATACGATCCATCGTATTCCAGTAAATAAGAAAGTTCCGGATTGGTGATATCTCGCTTTAATGGAATATAACCTCTTGACTTGGCAATGGCGAATTTTTTTGAGAAATTGATTTTTCTTTTGATACCGGCGAATGTGATAAATTTATTTATATCCGGATATGCTATTTTGGCTTTATCCAAAAGCTCTATTTCTCCAGTATTTTCTGTAGTCAACGCAAGTGTCTTAGCATTTGTAAAGCATGTATAATCAATGCCATTAACAATAACTTTACAGGGCTTTTGTGCAAATTCTCTGTCGTTGCCCGTGTTTGTATATGAGAAATATTTCTTCATGGCTATATACCGCTTTTTAGCTGTTGGAATTTCTTTTAACGAATCCATATAAATTTCATCTCTTAGTTCTGTCTTAAGCTCTTCAATTTTATTGTCGTTTAGCATTTCCAATATTTTTATATTTCTCATATGATACCTCCATCCGTCAATGATTATTTTCTCTTGCAGTGGATTTCGTATATTATGAACATAATAACCAATATCGGCCAAAACAAAACAATTTTAAATGAATATTTAGCGTTGTCCGGTTTTGACCAAGTTTCGACCATGTTTCCAATTGTCAGATAAATTAACATAACGAGCACAATTCCAATCAGGTCCATGCCTATTTTCTCCCTTCCAAAATATCAATGCGTTTTGTTAATTCGTTAATTGTGCCAATAAGTTCATTAATTTTCCGAACCATGACCTTATCAGTATTTCCATAAGAATCACTTACATAATATTCTTTATGCAGCTTGCCTATTTTCTTTCTTTGCCACATTATAAGATACCTGTGATTTGTTCCATCCAACAAATCTCCCTTCATTAAATTTTTTCTTATCTGCCAAAGCTCTCGATACTGCTAAATCAATACCGGATCTTGATTTAAGATAATAGTAATAAAGTTCATCATAAGGCGTGTTTAGTCTATCAACGCGCCCGGCAGCCTGTGTCATCATTTTATACGAATAATTTTGACTATAGAAGATAACGCAATTTGTTCGTATACAATTCCACCCTTCGCTTGCAGAATTATACTGGCAAATATAAACCCACTTATTTCCTTCCGGTACTGGCTGATGAGCATGTCCATTCCACTCGGCTATTTCTGTCCCATATTCATACCCAAGGTTCAATAGTATTTCTCTTTCGTAATCGTAATTATAAAATATAATTGCTCGTGGATGACTCTCGAGAATCTCAAGAAGTTTGATCTGGCGTGTCTCATCGCTATTCACAATTCGTCTAAGCACGTTACACATTTCTCCAGCATTTTGGATTGGCTCATTCTCTTTGTAGATATTTTTCCGATTTCGTATAACAAACTTATACTGCTGAATATCATAACTACAATAAATATCCTCGTTGTGTTTGACAATATCATGCGTATAATCCATATTCACAAGTATTCTATCTCTAAGCCGGTCCAGTCTTGTTGTATTTACATAACGATCAATTTTGGGATACTTCGTGTATCTCGAAAATATTACGTGCTCCCGATTGAACTCTGTCTTATTTTTAAAGAATCCATTTCCCAAAAATACTGGTAAATACTCGACATATGAATCGCCTGGTGTTCCGCTGAGCAAAATCCATTTATTTGACTTAGCTATCGTCAAAAATGATTTGGTCCATGCTCCATATGAAACGAGACGCTGCTCATCCAACAAAAAATATGAATCTTCAGCATCTACGTATTTGCCGATATTATTCCATGAATCTACGACAATCTTGTTCCCAAATCTTGTTTTACCGTCATCGCCTGGATATAACAAAAATGGAACTAATTCGCCAAGCCATTCTTTTGAATCCCTCTTTTTCGCAGTCGTTATGATATATAAATCTTTCGGACTTCTCATCGGAGAATATCCATCTTTATCAATCCAGCCTCCGTTCTCTTTGAAATACCAAAAAAGAGCGGTTCGAGATTTTCCAGATCCGACCGCTCCACATAGTATGCAACCATTTTTTAATTGATTGACTGCATCCAACTGATACGGATACAAAAAATTTGTTTCTGTTTTCTGTCGATATTGTACGCTCAAATTTTGCCCTGTTTCTCCTTTACAAGATATCTTCGATTGGGACCTGTTCGACGTCACCTCCGGCTACTGTGACACTTATCATAGTTTTTCCTGTCTCTTCGTCGTAGAAAATATCATCGAGAAGATTGTCGATTTCTTCCTGAATATCGCCATCCATCATCCGCATTACTTCGTACTCTGAAAGACCGATCCGATTACGCAATCTTTTAAGAACCGTTCCTGTCCAGAAACGCATTCTATTCGCATCAGAGAGATTGCTCAGAAACATCAGTTCGTAAATTCCGACTTCATTTACAATGTCTAAATACTTATCAACGCTTGGAATTAGATTCTCTACCTGATCGATAGTGGTTTCATCGAGTTTCATAAATGCAGCCATTGGATCAATTCCAAGCGCTTTACAAACATCACTGAGAATTGCCCACCATTCATCATTTTTCAGAACGAATCTAATATTGTGTCCCTGCCATGTTTCTACTCTTGTCGTCATAGTTTTTCTCCTTCAAATGATTTGATAAAACAAAAAGAAGAAGCCTGACCACTAAAGTCAGAGCCTCCTCTTTTGAAACTACTTATGCACTTTTTCGACCGTTTCACAGATTGCTTTGGCAATGTTCTCAATCACCAATACTCCAGCAAGAATTGCCATTGTTGGAACAAATAATGATTTGTCGCCTTTCTTAAAATCCATAATATTCTCCTTTCGTTATGCAACATAATTTTGTTTCATAATAAGCTATGTATTTTACGCGAATCAGTATTTAATGACGACTCCTACGTCATCTCGCAATTCGTTAACATAGTCATCAAAGGAGCTTGTACCGTCAAGAATGTCGCCCATCATCTCGTCCACGTAATTGAGTGTTCTGATACAACGCTTTCTTCCGTATCCGTATAACCTATGCTCGGCAAGGGCGAAGCAGGCCATAAGAACTTTGACATTATCCCGTGACACTGACATTCTCATATCTTTCAAATCTTTTCTGGTTACCAGGAGCTTATTTTTACGATTTTCAATACGCTCTGTTCTCTCGATTTTTCTTCTCTCAGCACGTCCCATAATACTTTATTATTCTCCTCCCGTATCTGGTCAATTCAATCACACCACAAAACTACTCGTCCAATTTTATGGGTTTCTTTTATGTCAATAACTCTCTGGTTCGAACTGCCACGCCATTTCAAAGAGGTATCGCGAAGCTTTTCAACATATGGTCCATCGACTAAAATATCAATGTAATCCATGATTTCAAGATCTGATACCTCTTCGTAAGTGTAACCGGTATAAAGCCATATATTCTTATTAGGGAACAGCTCTCTGATATATTTACACAAAACCAATATATCTCGTCGGTTCCCTTCAAATAATGGATCTCCACCACTAAGCGTTATTCCAGATATATACTTCTTCCCAAGCTGATCGTCGATCTCATTTAACGCGTTTCCGTCAAATATCAATCCATCACTGCGATCCCATGTAATTGGATTTTGGCATCCAGGGCAGTGATGTGAACAGCCTGATACCCATAACACCACACGCAATCCATCTCCATTGAGCATATCGTCTTTTGTTATATTGTGATACCGCACTTTATTACTCCTCGCATATCTTCCGCCATTCGCACAGCACAGATTCACCAGTCTCCAATTCTTTCAGAGCTTCTTCACCCACGTCCAACCATACCTGTCTTGATTGTTCGCAAATATCACACTTTTCAATGCACAATCGCAATGGGTAGCCAAAGTCATCAAGCTGAATGACATTTGAAACTTGCGTTATCCTCCACTGATGCTTATGCTTTCGTTTAATCAGGTTAAATCTCATTTCAGTTTAAACTCCTTACAATGCTGGTCAAAATATCCATAGTAGTCAAAAATGGATTTGCCTAATTCACAGAACGGCTCATCGTATTCATCATCGTCATAGTGAACCTCTTCCATTCCGCAGTTAGCACAAATTGAGCATCGTGTCGGTTTTTCAGACGTATTGTCTCTATGGATAACAAAATTCTTTAAACGTTTACATGCTTCTGAATGCTCTTTGACAAGTTCAAGGCAAGCGGCTAATGGCGCCGAATGTTCGATACAAGTCCTGCATACATGACTATTTTTGTCTTTCCATGGGTCAATGTTTCTGAAATATAAAGCACAATTCGCGCTCAAAATATCGGTCGATTTTTTCCAATTTAAGATCAAAAGTTCATATACACTATTTTCATATTCTTTAGATCTGTAAATACCATCAGAAACTTCTGTCCATTCGTTAAATATATTCATGCCCATCTCTCCATTCTGTTGATCAAATAGGCCATTCAAAACCAAAGTCCGTTCTTTTAATTTTACAGATAGGTTCTCCGTCCAACCAGAAGACAATACCCTCTATTGGAGTATGTTCCAGATAATGACGAATAAACTCAAATGACCTAGGGAGCTTTTCGATAGCGTCTTTTCCATGCGGAATTAAAGTATCATATGATACTTTATAAGGGTTCCCTCGAAAGTGCTGACCAACAGCCTCACATGTTTCATCAACAAGTTTAGCGCCATCTTTTACACTATTATTGTATGCCTCAATGAACCACTTATCTGATGGATTATTTTCGTCTACTTTAACCCAATGCGGCCAGTGTCCGGTAATCGGATCCGGGGCACAGCAAGCGATAGCCCCTTTTGGAGGAATTTTCCCTTTTTTGCAGTCGTATCTTTTATAGAACTGACCATTAATAATAGCACAACAAGAACCGTCATATTTTACCGTTGGGATTCCTCTGACAAGTGCTTCTTCACAGCCAGGCGTGATAACATTCTTAATATCAACAATTTTATGTCCTTCATAAACTCTCTCAAATAATGTTGGGATTTTCTTCATGTTGCCTCCTCCAATTTCTCAATCAAGTCTTCTTCTTTTAACCCATATGGTAATTCAGCATAAGCTAATACTTTGACAATATTGTTGCCCTCGATCCAATCATTTGTGGTATTCCAGAAATCATCGATATAATTACCATACGGACTTGCAACATCTACATGGTATTCCCATGTTTTACCGTTGCTCCAATTATCTTCTCGTAAAAATATCAGATGATCAGTATCATGTAAATCTGTTGGCGGATCATCCGAATTAAATGGAATCCAATTTATTGCTGGAATTTTCATAACACATATCGTCTCCTTCCAAAGAAAAGTCGTAATCGTGAAGTGGAATAAAGTATACTTGCTTAATCGGATTATAATATAGCGCCACAATCATATATCCGTCTTCCATTAGTGTTGAAAAACTGTTATCTAATCCGGCATAATTCATATCGACATCGCTGATTTTCCCTGATTGGATGAACATGAGGTTGTTGTCCAAAATATCTTGAAAATAGATCCCTTTTCCATACTTTCCAATTACTCCATCTTTAGACAATTTTTCATATAACATTTCATAATCAACACATCCGATATAAAATATAACTTTTTTATCACTCAAATCTTTGCTAAAATCATCGATATATACTATTTTCACAGATCTCTCCTTTCGAAAAACGAAGAGGCCTAACATTTCTATCAAGCCTCTTGTCGATTTAATATCTGATACTATTATGCATCGTTTAGCATATTCATGATGATCATAGGTCTATCGTTCTTTTAGTCCCGACGCGGTGATAATACAGACATGGTCAAATACCATACCCCAAAACTTCCGACTTCGAGCCCAAGTACGAAAACTACGATCAGATTCATGATAGATCTAATAATTTTCATAAATGCATCCTCCTTTATTTTTCTATAAAAGGAAGCGTATTTTTCGCGATTTAGATGATTCCCCACTCCTCTCCAGCACGTTTCATATGTTTCCTACGAGCATTCCGATAAGCTTCTTCAAGCCCAAATTCTTTGAGATCTTCTCTGGTTAATACTAAGGAATCTAAAACATCTTCGTCTCCATCCCAGTTGATAGCATATTCATGGTTGTCCATTTCGTACTCAAAGGCAGCTTCAGCAAATTCTTTGTCATTTTTCATTTTTTCATGAAGCTCTTCAGTAAATCCGATCAACATGTTTATTAGATCAGATTTATCTTCTTTCTTAACGATATCGCCTGTTCCGAACACAGTCACACATTCTTTGAGACTATTGGCCCCAATCTTCCTAAGTGCATCGTCAACTTGGTTTTCGCTAAAGGCGAACGCAATTGGAAAATTATTCACTTCTTCCTGATGTTTTCTCTGCATTTCTAGGTATTCTTTTTTCTTTGAATTAGTAGCCATAATGCATCCTCCTTATTTACCCAATTGCTATAGCAATTAACCATTAGATACCAATAGAAAAATGAAAAGGACCCTAAGTAATCTTAGAGTCCTATTCGACTATTTGCACTGAAAACCCATTTTAACTTGATCTTTGTCTGTCGACGATTCTTCTTTCTTGTACTTAATTCCACCAGCTTCAAGCATTCGTCGTGCTGATTCGCTACCGTTATTAGCTACCATTTCAATCGGAGCTAGCATAAGTGGTGTAACAAATATGCATATCCAATCAGCCATGGTCTTTCCCATAGTAAATCCGAATCCAACTGCAAAAGCTGCCTTCCTTAAGTCTTTGAAATTTTTGTTCATATCAAATCCTCCTTGTTATATGTTGTTTTCATTTCATAAAAGGAGATGTGAAAATCGCGTCATTAGATCATGTTGTGTGCCTGAAGATATTCTGTTACTTTTTCTTTCAGTCTCTCTGGAACATCATCAAGAGTGATAGCACCCATGAAGATCTGCTCACTTCATCCAATTGTCAGACGGCAAATTTCTTATCCCGCGAAATTACCAAAACTTCTTGCTCTCACATCTTACCCCCCCCTATTATAATAGATCTTACTGAGGTGATAATATGCCAAGTCCTACAAAACCAGATGCCGAAAAGACTATCAAATAATCCGTCATCTTTACTCCCGAGCAATTCGCACGCATCTTGAAATACCGTCAACGTGAAGAACGTACTATTAGTTGATGTATTTGAAAAGCTATAGATCAGTGGCTGGAAGATAACGGAATCTAACAGCTCACTTATCTTCTTTGCTCTGTTTTGGTAATACCATTAGCAAACTTATTTATTTTTGATCAACCAGCATTAGTGATAAGTTGAATTAATTGTTTTAATTGGTCTTCAGTAATTGCTGTCTCGCCAATTTGTAAAGCAGTTTGAGCTATCGCATAACCAGTGTTAGTTACTCTGAATGCATTTCTACGTGTTTTTAATTGAAACGCCGTTGTTGTGTCATCGATTAAATTACCTTCTGCATTTAATCCATTGCCAACTTCAAAAAGTGAATCTGCTTGAGGATCGTTTCCACAACCTACGGCATACTGACAACTATGCGTTGCTTGGGTATAAGAACCAGATGTATGTGAAAAATCACCACTTGCTTTCGTGAAATTTCCTTCTGCATGAGAATATTTTCCTAACGCAGTAGTACCTTGTCCCTCTGCATGAGAACAAACTCCAGAAGCTGTAGAACCATTACCTTCCGCATGAGCATAGTCACTAGATGCTGTAGTGGTATTACCTTCCGTGTGCGAATACATACCAGAAGCTGTTGTGGTATTTCCTTCTGCATGAGAGTATTTACCTGAAGCTTGAGATTTATTTCCTTCTGCGTGGGCATAATCAATAGCAATAGTTTCGCATCCTTCAGCATGAGCATAATTATTACGAGCTTCTGACAGATATCCTTCCGCATGGGAATACACACCAAGTGCTTTTGTACTAGAGCCTTCTGCATGGGAAGACATATTTTGTGCAATTGATCCTGATCCTTCTGCATGAGCATAATTTCCAATGGCTTTCGTACCTACACCTTCTGCATGAGATTGCGCACCAGATGCGGAAGTAGACATACCTTCTGAATGCGAAGATGGCCCAGATGCTGTAGTTTGATTTCCCTCTGCGTGAGCAGCCATACCAGAAGCTATTGTATTGCCACCTTCTGCGTGTGCAACTGAAGCTATCGCTTGTGTATTGCCACCTTCTGCGTGAGCGCACATTTGAGATGCAATTGTGCTACTTCCTTCCGCATGTGAATCTTCGCCAGAAGCTCTTGTGCTTATTCCTTCTGCGTGAGATTGCGCTCCAGATGCGGTGGATTTTTTGCCTTCAGCATGAGAATTATCTCCAGAGGCATTGGTAGAATAGCCCTCAGCATGTGAAGACTCTTTAGAAGCAGTTGTACTATTTCCTTCAGCGTGAGATTGATTACCAGTGGCTTTTGTGTTGCATCCTTCTGCGTGAGAATATTTTCCTTTTGCTTCAGTATCACCTCCTTCTGCATGTGACGCTCTTCCATTTGCATGTGAGTTGATTCCTTCTGCGTGTGAGTATTCTCCTGTTGCGCTTGTATTACCTTCTGCATGAGAAGAATTTCCAGAAGCTGTAGAACCATTACCTTCCGCATGAGAATATTGTCCAGAGGCGGTAGTTCGGAATCCTTCTTTTAGTTCGCAAATTTTGGCAATTGGGATATTTAATGACATTGGACTGTAACTAATAACAAAATATTTAGCATTAGTCGGAGGAACAGTATAGTCGAGGAGCATTTGTTCTAATGACATATCTTCAATACTTTTATGATTTTCATCGAACCAAACAGCAGTATATAGAAACGAATCAGGTAAATCATTAACCGAAAAAGAAGAAGGTACAAATATCTTTTCGGCATCACATATATCAACATATGTTGTTCTTTTCCATCCATCTTGGGAAATAAATTTTCCAGTACTTACAACCTTTTCGTTTTCTATCCAAGTCAATTCATATTCAACATATCCATTTTTTAGGCCTTCCAATAATTCTTTTGTTTGTATTGTATGTGTATCCAACGTATTCTTGTTTGCCCTAGTTTCTTCCCGTAATATGCCAATTATTTCGTTTCCGTTATCGTCACGGACCAAATGTTCGCTGGTTATCGGGTATGCTTCTGTGCCATCAGGTGAGTACAGTTGTACTATGTTAGCTTCTTTCATCATTTCTATTCTCCTAATTTCTGTGTTCTTATCAAATTATCATTCTCATAGCATTTCACCCAGCTCGCTCCCGCTGGATATTCTGAAAACTCTTGCATGTGATTTTCATCATATTGTTCAACACCATCTGCTATATTTGCGATTTCATACCGGCTACTACAACCAACTACACACTCTACTTTTCCAGACACTTTTGCAGTCTCACTGTCCAAGGCATAGATAGTATAATTTCCACCTATTGCATAACATTTTTGCACATCTAAAATTATATTTGCATCTTTGCACTTAGTAAAAATAGCCGCATTTTCTGTGTTACCAGATGTATAAGGCTGGTCGAATCGACAATTATATATGTGCGCTGTAACTTCCGCAGTATTATTTTAAATCTGTTCCCGTCTGCTTAACATTGACATGGCATATTGCAGTCTGCGTACCACATGTTACTGTAATTTCTGCTGTGCCGTAACCGACTGCTTTCACAAGACCAGTATTTGTAACAGTGGCAACATCTACGTTGGATGATTTCCACGATATAACATCCGTTGTATTAGACGGTGTAACAATTGTTGTAAGCTGTTCTGTTTTCCCTGGTTCAAACATTAATAATTCCGTTGTGCTAATCACAATGCCTGTGCAAGCAATCTTTGTTTCGGTTTCAGGAAGGACTGCTATTTTTCCAACTACTCGGTATGAGACAGTGCTCTTCAATCTCGTAAGAAGCTGTGTAACAATATCCGGATATAATGCGGCAACGTACTCGGCTGATCCTATGCTTTTTGATATATATAAATCGCTATTAATTTCGGTATTCCATTTATTTACTACATTTCCAGATTCATCCGTCTTTGATCCAGATACAATAAACTGAAGGTTTCCTGCAACCTCTGTCAAATATCCACCGATCAGCCAAGTGAAATGGATCTGTTTATCATTTTCAGGATTAATAGTGACATCCTCGATATGATAACTACTCGGTCCTCCGTCAGCTCTAATGTAATTTACATATAAATCGAGTTTTGTAAGATCGATACCGTTAAAGTATCTGGGGCATTCGAACATTACGGCTTCTACATCAATATCATACTGCACTGCGATTCGTTTCAAAGCATCTGGCACAGTTATAATCCTGTCTTCTCCGATAACAATATAACCATCATCTTTCGATGGGATAGGCAAGAGCTTTGGATCATTTACATCCAATGTTGCTAATAATTTTTCTGCTTCTGTCATCATTTCCTCCGTATAGTTACGATAATCTCGTTTGTTTTAAGCATAGATTCTGAATTTTTACCAACTACGAATACTCTAAAAAAATTCCCAGACATTGCTGCCTGTGGAACTTCACAATTCTTTCCATGGATCAATGGCTGTGGCTCAAATTCAATATCACCCCTAGCAAAACCAGCAACTTTAACCATCTTGTCCCATTCATCAGAAAAATGAAACAAAATATCAAGGGATCCTGGTTCGCATTCTATGTTGTTTGGACCGAGTTTTTCTCCAAAAACGTTTAATTCCATTCTATTTTTCATTTTTTCCCTCCAAAAATTATCCGGCACTAAGCAATACTACTTAGCACCGGCCAAAGATCTTACTATTTATCGGTAGCTTTCATAAATTCCATACCGCTCGTAAATACTTTGAAGAAAATGGAAATACAGATCAATATATCATACCAAGTCGGAGCATTTAATCGATTTCCGATCCAAATTAAGCAAATATAAGCTAACATTATCTTTCTCCCTTATTCTTTTTACTATACTGAGTATAGTTTTTGTGTGTCGGCTGCTCAGTACGGCTTGTGTATGCACTGGTTGACTCGGCATTTGACGGTCGCTTCTCAGACTTCTGTTTCGTATAAGATGCTGCGCCTGCAACTTCTTTACTTGCGGGGTGAGAAAATGGTGTTTTCATTTTTTTCCATTCATACTCAAATCCTTCAGAACCGCTGATTTTAATTGCTAAACTACATTTATAGTGCTGATCGTTTCTATCGTCAACATAAATATCCCCGAGAGATCCCGCTGTATTCTTTCCAGGAACCCCGTTTCCATGAATAATTTCCATTTTTATTACCTCCTCATATCCTATTCTTCTGGGTATTCTTCATTGGCAAATCTAGCTGAGAATCTGTCAATATCTTGAACGACACACATTGACTGCAGATATGCTGTTCTGAAAGGGTTTCCATTGATCTCGTCATCGTATGGGCGAATGTCCAAATCGACACTTGCAATATCAATATCGTCAAGGCAGTCGATAGTTTCTTCGGTAAGCTTCACTCTATTTGATCCTGACTGAAGATATACTGCCGGTCCTCTTCCGTTAAATCTAACTTTAACAGGCAGATACATGAACGGATCGTCTCCCTCTTCTCTTGGTGCTTTAATATGTACATTCCAGCCAACACCATATTTATTTGTATCTTCAATTAGCGCATTGGCTGTCTCCTGATCCCGAATAAGAATGGCAAAATTCCTATTTCCCTCTGCATTATATCTACTACCGGCTCCTTTGAAGTTTTTAAAGATAATCATAGCATCATCAATCTGTACTACGTTTTTTGGTGCAAATGTAAGTTTCATTGTTTTAATCTCCTTTAAAAATTTATTCTATAAACATGTTGTTAAAATAAGTGAAAACATAAATGATTTTCTTATGTCATTGGCAATCTCCTTTCAGGTGTTTTATATAGAAAGAAATAAGAGCCCTGACTGTGTCTAGTCAAGACTCTTAAACCTATACCTATCTTATTTTCCAGAAAGCTTTTTGATTGATTCATTCATAAGTTTTTCAATCTCTGGATTGTTATCGCAAACACGCTGCAAACCGATTCCGACTTCTAATAAGCCAAATTTTCTTCCAACTGTTGCCCCAATGGTAAAAGCTGCAATAGTTGCTCCAGCAATCAGAATCTTTTGTTTGTGCTTTTCGATAACTTTCTTTCCATTTTCTTTGATTTCTTCAACCTTCATACTGTTGCTCCTTTCAAATATGTATTAATAAGTATTCATAACAGGCTTTGTATTCACCGCGAGTCAGCCAGGCACGAGACTTCGTATAATATCTTTTTGATGCTCATCAAGATCGTGATACAAAGTAAAACCAGTAGATCCATTATACTCGTCTCCGAACTGCTTATAATACATGCTTGCTTTCCAAAGATCCGGATACTCATTCTTATATCTCGTGAGTTCTTTTGCTTTTGCATCATATTCTTTATCGGAAATATAACTGTTATTAAGCTCATAATAAATATAAGAATGAAGTATTATAAATCTCTGCAGAAAATCTATGCGGTCCTTGACTGATAACCGAATGGCATTTCATCTCCTTCCACATCCGCCGGAATATTCATAAAATCTTCCATTCCAGAATTGCTCTCGTCGATATATGGATCGTCGGATGCAAACCATTCGGCGTCTCCATACTGATTAATTTCTGCCAGCATTTTATCCACCATATTTCGATAAAACGATAGATCAATCTTATCATGGCTTTCCGGATCTTTTATCATATCGGATTCAACCCAACGGTATCCTGTCGAGTTTGCTGCGGCATAATATTTTTCACCCTGTTTACGAACCAATACTCCACCGCCTTCCCCTGCTTTAACCGGAGTGAACTGACCTACCTTGCCAACAAATCGATAGTCATGACCTTCTGCAATCTTATCGTTCAGCCGTGCGCATTCAGATTCAAAAGTTGTGTCTGAAAGCTGACCCTTTTTATATTTGGACTCCAGCTTATCAAACTCTTTTTCATATTCTGTTACATCTGGAAGTTTCTCGTTCATATCCAAATACAAGGCAGATTTAACCGAGAATGTCTCACATAAGTCTTCGAATTTAATCAGCTCTTTACTGAATAACGTCTTAAACACATACGGAACAGCAAACTGTTTTCCTGTGGCTGTCCATTCCATTGGATGCTTCTTATTATCTTTAGGTACAAATCCGAATGTATTCTGACAATATTCAGGATCTTTATAACGAGCAATATAATCTGCGTCGTTAATCTGGCAAATACGATCGTAGAATGCTTCAAATTCAAATGTGTAAGAATATTTCTTTGCGAATTCAATACAGAAGGCAACAATTTCTTTAGTAGCATTCGCGATTTTGATGGAGTCTGTCTTAATTGCAACGATTTTGAATCCACGTTTCTCAACTTCATCCTGTAGTGTCTTCATGAACAATGCTCCGCGCAATGCAACAATATTGTTCTTGTTTCGACTGTCTCTAAACGGATTGTCAAATTTAGCCGAAGTAAGTCCATATACGGAATTGATTGCAATCTTAAGCGCCTGTGCCAGATCAGCAGCCTGTCCTTCGTCATCAAGGAATGGTGCGAGTCTTCCACCGAGCATATGCCTTGCGGTTTCAAAATCACCCTGTTTAATTGCCACACGAGCATCCAAAATATCTTTGAAGTGCTGTGTATAAACTCCAAAGTAATTCATAGCAACTGCAGAATTCGGGTGTAGCGACTGAATATCAAGTAGCGCGACATTGATATAAATCCCAGCATTTGATCGAATATAGCCTCCAAATCCAAGATCAATCCCTCGATACATATTATGAGGCTTTCGATCTTCTCCGAATTGGACAAATTCATATCCAGGAAATGCATTCAATGGCTTTTCTTTATGAATTTCATCTTCTGCAGTTCCGTATTGTTCACCAGTTGCCAAATCAGTATATACTAGGCTCGGATGGCGCTCATTTCCAAAAATAATCTTTGTTGTCAGCGAGTTTGTTGTATCATTGACTGTTCCACCTGCCAAGTTTGCAAGAATCTTTCTGGCAGTAAAGTCACCCTGCAGATGATCGAACACCTTCTCGGTCGCGGTAACATCCCATTTGCAGTATTTTATTACTTCAGACCAGAGTTCTTCTGGAACTGGTTTATCCCATGGCAATCCAAGCTCTTTATGCCCGATACCCAGTTCAATCTCCCATTTCTTAAGAGACTGCTTCTTTGCCGCAAAATCATATACATCCGTATAACCGAGTTTATAGGCTTCGCTAAATAACCCGCTATCTCTGCTTCCTTTTGGAGCATTGATAATCCGCTGGGAAAGATCATAGAGCTCTTCGACCGTATATCCCATCATCCTTGCATACAGCAAATGCCTATCATACTTCCGACCATTGAAGTCAACCAGCTTAAATCTTACAAGATTTTCGATATCGGATGATTTTGGATTAACCATAGCCACAACCGGCTTGTTTTCTCCTGCCATTTTGTAACAAACCAGAAATAGGTTTGGAAATATCTCGATGTCATAAAAAACGAGACAGTCCGAATCGCTTTCGTTAACTGTCTCATTCACTTCTTCGCTCTTAAATTTCATGTCACCAACAATTTTCATACATGTGTCTGCTTGATTTGTACTACTAGCGGCTAATGCAATAACCGGTCCTTTCATGTCGCTTAAATCATATCCAATCCCGCTCTCATATGCTTCATCCAAACACTTTTTAATCATATCAATACTTGGTTTTGTATTATGCATGATTTCCTTATTCAAGTGCTTTTTGATAATGGATCGGAGATGCTTTTCATTTTGAATTCCTTCGATATTTATCAATTTCTTTACCCCTTTCAACGGCAACCCTGAACTCAATACGGAGAGTCCAAGATTAACACATTTGATCAGTTTTCTCCGTAAAGAGCTTTTGCCGGTAAATACTTTTATTTCAATATCTTCGTCATATATCCTAGACAGTTCGGTGGGATCTCCATTGTAAATATAATGCAGATGGAGTCCTTGGCCTCCCTTACTTACCTCCGCATACGTAGGTGGCCATTTACTTGCGGCTTCCAGATTCTTCACTAATGATTTATTTCCATTTTCATCCTTAATATCAAAATCAATAACGATATGATTTTCAGGAATTTTCACATAATGGAGCTTACTTGTATCAATATCTGAAAGTTTAGTAGTAATACTATCCCATGGTTTTCCAGGAGTTTCATTTACTGTCGCATACTGAGCTGGACAATCTTTATAGAGTTCATCGAAGATAGATGGCTGTTCTTTTAGATCAATCCATGTCACTTTGTCTTTATTTTTTTCTTTTTTTTTACTTCCTCCGATTTCATTCTCGAAAATATCTGTTCGGAACTGACTGTAATAGTTTAACAGTCGTGATCCGTCTTCTGCATCAATACGATCGTCGTAATCCCAAAAATAGTTTTTAAGCTCTTCTTTGAAATTTCTTTTTGAGAAAGGAAATGGAACTTTTGCATCATCACAGTATGTCTTATACATTTCCCATGCTGCCTTTAATGTTGTTCCATTTTGATTTTTGAATACGCTGTAAGAATCGCATACAAAGTTATAGAAATCGTTAGACGCACCGAGCATGGATTTTGGAATATACTCGTCGTAATAGGCAGGATCATCTTTATAGACCTGTAAGCAATGATATGCAATTCCGCCAAGTTCAAACGGAATCTGAGCCATCAAATCTTTGTATTCATCCCCAGGGATTTTATTACCAGTCGGATGTACATCAATGAGTCGCCTTAATAAACCAGACTTTCCATCAGTAATCTTTACTGGCCTGTTTGTTCCCATGAATAAGAAGCATTTGAAACTCGTCTCATACAAGCCTTTAAATTTCTCATTTACGCTCATTCGTTCATGGGAGACCAGTGAATTAAGTCTGGTGTTGTCCTCAATTCGTGAGAGATCACCATCATGCTGAATTGCTACGAGTGGGTTTGTTTTGAATGGCTCGAGAGCAAATGCGTTGTTACCAGATCCAAGAGCTTTTGCGTCAAAGGTGGAGTAATATCCATCGAACAACTGCTGTACGATGTTTAGAATTGTTGATTTTCCAGTTCCCGCCGCTCCATATAAAACCATAAATTTCTGAAGCTTTCTGGAATCTCCCGACACAATAGATCCGATACACCATTCGATTTTATGGCGTTCATCTTCGGAGTAAAGTGTTCCAATGATCTTATCCCATGCGTCATAGGTTCCTTCTTCCAATGGATAACTAAGCCTTTTACTTGCGTAATTTTCTCTCTTTGGCTTAGTATTGGAAAATATCAATTCTTCATCGAGCATCGTATAATTATCGCGCATCTGCTTCTGACAGTATTTATGGAACTTGTCGATAGATCCGCTATCAGAATCCCACATATATTGACCGATAAGTGTTGTATCGAATCGATTACAATTCTGGGTGATATACTTCTCTATCTCAGCATCTACAAGACGAATAACATCGTCCTCATCGGTGCTCCACATTTGCTGTTCACTATCCCAAATCGCATAAAAATCTTTTCCACGAACCATAAGATCGTTCGATTTTTTCATTATGAATTTAGGAAAGACTTCTGTTATCCCTGATTTACTCAGTGTCTTTGTCGCTACTGTCATGAAGTCCAACATTCATCTTATGACCTCCTTTCATTTTTGCAATATAAGAGTCCAGACTTTCTATCCGCCACTTATCAGATCCATCATCAAGGATAGAGAATACAGAATCACTTCCATAGAGACGAAATCTTATGCTGTTTTTCCCATTTGGAAACCATTCTTCCACGTCGGCAGCAACTTTCGGTCCAACTGCTTTGATAAATATTTTGTATACATCGTCATGTGCCATTTTCTCAACTCCTCATACCAATGAATCTAAATACCAGAGCATGGCCATCCAGATTTCAACTTCTCTCAAATCATGCTTACAATTTCTGATTCGGAAGAGACTTCCTTTTCCATCAGGCTCAAACTCTCTATTCATGAATTTTTCCACTGTTCCCTTAACGTATTCTTCATTAAACAAACGGTCGCTCATTGAGCCAAGTCCTAGATTTGCAATCATCTGCCAAAACCATTGCGCAGTTCTATTTCCGATAGTTGGATCATCCATTATATCCTCGCAGCGAATCGCCAACGCAAACATCATTTCTAATACGGTGCACGGACCTTCGATAAGATCCGCAGCACTCTCATCAAGATCGTTATAAAATGTAAATTGACGTCGAAGATTAATACCATCTTCCATGCGGTTTTTATCCCTAGCGTCTTTACATTTGAACGGTATTTCGTTCAAGCAATTCAGCAGTTTATCATACGTATTTTCTGGCGCATATCGTTTATGGCATACTGTCGAATATATCCATTCGAAATACTCTTTCTTTACTTCTTCAGCAATCATTCACTCTCACTCATTCTGTCAGCATATGCACCATAATCACGCAGAATCTCATAATGAACTTTCAGCTTGCTATTTCTTACATAAACCGAGTCTTCTTCATACTCTCCGAAATGCTGTGCAAAATCTGGACCAACCAGCTCGTCCGCATTTGTGATAATCTTATCGTGATCATCGGTAAGAACCCCATCTCCCTCATAATATGTGAGAGTAATCGTCGGATAATCCTGTTCCCAAGATTCTTCCGGAGCAATTACTTCCGGTACGTACATATCTTCGCCCTCCTTATTTTCTTCTTTTTCAGATTTGCTCTCGTATCCATTGTTTAAAAGAATATCTTTGAGCTTTTCAGCATCCGCATCTGTCGGCTCATAATTACTTGCCTCATTACATGTTGGCTGATTGTATTTTTCTTCGAAGTGCTCACGCATTGCAGCAATTTCCTCGTTCGTAATTTTTTCATATTTGTCTTTTACACACTTATAGGTTACTGCAGATCCGGTTACTGTGCCGATAACGAATATGAGTCCTTTGATTAAAATATCTTTATACATGTCGTTCTCCTTTACTTATCCGAGACTGATTTTGAAATCTTTATTACTTCCAATGCCCGCCATTTTATCGGCGATTGAGCTGTAAATTTTAGATACATGCTCCAAATTATTATTAAATTCAGAAAGAATATCATCCAATTCATTGTCGAATTTCTCAGCAACTTTCTCTTTTGCCTCTTCTCGGATTTCGTCAGCAATATCATCTGCAGAAATCTTTGCTACTTCTTCCACAATTTTATTCTTGACTTCCTGCCGAATTGTGGAAGATCTCACGTCAATCTCCGTGCGGACCTTTAAATCAATATCGTCTTCAATTTTCTTTGAAATTTTACGAACTGCATTGATTGTTTCCTGCTGCACTCTTCTCTCTACCGCCTTGTCGATGGCTTCCTGAACGATATAGTCTGGAACATCGACATCAATTGTTTTCGAGACGTTATCAATTGTTGAATCAAGTTTATCACATATACCATTCAACCTTTTTCTTGATCCATATGCATATCCAAGTCCAATTAATCCAACAACGAATCCGCCGAGTCCAAAAATAAATTCGAAATTGTTATCTTTCATTTCTTCTTTTCCTTTCCTTAGAAAAACTCTTCAAGATTGAGATCAAACTCATCGTCAATATTTGTAATTAACACCTCTCCATACTTGTTATTTCTGCAAAATTCAAGAAGTGTTTTGATTCTCGGTTCATTGCAATTTTCTTCTATTACTTTGTCATAGCGAAGGGCGAATGAACAAATATCTTTCCAAAGCTTTTCATTTGTCTCAAGCTTAACAGCTAAATTTGTATATCTTTGATGTGTGAGTAAATGTTCTACTAAGGTCTCTCTCATTTCTTATTTTCCTACTCGATGCGTTTATTCTTGCTCTCCGGTATTGTGTTATTAATATCGGCAATTTTATCTTTGCCAATATTTAACGTAATAACTGTCAATGCAAATCCCCCAAACATCAGTGATATGCTCATTAATATACCACCAGCTATATGACGCTTTTTCCGAGTACCTAACGAGCGATCTAACACCGATAAAATTTTTTCAAATTTTTCCACACGCACCAACTCCTTCTTATGTATTAACTTAAAAGTAAAGCCATACCACTTACAAAGCAAATGCCCGCCAAAGTTAATAATGTCACAGCTAATTTATTATGCATTTCGTTTTGCCCTTTCGATTTCTGTTGAAAAAATATAATATTTGTCATTAATCTTGATACCCTTTATTTTTCCGATGCTCAATAATGCTTTGACACCAGCTAACCCGCATCCAAGTTCTACAGCAGCTTTATCCAATGGCACTAAAAATGGTTTTGTTTCGTCATTGAATATTTCCACATCTTCGAGATGGTTCTCAAGAATATAAATGATTAAATCTCTTCCTGTCATTTCTTATTTGCCAACTATATCGTTCCTTTCTGACAGTAAAATAACCCTCGGCCTGTTATAGCCAAGGGCTATCATACATATCTTTATAATAATCTCCTGTCCCAAGACCTACTCTTCAAATCATCTCAAGAATGTTGCCATCAACATTGAAATCAAGGAGGATTGTTCTCTCATATCCATTTACGAAAGAGCGTTTTCTTTCATCGGCAATATCGTAAATTCCGAAGTCAATAAAATTATCACCAATAGGATTCTTTTCATCATAAATCCATCCCACAACCTGTCCGGCCTGTGTACGTGGAATTCCGAGCATATCGTACACTTCATTAAGGAACAGATGCCCTTTTGATTTGAAGAGGTCATTTGCATAACGCTGCTGATCTTTCAGGAACATTAAGTTAAATTCTGGATCTTTTGTCCAACCAGTACATCCATCGTCGAAGAAACGAGCATAATCACTCGTTAAGTTTGGATCGGCTACATCAACTGTTTCTTTTACAACTGTTTCTTTACCATTTGCATCTGTTACTGTTTTCTCGATTTCTTTTGCCTTGATATTATATCTCAGCTCTCTGTCAACCTCTTCTCCAAAACGCTCCAGAACTCTGCCACGATATTCTTTAAAGCCTTTATCAACTGCTGTATACGCCGCTGCCAGTGCAATATTTCGTTTGCGGAGAATATGATGACCGCCAATGATAGCAGCAATAGACACCGTTCCAAGAACAACAGCCGGGCCATAAAGTTTTACCAATTTCACTCCTGCCTGTGTATATACAATTGTAAGATCTTTTTTGCTGTCTTCAACGGTATATTCTTTTCCTTCGGGAATTTTCTCTGGATGTTCCGTTACATCATGAATTTTGTCAACTGTATCTTTCGTCTCTGCCAGAACATCGTCCAGTTTTGTAGTTGCTTTGCACGCCATTACAGCACTTGCCACAACGCCCACAACACCTGCTCCAACAAGAATTTCAGGACTGTGTTTCTTGAATTTGAATCCTACTCTATAGAATTTGCGAGTCAATGTATTCATAATTTCTGCTTTTTTCATGATTACTTATTCTCCTTTGTTTTGTTTTTTAGATTCTTCAATCTCTTCATGACGGATCAATCGCTGCAGGTACCATTCCGCTTTTTTAAGATCCTCGATACCATTCTTCTTTTTCCAACGTGATATGTATTTGATGACATTTCCAGTACATACTGCTTCGATTCCTGTAAGATCCTCAGTGAACGCTTCGATAGCATCGATCGTCTCAAGACCGTTTTTAGTTTGATAATGTTTAGGTCTGTTTACATTATCATATTTTGATTCCCAATGAGATGGGCGTATTATTTCTGATCCATCATCCGCTATTGCCGACACGCAATCACAGCATACGTATGGCGATTTATTGTTAGCGCAATTATCGCAATCAAATTTTTTCATTTTATCCTCCTAATCGATCGGCATTGCTTTTGGCAGTTTGATAATGTATCCGTCATATACCCTTACTGTCTCGGCAGTGCGAATATTTGTCCATCCGTAATTGGCACTTGTCCACGGCGCTTGAAGATCCGCCATGTCGTACATGTCTGCAATTGTGACAAATCCGTATCTCTTGATGGCGTCGTTCATCTGCTCACGGACTCTTTCGGCATCGACTCTGGTTTCAAAAATGATATCATCATAATCGAATCTTCTTCCGGAATTATATCTGTCTCGATCATCACGATCGTCTCTGTAATCTCTTCGGTCATCGTAATAACTTCGATAGGACACTTTGCTACCGCTTCTGTTTCGACTGTTTCCCTTTCCTCCATCATAGAAAAGCATGTCAATTCCACCGGTAACAATGTCTGCGATAGCTTTCTTGATAGCCGGAACTAAAACATCAAGAACAACATAAGACTTGATGTTTCCGGCATCTTCTGAAATGAACATATTTGCTAACTTACGTCCTTCGTTTTTCCTGGTCTTTACTTTACCGTTAACGACCTTTTCAATTTTCTTTTCTTTAGAAGCTTCTTCTTTGCTTCTATGTGAATTCGGCTGATAGTCTTTCATTCAAACCTCCTCATTAATCTACCATTTTGATTGATCCAGGCAATGAAATATTCGTGCCAGCAATCAGATTCATCTGCTTTTTCACCTGATATGTAAGATTGCTTCGTGCCTTTCTTTCAGATAAAGCGACCGTTTCCCCTTTCCATTTCGAGGCTACACATTTTCCAAAATGCACAACCGGTCCGCAATAACTATAGGTGTGATATTCATCCATAGGCATCCTCCCAAAAAGAAAAGGGAAATACCTTGTTCAGGTACCTCCCTCGATTCACATTACTCTTCCGTAGTTGTCTCTGTGTCATCAACTTCTTCAGCTTCGACATCCGCTACGATTGTTTCTTCGTCAACCTCTTCGTTTGGATCAACCCATACGAGTTTGAGACGTTTTCTTTTCGGTTTATCGGACTTGTTAGCCTTAAGTTTCTTATACAGTCCAATGCCTACCGCTGCAACTGTAGCAACTCCTGCTATTGCCAGTCCGATAACTTTTCCAGATCCGCCTTCAACCTCTTCATAGATATTATCCTCAGACTCTACCGGTCTCAGATCTTCGTTCTCGATTGTCTCCATTACTTCTTTTTCTTCGTTCATGATTAAATCCTCCTTAGATTTATAATGTTTTCTCATTAAAGCCGTTGTAAATTTCGCGTATTAGAAAATTGAAAGCCCGTGTTCACGAGCCTTCATTTAGATCTTTTTTTTTTTTTAAGATGTGTGACCGATTAGAAATATCGATCGAAATCATATGTTGGCGCTTTTAGAAAATCAAGCACCAGGCACGGTTCTCCTTTTTCCGTTACCTGCGCACTAATATCAAGCTCAATGTTTCCATCCGAAATATTCCATCCTATATCGTCACTGATTGTCGTATGCCTCAATCCAAGCTCGTCATATAGCTGACTGAGTGACGCGTACGTTTCACTGCCATATCCCATTTTCCAATTGAGATCATTTACAGCTTTCTTTACAGTATTGATATCTGACTTGAAATATCTCGCCGATAACGGATCGAAGAACAGAGACGTTCCCGTATCGGTGACAATGACTTCTGTTTTACTTGGTGGAATTTCTTCAATCTTATCTTTGGCAATGCTATCCCTGATTGTTTTCTCTTTCTTTTCTCCAATCGTCTCAACGACTTTTTCTTTATACTCAGACAACGCTGTCGTGGAAAGCTGATATGCGGTTGCAAGTGCTGCGTTTCGTCTCATATGAACAGAATTAGCTCCAATAAGGCAAGCTACTGAGCATACTCCAGTCACTGCTGCTGGGAGATACGGCTTCCATCCGAGTTTTACATACTCGATAGGGCTGATTTTGATCCCACCTTCTTCGCTCCATTTACGTGCTTCTTCGACAGTGGCTTCTCGGAGTTTTGTTTTTTTCTCTTCTTCGATGAGATCTAATACCTTTGGAGTTGCTTTTACAGCAAGGATTGTTGTCGTAATCATTCCGGCAATACCGATTCCTGTGAGAATTTCCGGACTGTGCTTGACTACTTCTTTTCTAGCCATTTTGATTAATCCTGGCTTTTTAAATGTTTTCATGATGTTCTCCTTTGAATAATTTTTAAATATATCAAAAACAAAAGAGAACCCTCGTGGGGTTCCCTATTTGTCCTGATTCTGAAGTTCCGAAACTGTTTGCTTCAATTCTTCAAATTCCTCATCTCTTTTTTGTTCCGCAATTGCATCTGCTGTCGCCGCAATACCTGCACCAATTGCCATCACAATTGCAATAGATTTCTTAAAGAGTGGTGATTTAATTAAATTATTGATTTTCATTTTTTTTCCGTTCTCCTTTCATCATTTCATTAAAGGATGTGTTTCTGTCGCGACAATACAAAAATATCACCAAATATTGTCACCTGCATATTGAAAAGAAAAGAAGAAATATTACAGGATTTAAACCTGTACTTCCAGAATAATCTGGTGTTCTACCATTAAACTATCTATTTCTTCCATTAAAGGCTATGTATTTTTCGCGAATCTATTTTGAAAAGATAAGAGGCCCTCAACGAGCCTCGTTCTCCTTTCGTTTAATTTTTCGTTCAATGGATTGTTTCCAATCTTCAGCTTTCGTCGCTACTGCTGATCGTACTTCCGGGATAGCCAGTGCTGATCCGACAACTGTAATTGCCGGAACAACGATTTGTCCAATCCAAAGTCTTACTTCTCTCATAGTATCAATGTTTTTACGTTTCATTTTAGAATCCTCCTATTGAATATTTTTCATTAGAGGCCATGTAATTTTAGCGAACTCTTACAGACAATACTCCTGCCATTCGATTCCTGGCTCGTATGCACACTCGATAATATAGCATTCCAGACCATCGTCCATGACAACTTTTCTGTGATTGAAATCAATCCAATATAACTCATTATCACAATCTGCAATCCATCCAAGGTCTGCGCCATAGTCTGTGTTTTCAAGTCCCAAGAAATCATAAAACTCATTTAGGACCGCATAACCACGTAATACATAATTTCGATTCAAATGATATTCCGCCATCAAAACCTGTTCGAGTGGAGCCTCGAAATACCTTCCACAATACGTATCGTAGAATAGACGCGGTTCCGAATAATCTTCTTCCAAATATTGTGTGCAATCACTAAGTAACGTATTGGC
>ENA-ORPH01001052-ORPH01001052.1-human-gut-metagenome-genome-assembly--contig:-NODE-1052-length-28162-cov-4.675597_pt1 | contig 28162 bp, 20 predicted proteins | sample MGYA00242142_ERZ509074 | MGnify/ENA primary metagenome ERZ509074 (study PRJEB26280, sample SAMEA2338724) | human gut metagenome | biome: human gut; feature: human-associated habitat; material: faeces...
CGGGGTGAAGGGATTTGAACCCCCGGCCCCATGCTCCCAAAGCACGTGCGCTACCGGACTGCGCTACACCCCGAAGCACCGTTCGCTCTTAGCGACAGGTGATACTATACCGCATTTCTCTCAGAATGTCAACACATTTTTTGCAAAAAAATCTATATAGGCTGTTTGGGTGGTCAAAAATGCTTATATATGGTATAATTTTCGGGTTCAAAAAAGTTTGAGGAGACATTATTGTGAAAGAATTGACCATATATACCGACGGCGCGTGCTCCGGCAATCCCGGCCCCGGCGGCTGGGGGGCCGTATTAATATACGGATCCTTCAGGAAGGAACTGAGCGGCGCCTGTGCTGACACCACGAACAACCGCATGGAGCTTACGGCCGCCATCGAGGCGCTGAATGCACTAAAGGAGTCCTGCAAGGTTGACCTGTATACAGACAGCGCGTATCTTTGCCGTTCCTTCAATGAAGCATGGCTTGACCGCTGGATAGCCAACGGCTGGAAAACCGCCGCAGGAAAACCGGTTGAAAATCAGGATCTTTGGCAGACGCTTATAGATTTGACAAGCACGCACAAAGTCAGATTTATTAAGGTTAAAGGTCACAGCGACAACGAAAACAACAACCGCTGCGATAAGCTTGCACGGGACGCTATAAAGTCGCTCAGCACAAAATAAGCTTCTGCTTGCAAAATAGGACTTGATTTCTACACAACTATTCGTTAAACTTGTGTTTAGCGAACAGTTGATAATTGGAAGGAGATGGGTTCCCTATGGCGAACCAAACATTTGATTCGGCTCAATATAAAGAATACATGGCTCAGCTCAAGCGCATGATCAACGAGCTGCCGCCGTTCTGCGCGGAGTTTTTCCGCGGCATAGAAAATGAAACGCTCATACGCACGCGCGTGGCATACGCGGGCGACTTAAAGAATTTCTTTGGCTTTCTTATAAAGGAAAACGAGAATTTCAAGAGGGATAATATTCGCTCCCTTACCCTTTCGGACATTGACAGGGTGAGCGTTACGGATGTTGAGATATATTTAAGCTATGTCACCATGTACGTTGACGATGATGAGCGCGAAAAGGTGAATCAGGATCGCGCGAAGGCAAGAAAGCTTTCAAGCATCCGTGCCCTGTATAAATATTTCTATAAAAAAGAAAAGCTTACGCACAACGCGCCGTCTCTCGTTGACCTGCCCACGATACGTGATAGGGCCATAATACGCCTTGAGCCGAACGAAGTAGCAGACCTGCTTGACGTTGTGCAAAACGGCGACGGATTAACTGATAAGCAAAAAGCATACCATAAAAAGACGCAGGCACGCGATTTGGCCATTCTCACCCTGTTCCTCGGTACAGGCATACGTATAAGCGAACTGGTGGGCATAGATATGGATGACATAAACTTTACTTCAAACGAGTTTTCCATCGTGCGCAAAGGCGGCAAGCAGGACATATTGGTGTTCGGCGACGAAGCGCGTGAAGCGCTGCTGCAATATATGCTTGAGCGCGAACGCATACAGGCTGCCCCAGGGCATGAGGACGCGCTGTTCCTTTCGCTGCAAAAAACGCGGCTCACCGTCCGCGCAGTTGAAAACCTGGTTGAAAAATACGCAAAAATCGCCGTTCCGCTGAAAAAGATATCCCCGCATAAGCTTAGGAGCACATACGGTACGAATCTTTACAGGGAAACCGGCGACATATATCTGGTGGCCGATGTTTTGGGCCATAAGGACGTTAACACCACGCGCAAGCATTACGCCGCAGTATCGGAAGACAGGCGCAGGCTTGCCGCAAAAGTGATAAAACTAAGGGACGATTAACCGCGCCTTTGCACATGGGAAACATGCGCCCGCCTTTGGCGCACGCCGCGGTAGCCTATCGGTTCAATCAACTCCTCCTCTACCGCTTCGGCTTCGCCTTCGCGTTCAGCTTCCTCCGCAAGGCGAAGCTTTTCTTCCCACTCCGCCATAAGTTCAGGGTCTATATCCAGCTGCTCTATAGGTTCGCTTATATCGTCCTCGTCATCGCCCGGCGTGAATACCCGTATCGATCCCGGGTCAAAATCGGCAAGTATTTCCGTATAATCCGCGCCGTTTTTATTCACACATTTCATGCAGTTATCGCATATCTTATTCGGATCCAGATCGCACATATCCCCTTCCGGGGTTCTGTAAGGTTGCTTTGCGTTCATAACGTACTCCGTTTCTTTCCATTCTTTCAGAACAAAGGTTTGCATTGACTACCGGCATGTGCTATAATCAATCAACGCTATACTATAATACCACAAACCAAGGAGGTTAACCATGCGTAAATCCGGCGAAACGCAAAAAGCAGTATATAATTATATAAAGGAGTTCATAGCAATCAACTCCTATCCTCCTACCGTTCGCGAAATAGGCGCGGCACTTGGGCTGAGATCCACGTCCACCGTGCATATGCATATAAGCAATCTGGCCGAGAAGGGGCTTATAATATGCAATCCGTCAAAGCAGCGCAGCATAACGCTGCCTGAGGGTACAAATGACCGCGCCGTAAACACGCACATGCAATCCGTGCCGCTGGTCGGCAATGTAGCTGCGGGCATACCCATCCTTGCCGTGGATAACATCCAGGAATACTATGTCATGCCCAAGCACCTCCTTAAAGGTGCAAACGATACTGAAGTATTCATGCTTAGGGTTCAGGGCCAAAGCATGATAGAAGCCGGAATAAACGACGGCGATATTATAATAATCCACCGCGGCATGTCCGTTGAGTCCGGCGAAATAGGCGTTGTGCGCGTATCCGGCGAATCAGCAACGCTAAAGCGCGTATTCTATGAAAATGGTAGCAAAATAAGGCTGCAGCCCGAAAACAGCAGCATGCAGCCCATTATAGTAGATATAAACGATGTTGAAATAGTCGGCAAGCTCATCGGCCTTTACCGTGAATATTAAAGCTTCGCTATGCCTTTCTTTATAAGATCCGTCAGCACAAGCATAGCTGCAAGCGAACAATGTTCATATGTCAACCCGCCCTGCACATACGCCGTGTAGGGCTTTCTTATAGGCGCATCCGCGCTGAGCTCTATGGAAGATCCCTGCACAAACGCACCCGCGGCCATTATCACCTGCGATGTATAGCCGGGCATATCCCACGGTTCCGGCACGGCAGCCGAATCGACCGGAGACGCACTTTGTATGCTTCGGCAGAATGATATTAGCCCCTCTGCTTCCTCAAAGCGCACGGCCTGCACTATGTCCGATCGTTTTGCATTGGACGAGGGCATTGTTTCCATGCCAAGCATTTCAAATACGCGCGCAAACAACGCCGCGCCCTTCAAAGCCTGCGCTGTTGTATGCGGCGCCATATACAGCCCCTGATAGAACGGACGATAACTCGCCGCGTAGGAGCCCACCTCCCGCCCCATTCCGGGCACCGTGAGCAGGTTTTCTATCCGCTGAATATATTTCGCCTTGCCTGCTATATAACCGCCTGTAGGCGCTATTCCGCCGCCCGGATTTTTTATAAGCGAACCTGCGATTATGTCCGCACCGGCGCACAGCGGCTCCACAACGTCAGTAAATTCGCCGTAGCAGTTATCCACAAATATAGCTATATTTGGAAATCTTTCCTTTACCGCCCTGAACAGCGGCGCCATATGCTCATTCACCAGAAGCGAATCGCGCCACGCATAGCCGCGCGAACGCTGAACATACAGCACGGCGGCGTTCTTTTGCGCCACCATATTCAGCACGCCGTCTATGTTTATGCTGCCGTCGTCATTAAGGTCAACATAGTCAAACGAAACGCCCTGCTTTTTGAGCGAATGCGGATGATCCCCGCTCAGGCCTATCGCGTTTTCAAGCGTATCATACGGCTTGCCGGATGCGGCAACAACAGCATCTCCCATTTGGCACAGACCGGACAGCGCAAGGTACAGCGCATGTGTTCCGGAGGTGAGCTGCGGCCGCACCAATGCATCCTCCGCAAACAGTGCATGTGCAAACAACCTGTCCAGCGTATCCCTGCCCGCATCATCGTAACCATAGCCGGTCGTTGGCGCAAAATGCCTAAGGCCAACGTTCTCTTTCCTGAATCCGGCCAATACTCGGGCAAGGTTCACTTCCGCATTTGCATCTATCCTTTCAAAAACAGGTTTTATGCTGTTTTCGGCCGAACGGACGAAATCGTATGCCTGCTTTGATATTCCCAATTCGCGCATTATCGCACCATTGCCTTCATTCGTCATTTTGCTGTTAGTTGCTCCTTCTTTGCTGCGTTCTGTTCTATTGTTATGGTCGATACGGCATGCTTATATATAAGCCGCTGCACTCCCCCGTCATCCTCAACCAGAATGACATAATTATCAAAACTGATAACCTTAAGATGGTTAAATTGGTATCCGTTTATAACATGTATGCTGACAGGAAGCTTTTCCTTCCGTATCTGGTTAAGGAATTCATCCTGCAAATTGCCGCGTGTATCAGCCATTTTGCTCCTCCTGTGTCAAAAAATGCTCCGCTATCGCCTTGCCCAGTTCCTCCGCGCAGCCGTATTCCGTTGCATCGAACCAACGTATGCGTTCCTCCCTGCGGAACCATGTAAGCTGCCGCTTAGCAAAGCGGCGCGTTTCGCGCTTTATTGTCTCCTTCGCTTCGTCAAGCGTGCATTCGCCCATTATGTATGCAATCGTTTCTTTGTATCCAAGGCCCTGCATTGCCGGCAAACCCCGCGTACAGCCGCGCGAAAGCAAAGCGCGAACTTCATCCACAAGTCCCGCGTTAAACATATCGTCCACGCGCTTTTCTATTCTTGCATACAGCATATCCCGCGGCATGGTTATGCCCGCCATTACCGGCGTAAACTCGAGCGCATCATCGTTGCGATAGGTAAAGCCCTCTCCTTGCTCAGATGCCTTCTTGCCGCTTTTTATGCATATTTCAAGCGCCCTCACTATACGCTTTGTGTCGTTCGGGTGCAGACGCTCGGCTGTTTTTGCATCCAGATCCGCAAGCATTTTATGCAACGCGCCCTTTTCAGCCTGCTCTTTTTCCATAAGCTCCGCACGCAGCTCCCCATCCGGCGCAATTTGCGAAAAGGTAAGCGGATATGTGAGCGCGTTTATATATAAGCCCGTACCGCCCACAACAAGCGGCCTTTTTCCTTTTGCAATTATCCCGTTTGTCGTCTCTATCGCCCCGTCGCGGAATCGCGATACGGTAAAGCGCGGCTCATCGGGCTCTATGCAGTCCATCATGTGATGAACTATGCCGCGGCGTTCTTCCTCCGTTGGCTTTGCCGAGCCTATGTCCAGCTTTTTATATAGCTGTATTGCATCAGCGGATATTATCTCCGCATTCATCAGCCGTGCGGCCGATACCGATGCGGCTGTTTTTCCGCTGGCGGTAGGTCCGGTGATTATAAACAGTTTATGCTTCATCATACTATCCGTTTGAACAGCTTTTCAAATTCTGTTTTCGTCATGCGCGCCATCACCGGGCGGCCGTGCGGGCAGGTAAGCGGTACGCCTTCCTTATCGTATTGATCAAGCAGCGCTCTTATTTCCGTTTCGCTTATTCTCTCCCCCGCCTTTATTGCGGATTTGCACGCCCGCGTTATAAGCGCGCCGCGCTTCATATCAATAGTCGTAAGCTTATTCTTTGCGTCAAACAGCGCTATTGCATCCGTAAGAAAGCGTTTTATATCCGTTTTCCCCATAACTACAGGCACTGCGCGCACACTCACGCTCATAGCTCCGAATTCCTCTATATCAAATCCTATCTCGCTGAACCGGTCTATATTATCCATAAGCAGCGCAAACTCAACCGGCGTAAGCTTTATTATCTCCGGTGTTAAAAGCTGCTGGGAATCGGCAGGAATATCCCTTTCAATTATTCTTTCGTACAGCCTGCGCTCATGCATGGCATGCTGATCGATAAATATAACCTCGTCATCATGCTGTACTATCCAATAGCAGCTGAAAAGCTGGCCTATTATTTCATATTGAGTAAAGTCCACCCTCTGCTGCACCGGCGTTATCTTTGGCATTTCCGCCTTAGGCTGCGGTATGTTTTCTTCCGCATGCTTTACCGGCTCAATAGTTGTTTTTTCATCCGCCTCTATGTACGCCGTCTCCTCCGCCTTTTTTACTTCCGTCCAAATAGGATTAGCTGCAGGCGCACTGACCGTCCTTTCTCCTGTATCTTCGCTGTGCGCCGTTTTAGCCGATTCTTTATCATGCACGGCATATACAGGCGCAGCATCATGCTTAGTAATAAATGCTTCCGCCGGAAGTGCGCTAAGTTCGATGCGGCTTTCGTCCCTTTGGCTAAACGCCATATCGGCAACTCGTTTCATGATATCATCCTTGGCGGCAGCACTTGGCATTTCGTTTTGAACATATACTATTTTCTTTATCTCAGGCGCATTAAAATCAAGCGTCAAATCTTCCTCCGTCTGCTCCAGCGCCTTACGGCATTGAGTAACGAACGGCCCCATTATCCTGTCCTCGTGCCTGAAGCGTACCTCCAGCTTGTTCGGATGAACGTTTACGTCTATCTCTTCGGGCAATATTCCTATATGCAGCACTGCAAACGGGAAGCGGCCCTGCATAAGACGCGTATCATACGCCCGCTGCAGCGCATATGAAAGCTTCTGGGAGCGTATATAGCGGCAGTTTACATAGAACGACTGCGCCGTGCGCGCCGCGCGGCCTATCTGCTCCGTACCAATGAACCCTACAAGGTTGAAATACCCGTCATCATAGTATATTTCCCTAAGGTTCGGCAGAATGTCGTTACCGTAAACGCAGGCTATGGCGCTGTCCAGTTCGCCGTCGCCTTCGCTGTGGAACACCGTTCTGCCGGACTGTATCAGCTTTATTTTTATATCAGGCCGCGCCATTATCATGCGGGAAACATAGTCGCTTATATGTGCCGATTCCGCCCGCGCGCTCTTTATAAATTTAAGCCTTGCGGGAACATTATAGAAAAGATCTTCACATTCTATCGTTGTTCCGTCAGGCACGCCCGCTTCGTGGTTTTCTATTATGTCCCCTCCGTTTATGCGCAGCAGTACGCCGTTTGCCGCGTCTTTCTGCTTCGTGCGCATGGTGACCTTGGATACAGCCGCAATGCTCGGCAAAGCCTCCCCGCGGAAGCCCAGCGTGTTTATTGAAAATAAATCGTCCGTTGTGGCAATCTTACTCGTAGCATGCGGCAAAAAGGCGGTTGCAACATCGTCCGCGTTTATGCCGATGCCGTTATCGCTCACGCGGATAGATTCAAGCCCGCCGCCTTTTGTTTCTATCGTCACAGCGGTCGCGCCCGCATCTATCGCGTTTTCAAGCAATTCTTTAACGACCGAGGCCGGTCTTTCCACGACCTCGCCCGCAGCTATGCGGTTCGCCGTATAGCTATCCAGCACATGGATACGGCTCATTTTTTTCCCTTTCTGAGCTTTGCTCTCATTTGTAAATCGTATAATGCGTTCATGGCGTCCATAGGCGTCATTGTATCAAGCTGCATATCGCTCAGCGTGCCTATTATATCATCCGCTGCGCATGAGCCGAAAAGCGACATCTGCTGATCCTCACCGCCGCTCAATACCGGCTCTATATCGTGATTTATGTCCGCCGCTTCAAGCTGTTTCAGCAGCTCTTTAGCCCTTGCTATAACATCGTCAGGCAGCCCCGCAAGCCGCGCCACCTGCACGCCGAAGCTTCTGTCCGCCCCTCCGCGTACGATGCGCCGAAGGAATATTATGTCGTCCCCAACTTCCTTTACCGTTATGCGGTAATTCTTTATGCCCGGCAATTTGCCCTCAAGCTCCGTCAATTCATGGTAGTGCGTGGCAAACAGCGCCTTTGCGCCGCAGCGCGCAGGGTCGGCAATATATTCAAGCACAGCCCATGCTATGCTCAGCCCGTCAAACGTGCTTGTGCCGCGGCCTATTTCGTCCAATATAAGCAGGCTGCGGCTGGTAGCATTATTCAGTATGCCTGCAACCTCGCTCATTTCAACCATAAACGTGCTTTGCCCGCCGGAAAGATTATCCGATGCTCCTATGCGGGTAAATATTCTGTCCACTATGGTTATTGCGGCCTTTTTTGCCGGCACGAACGAGCCTATGTGTGCCATCAGCGTTATTATAGCAACCTGCCTTAAATATGTGCTTTTACCGGCCATATTGGGGCCGGTGATTATAAGCAGGCGGTTATCCTTCTGGTCAAGCTGCACGTTATTTGGCACAAACGCGCCCTTCATTCCGCTTTCAACGACCGGATGGCGGCCTTCAACTATGTTTATTGCGCCGTTCAGCTGCATTTTTGGCCTGCAATAGTTGTTTTCGAAAGCAACATGCGCAAGCGAGCAATAGAAGTCCAGCTCCGCTATCAACGCCGAATCGCTTTGCAGCCGGTCTATGCAGCCCAACAGAGTTTCCCTTATTTCCGTAAACAGCTTGTATTCAAGGCTGATAAGGTTGCTTTCTGCGCCCGTTATCTTCTCTTCCAATTCTTTCAGTTCTTCGGTAACATAGCGCTCCGAATTAGCAAGCGTTTGCTTTCTTATATAGCCATACGGCACCAAATGCTGATACGCCTTTGTAACTTCAATATAATAACCGAATACTCTGTTATATCCAACTCTCAGATTTTTTATGCCCGTGGCGGCGCGTTCACGCGCTTCTACAGCGGCCATCATGCCCTTGCCGTTTGTGGCGGCCTCTCTAAGTTCGTCCACTTCGCTGTTGTATCCGGCGCGTATAACGCCGCCATCCTTCACTCCTATGGGGGGATCGTCCACTATCGCGTCCCTCAGCAGCGCGCATATGTCCTCCATCGCGTCAAGATTTTTTGCTATGCGGCAGAATGCTTCAGACTCAAGTGAGTGCGCCTTTTCTATCACGGCTGGCAGTTTTTCAAGCGATACTCTAAGCGATACGCAGTCCCGCCCATTCACGCTGCCGTAGGCTATGCGGCTGCACAGCCGCTCAATATCGTATATATTGTCAAGCAGGCTCGACAGTTCCTCGCGTTCCGCCCGCTTGTTCACCAGCTCGTCAACGGCGTTCAAACGCTCGTTTATGGCGTCTATGCTTTGCAGCGGCTGCTCTATCGCCGCGCGCAGAAACCTTGCGCCCATGGAAGTTGACGTTTTATCAAGGTGATATAGCAGCGTGCTTTTCTTCCCGCTGTCCGTATGCAGCGGTTTTGTCAGTTCCAGATTTCGCCTTGTGGACGCATCAAGCCCCAAATACAGGCTCCTTTGCAGCACTGTAAGCTTTTTTATGTGCTCAAGGCTGTTCTTCTGCGTCTGCTCAAGGTAGCTTATAAGCGCGCCGGCGGCGCACACAGCGTTTTTGAGCGCGTCGCACCCAAGCGTTTGCAGCGACGTCGCACGGAAATGCATAAGCACCTTCGCTTCCGCGCGTGTGGGTTCAAAATCACGCGAATCGGCGCAGGTCACCGCGCAGCTAAGCTGCAGTGATTTCGCCATATCCTCCCTAAGGAAATACGCTTCGTTGGCTATTGCCTCGCGCGGGGCTATCCTTGCAAGTTCGTTCACAAGGTCGTCCATCTTATCCGCAATCGATATCTCGCTCACGGTAAAGCTGCCCGTTGAAACGTCGCAGCAGGCAAGCCCGACCTCGTCAGAAGAAGCATACATGGCGATTATGTAGTTATTCGCACGCTCGTCCAGCATATTTTCTTCTATTACCGTACCAGCGGTATATACCCTTACAACATCCCGTTCAACAAGTCCCTTTGAAAGCGCGGGGTCAGTAAGCTGTTCGCACAGCGCAACCTTATAGCCGCTTTCGATAAGCTTTGCAATATATGAATCCACCGCGTGGAACGGCACTCCGCACATCGGCGCGCGTGTTTCAAGGCCGCAATCCCGCCCCGTAAGCGCTATGTCAAGCACCTTGGATGCGGTTACCGCGTCCTCAAAGAACATTTCATAAAAATCACCAAGCCTGAAGAACAGCAAACAATCACTGTATTTTTCCTTCAGCGCAAGGTATTGGCTCATCATGGGCGTAAGGCCTGCTGGCATAGTGTTTCCCCTTTGTTGTTAGTACGCTTTAGTTTGATCCTTAATGGCAGCCGGAGCAATTTGCGCAGCAGCCGCTGCATCCTCCGCATCCGCTTTCGTCATCTTCACCGCCATCGGTTTCTTCAGCCCTGCTCTCCGCACCTATACACATGCCTATTATTGCGTTTACGCGCTTCATAAGCTGCTGAAACTCCGCCTGTGCTTCAAGCATGGCGCGGAATGTTTCGTTGGCTATCAGTTCATCATGCAGCCTCTCTATATCGCGGGACATCTGCTGTATTTCGCCCTGATTGTCGCCATCCATCGTAAGCAGCCGCGCTATGGATTCCTGCATGGCGTTATATTCGTTCAGTTCGTCCATCAGCTGCGTATCCGCCTCCATGGCCTCTCGCGTGCGGGTCATGTTTATAAATTCGTCGGATTCGCTCAGCGCAATGCCAAGTTCTCTTGCTTTTTCAAGTATCATGTTATTTCCTTTCAATATCTTATGTTATTATATCAGTTCCCCGACAAGGGAGTTTTTCGTTATTCCAGTTATTCTCACGCGGCGCAGTGAGCCTATCATGCTTTCATCGCCCTTGAAGTATACCATCTTAAAACACGGAAGCTTACCGTAGGCCATTGGTTCGCCGCGGTGGTCGCAGCCTTCAACAAGCACTTCGCCTTCCTGCCCGATATACTTTTCGCTGCCCGCTTTGAGCCCCTTCGCAACGGTGTCATTGAGCCGCTTCAATCGCTCTTTCTTCACCTCTTCGCTTATTTGCTCATCCATAGTGGCGGCCTTTGTTCCGGTGCGCGGGGAATATTTGAATGTATACGCAGCGCTGTATCCTATTTTTTCAACCATGTCGAGCGTCGCTTCAAAATCCTCCTCCGTTTCTCCCGGAAAGCCGACTATTATGTCCGTTGTCAGCTCAACTCCCGGGACTGCGGCCTTCAGCTTGTCCACAACCGTAAAATACCGTTCACGGTCATAATGGCGGTTCATAAGCTTCAGTATTCTGTCGCTTCCGGACTGCACGGGAAGATGTATATGCGGGCAGACCTTCTCTTCTTCCGCCATGGCGGCCATCAATCCATCAGACAGATCCTTTGGGTGCGAGGTCATAAAACGCACGCGCTCGATTCCGTCAACCTTGCATACTGCTCTGAGCAGCGCGGGAAAATCCGCATTATCATCTTCGCTGTAATAGGAGTTAACGTTCTGCCCAAGCAACGTTATCTCCTTCACGCCGTTCGCCGCAAGATCTTTTACCTCGTTAACTATACTTTCAACGCTCCTTGACCTTTCGCGCCCGCGAACGTATGGCACTATGCAATACGAGCAGAAGTTATTGCAGCCATACATTATGGTAACGAATTGGGATACGCTGTCTATACGCTTAACCGGCAGCCCTTCGGCTATTTCGCCGTCCATCTGGCGCACAAGCTCTATGCGTTCGCCGTTGAGCACCTTTTCAAGCAGATTCGGCAGCATATGCAGCTCATTCGTGCCAAACACCATGTCAAGGTACGGAAAACGCTTGAACAGCTTGTCCGCAACTTCTTTTTGCTGCATCATGCAGCCGCACACGCCTATTATCAGCGAAGGGTTTTCGTCCTTCACCTTTTTAAGCGTGCCTATGTTGCCGAACACCTTCTTTTCCGCGTGATCCCTTACGCAGCATGTATTGAAAAATATAATGTTAGCCGCAGCCTTATCCGCCGCCGGAACATAACCGCAGCGTTCCAGTATACCCGCTATTTTTTCCGAGTCATGCTCGTTCATCTGGCAGCCATACGTCTCTATATAATAGGTAGGCTTACGCCCGTCCAGGTTGTTATTTATCCTTTCAGCCGCCAAGCGTGCGCTTTCCAGCTCACCCTGCGGCACAGCAGTATCTTTCCTCATACGCATCCTTTCTTATATACATAAATACAGACACTATATTATATCCCTAACACATATGTTTTAGCAACACTTGAACAAACGCCATGCCTATGGTATCATATTTAGTATTGAAAAAATCGCTATAAATTTTTAGGAGGTTATACCTAATGAGCGGATATAGTATGGATAAAATAGTTGCGCTTTGCAAAAATCGCGGCTTTGTTTTCGCCGGCTCCGAACTTTACGGCGGCCTTGCAAACGCGTGGGATTATGGCCCTCTGGGCGTGGAGATGAAAAACAACGTAAAAAAAGCATGGTGGCGCAAATTTGTGCAGGAATGCGAATACAATGTCGGTCTCGACTCCGCCATACTGATGAACCCGGAGGTTTGGGTAGCCAGCGGACACGTTGTGAACTTCAACGACCCGCTTATGGACTGCAAGAGCTGCAAAGCCCGTTTCCGTGCGGACAAGCTTATTGAAGAATATGCCGAAAAGCACGGCCTTGAGGACGTACATCCCGACGGATGGACACATGAGCAGATGTCCGCATACATTGCCGAAAAAGGCATAGTATGCCCCGAATGCGGAAAGAGCGAGTTCACCCCCATCCGCAAGTTCAACATGATGTTCAAAACATTCCAGGGCGTTAACGAGGACACCGCCAGCCAGATATATCTGCGTCCCGAAACCGCGCAGGGCATATTCGTAAACTTCAAGAACGTGCAGCGCACCACTCGCCGCAAGATACCTTTCGGTATAGGCCAGATTGGTAAGTCCTTCCGCAACGAGATAACCCCGGGCAACTTCATATTCCGTACCCGCGAGTTTGAGCAGATGGAGCTTGAATTCTTCTGCGTGCCCGGCACCGAGCTTGACTGGTATCAATATTGGAAAGAATACTGCAAGAACTTCGTGCTGTCCCTTGGCATACACGAAGAAAACATGCGCCTGAGAGAGCATGAGAAGGCCGAGCTTTCGCATTACTCCAACGGCACCACCGATATAGAATACAAGTTCCCGTTCGGCTGGGGCGAGCTTTGGGGCGTTGCGAGCCGCACCAATTTCGACCTGAGCGCACATGCCAAGCAGTCCGGTCAGGATCTTACCTATACCGATCCTTTCACCAACGAAAAGTATGTGCCTTATGTCATAGAGCCTTCCGTCGGCGTAGAAAGAATGCTGCTGATGCTTCTGTGCGATGCTTACGATGAAGAAACGCTTGAAAACGGCGACGTGAGGAACATTTTGCATCTGCATCCCGCCATCGCTCCCTATAAGGCTGCTGTTCTGCCGCTGCAGAAGAACAAGCTGGGCGACAAGGCGCGCGAAATTTACAACATGCTTTCCAAGAAGTTCATGGTAGATTACGATGATTCCGGCGCCATCGGCAAGCGTTACCGCCGCCATGATGAGATCGGCACGCCCATGTGCATAACGGTTGACTTCGATACCCTTGATGACAACACCGTTACCGTGCGCGACCGCGACACCATGGAGCAGATCCGCATGCCCATCGATCAGCTTATAGCGCATATCGAGCAGGAATGTGACTTTTAATCATTAAATACACAAAATAAGCTTGCCCAAAAGGGTAAGCTTATTTTTATTTATATCCCCGCGCACAGGCCCTCCGGTCCAACAGAAGCCATGGCGCGGGAATATAGGCGATATTTATTTTTGCATCAGTCCGCCCACAAGCAGCATATATTCGGGCATATGCCCTTCCCTGCCCCAAAGCAGCCTTTCGTTAAAATAAAGCTCCAGCGTTTTTTCAACGTCCCCGCCAAGGGACTCTATGGAATATCTGAGCTTGTCGGGCTTTATGCACGGCGCGCCGTTTGCCCGTGCGCACGTTGCACATTCGTCGCAGCAGCCCGCGGCAAGCATAAGGCTACCCGGCGTGCTCTGTTCCCGTTCCATAAGCTCGATAAAAAACTTCCTGCGTTCCTTATTCCATATTTCAAAATATTGCGCCGTAAGCCCATATGCATCGAATGTTTTTTCCGTAAGCTCCTTTGGGAAGGATATCTTCCTTGCGTACAGCGTCAGCTTAGAACAATCACGCCAAATCTTAACGGGGTCAAAGCCGAATGGCGGGCATGACCAAAGCTTGGCATAGTTTTTACAGCCTTGGCATCCCTTTATTATGCGCGGCACATCAACGCAATCCTTTATATACTGCGTCATATCAACCTGTGAATGCATATCGTTAAACATTAACTCCATTTCGGCTTATCTCCCGTTTTTGTTTATATTATACCCTATTTTTGCGCCTGAGTGCAACCAGCATAACCGCGCCGGCAATAAGCATGGCTATAGGCAGTATGCTTTCTTCGCCGCCGGTAACGGGCATTTCAGCCGTGGGCGGAGTGGGTACGTTGGAGTTTGAACCCGGGCCAAGTATGCTGCCGCCGGGCCAACCGGGCTTATAGCCGTCATCATCGCCGGGAGTGGGCGTGGGCTTGGGAGGATCGGGTAGCTTGGCGGTGCTCTTAACGGCTATCAGCGCGCCGGAGTCGTTCTTATAATAGAGCGTACCTTCGCTGTCCGCGCAGATGGTGCTTATGCAAAAATTCTGATATGTCTCTGGCACATACAGGTTGCCGTTGTTCGCGCTGGGTTCGGTCTGGCCTGCGCTGTCCTCTATTATGTATATTCCGCCGGGGTTGTTGTTGTAAGTGGTATACACATACACCTTGCCGGTGCTGTTTTCAAACGCGGTGCTTACCAGCGGGCCTGCCTGCGGGTAGCCGGGCGTAGAGGCCTTATAAATTATATCAAGCTTGCCGCCGGATACATCTACCACGGCTATGCCGCTGCCGGAATCACCGTCCCAGTCATAGCCCTTGCCGGAGCAGCCCACATACAGCCTGCCCTTATATATTACGGGGGTGCTGGTGGACATGCTGCCTATCTGGATTGATTTGATGGAGGCATGGTCAAACGTGCCGTTGGAATTAAGACCAACGGAGTAGAGATAACCGCCCTTGGTAGTGAAATACACGCGGCCGGAATCATATACGACGCAGCAGCGGATATCGCCCTTTACATCATTTATGGTGTCAATGACGCTGCCGGTTACGGGGTTTACGGAGTACAGCACCGCGGTAGGGCTGTCGCTGCCGCTCGTGCCGTCATCGGAGCCGAATACCGCGCAAACATCGTTCACATATGCGCCTACCCAATAATAACCGCCCATATGAGGCATTAGCCACGTTGCATACTTGATTTCAAAGCCGTTCGCGGGGTCTTCATCGGTTACGGAGAAGCAGGCAAAATTCTGCTCTTTGGTTTCGCTGCCCCATGTACCGGTGTAAATATAGCCGTTATAGTAAGTTATGGGAGATATGGTCTGGTCACCTATGGATTCCGTTACCCAAAGGCTTTCAAGCGTATCCGCACGAAGCGCCTGTATGCATCCATTATCAAGCTGCACAAACACCATTCCCTCGGCATAAACCATAGAGTTGGTTCCATAGCCGCCCTGGGGTGATGCAAGCTTGCCGCTTACAACTGCTTCGCCGGTATCTTTGCTCAGGCAGAAGATATCGTCATTCCTTGCAATGTAAATATGATTATTTACAATTATTGGCACATTTACAGCTTTTGGACCCCAGCCAGAACCGTATTTCTTTGCCCACTTGAGTTCAGCGGTTGCTGCGCTGTCGGGCGTTACGGTGTTGGTAAGGGCGTTATTGTTCTTGCTGTTCCTGAATGTCGGCCATTCGCCCGAATAATCAGGCAGGTTAGACGCGGGCGCGGCGGAAAGTATAACTGACAGTACGCCGTTGGTAAGCTGCGCGGGGGTATTCAGCGTGCCGGTCTTGGTAACGTAGCCCTTGCAGGTAACTACCCAAGTGTAATCGGTATCCGGCAGCAGGTTTTCATATACGCCATCCGCATTGGGCGAAAGTATAGCCTTTTTAGGATCCTGAAGCCTTACTATCGCATTCGCGGGATATGTTTCGAACTTGACGGTGTAGGCGGTTTTCTTGTTAAGCTTTATAGTATATTCGCTGTATATACCGTCCTTTTCGACGCGGACGACTATCGTGTCGGTATCCTTTATGTCCACGTTGCTGTCAGTCTGTCCGTTATAGGTAACGGTGCAGGAGGCATCCTTTGGCGTGGCGGTAACAAGCACGGTTTCAATAGCTGCACTGATATCCGCGCTATAATCATACACACTGTTTTTGAACGCTGGATTGAGATATGCCTCATTGCCGTTAGCGGACAGCGCAAGCGCGGTAAGGCGGGGCTGGCAGTTTACGTTGATGGTATAGGTCTTTTCGCCAACGGTGCTGCCTGCGGGCGGGGTAATAACCACCTTAACGGTGTTCTTACCGGGCTTGAGGCAGCTTATCCATGCACCGTTGCTTGAATTGGTGGCGTCCTTGGTAGCGGGGTTGCCGCTAAGGTCGGTATAATGCAGCGTGGCCTTTGCGCCCGTGGGAAGCTTCAGCTTAAAACGGAGCTGGTTGCTGCTGTCGGTCACGGTGCCAAGGTCGTATTCATACTTGTTCCACTCAAATATATTTGTGGTGGTAAATGAATCCGTGCTGTTTTTCAGTATAACTGTGGTATTGTTTGCAACGGTACCGTTATATACCAGCATACCTTTCAGGTCGCTGTCGCCGGGCTTGGCTTCGTTTACGGTTATTTCGCACCACGGTCCGGTTATGGGGAATGTTGTGCTTGATTCGCCTATCGCCGAAACATAGTATGTTCCCGCCTTATCGAATTTCAGCGTTACTTTACCGTTTTCATCGGTTTCGCCAAGATAATCGCCGAATTCAAGCTTTCCGGCGTTTTCATCAAGCAGATCTATTTCAGCCCCCTCGATGTTTTCCATCGTGGTGATTGGTCTTGTATCCTTGCCGGGAGTGCCCATCTGCTCCATGGCCATGTAACCGGAAAGCTTAAGCGTTATTTCCTCGCCTGCGTTAACCGTAAGCTGCTTTTTATCGAAGTAGCTGAGATAATCCCCCCAGTAGGGGCTGGCGTATATAAAGAAATATACGTCGTCGCCCTCGCTGAGCGCATACTCGTTTATGGCATAGCCATCGTATTTTGGGCCAACGGGCAAACGGTCGTTTACTGCATAGCCGATGCCGCCGTCAACGCCGAATATTTTCGATACAAAGCTGCTGCTGCCGCCAAAATAGCTGCTCATTGTATCCTTGGTGAATGCAGCGCCATATACAGCCTCATGCGCGCACAGCAGCGCATCAAGCACGCTGACCTGACCGGCCTTTATGCTGTGGTCCATTCCGCCCACCAAGTGGCCGGCCTTAGCGTTCTCCATGCCATACTTGGCAGCGGTGCCTTCAACGGCGGTTATCTCGGTTCTGCCGACGGGGAAGCAATAATTCTTGCCATCATAGAATGTAAAGTATACCTTTACCTTGGCGGGGTCCTTAACAACCGGCTTTTCGCCGACGTAAAGGGTCAGCGTATAGGTGGTTTCGCTCAGTCCGCTGTCCGTGGGCGGGGTGACAGTCAGCTTAACAACATTTTCGCCCTTTATAAGCTGTACCCAATCGGTATTGGACTCATGATTTACGCAAAAAGCCTCTTTGCTGCTCCTTGTGCCATCGGCGTTGCTATACTCTATGGTAACTTTTGCGCCTTCGGCCGCCTCCATTTTGAACCGCAGCGAATTCAACTTCTGCATACCATCTATCGTAGCACGTTCTACGCTAATGGCACCGAAGTCATAGTCATAGTCAGTCGGATCAAATGTGTAGGGGGCGTTGTAATCTTCGCCATCATTCTTAAGCAGATAATCATAATCCGGATGTATAGCGAAGCCAATCTGCACGCGAAGCGCAGACAACTGATTAGCCGCAGCGGTCGCTGCAGGAGCCATCATAGGCGCGCCTAACTCAGCCGGAACCTCTATTGTGGGCTCCGGTTCAGCAGCGGGACTCTCTTCCGGCTGCGGGGTGCCGGCCTGTTCAGGCGTGGCGGCAACTTCAGTGTTCTCGACATTCACACCGCCCTGTGCTTCGCCTTCCGCCGCCACCATCATCGGCAGCAGGGAAAGCGCCATAACAAGCGCGAGCATCAATGCCAATACTCTTTTTTTCATTGGTTTACCTTCCTTTCTGGTCTTTATATTAAAGCCTTTATACCTTCATTGGGTAAGGGGCTAAAATACCTAAAGTTAATTTCCGGCTACCTTCATACAAACAAGCACCGCGTCCGTAACGTTTATCTTGCCGTCGCCGTTCATGTCGCAAAGCTCGCGCGCATCCGCGCTAAGCTGAGCTTCGCCCATTATGTAGCGGCAAATCAGCGCAACGTCCGCTATGTTCACGTTGCCGTCGCCGTTGGCGTCTCCCTTCGCTTCGGCTGGGCCGGTGCCTTCCTTGCAGAAGCTTGCCGTTATGGCAACGTCCGCCGCCGGCATAACAAAGCTGTATGCACCGCCTTTTTTGCTTACCTTCACGCCGTTCGCTTTAAGGCTGCCAAGATACAGCTCGTACCCGTCCGCAGGCGTTACCGTTACCGTAACGTCGTCGCCCACCTTTGCCTTGCCGCTTACGGTTATCTTGTGGCCGTTCGCAGCGGCGCTGTTGGGCAGTATTATCCTGAATTCATCCTTGTTCGCCGCAAGCATTGCGCGCACAGGCGCAAGCGCTTCGTTCAGGGCGGATTCGGATATGGTAAGGTCCGCCATGGCGCTCAATGCCGCGGAATATGTGCCGCTGTTTGCAGCTACCCATGCGGAATAGTTGCTGTTGGCGTCCGCAAGGCTGCTTGTTGCAGCAGTTCTGTCGGCTATTGCGGTATATGAATGTTCAAACGAGCCGGACGTTTCATCGCCATCAAAGCCGCCGCCTATGTCCGCACCAAGTCCCCAAAGGGTGAACTGCCAGCGTATAACGTCGCCATCCTTCAGCGGATTTGTACCAGAAGTGGTCGTGAAATCCGATGCACCGTAGTTTGGGAACGCGCCGTTCACCGAATACATCCAGCCGGACTTCTGCGCGTAGTCGAATTCGCCAAGGCTTTCGCCGTCGCGCGTGTATTCAAGCTCGCCGCCATCCTTGTTTATGGCGTCCACAATGTACTGCGGCGGATTTATCTCCTCGTTAGGGTCGCTGCCGTCGGTTATGGTTGCAAGATAGAATCCGCTCTCTATGCTTGCGCCCGGCCCAAGTGTATATGACATGCCATAGTCATCAAGCAGGCGGGTTATTATTTTTGCAACGCTGTCATTCTGGCGCAGCTCTACCTGCATAGGCTCAATCATGTATCCCTGACCGAGCGTGAATTTCTCTATGGATATTGTCACATGGCCTATGGCTTGCAGCTCGCTGAACTCCGCATACAGCGTCACGCTGCCGCTGGGCATTGTGAATTCCCAGCCGCCGCTCGCGTTCTCGCTCAGTGCAATGTTTTCGCCGTTTGGCCCTATTGCGCTGATTGTGCCTTCTATGTATTCATAACCGTCAAGCGGCTTGGGGCTTATAAGCACCCTTTCGCCCGCCCTTGCGCTATCCTTGGATACGCGCACGGAGCCGTTAACGCTGGTCTGTATAAAGCCATAGCTTTCGCCGGTTTGGCCCCCCTCACCAAACTCCGCCCGTATCAGCACGGGTACGTTTGGCATTATGAAGCTTGCACTCAGTCCGTCTTGGCTTACATCAGCCTGCTGATACGTTGGCGTAAGTTCCCATGAAACTTGCATAATGCCGTCCGTGAAGCTTATTTCAGACTGATACAGATATGCTTTAACGTCGCTTAGAATATAACCGCCCTCAGGGGATGCATACACGGTTATCCGCTGCCCTTGGGATGCGCTCTCAGCTGCGCTCAGCGTGCCATGCTCAGCTGTATCTATCGATATTGCATGAGCTTCTAAATTGTCGCTCATGTTGTATATATAATTCTTGCCTTTCAGAAAGCGGTCGTAAGCTACCAGCGCATACATTGCCTGATCGGTCGCCATAGCGTTGACAGAACCGTCCATAACATGTCGGAAGCCCGAACCCGCAACATGATAGCGCAATATGCCGTTTATAAGCGTGTTACCGCTTGCTGTTATAAACCGATCGTCCTTCAGCGGGTTTATGCCCATTGCTATAAGCGCCATAAGCACCTGCGCCGTGCTTTCAACGTTCGTAGTGCCCCATGAATCGAAATCGCCCGCGCTCTTTTGCATTGCGCTCAGCGCGTTAAGTCCGCGCTCTATCGCATCGCCAACGTTTTTCTCCGTACCGTTCACGGTAACGTTCATGCTCCTGTACCGCGCGAGCGCCTGTATTGCCATTGCGGTAATATCAGGATCGGCCTTATCGGTGGACGGCGTAAAGCTGCCGGAACCGTCCCCGTCTTCAACCTCAAAGCCTGTATCCAGTACCCAGCCGCCGCTTGGCAATTCCTGAGACATTATGCGCGCAACAAGCATTTCCCGAGTAGCCTGTACGGCCGTACCATGAACGCCTTGGCTCATTTCTTCATATGTAAGCTGCGGCATATCGTAATTCAGCGTATCCAGGGCGATAAGCGTGAATATGGTAGCATTTATGCCCTGCCATACGATATCGGTATAATTGCCAAGCGCTCGCGTTATGTCGTATCCCGCCACGTTATGCACGTCAAGGCCAAGCGATGTATATCCTATCATTGCGCGCATATTCTCGGTACGCTTGCGGTAATGCAGAAGCGGCAGCGTTGTTATGTCGCTGTGCTCAGCCCTCACCTTCTCTATAGCTTTTGCCATTGCCGCGCTTGAATTATCCGCATATTTTTGCCATATGTCATACGGTATCGCCAAGCCGCTCCTGCCAAGGGCAAATGCCGCCCAGTCGCCCTGCAACGTGCCAAAGCTTAACCCGTTTTCCGGATAATAGCTGCCTACGGGATTGAGCATATATGCCGCGCCCTGCTGTATTGCAGACTGTACGGACAATATGAGCTGCTGTTCAGATGAAGTGTAGCTCTCCCCTTCAAGCGCAAGCGATCCAGACGACATGCAAAGCATAAGCAGTGCAATAAGCGCCGCACATATTCGCATCCTTAGTTTCATATACATGCTCTCCTTATTTCTATTCATCCCGCATTGCGCAAAGCGGGGATATTCTCATTGCGTTCATTGCAGGTATAAGCGCGCTTATAACCGCAATTACCACCGAAAACGCCAGCGCGAATCCCGCAAGCCATACCGGCATCACGGAACGAACATCCATTTCGCTCAGCATGCCGTTCAGCGCAGCACGCAGCGCAAAACTCAGCCCTATTCCAACAAGCCCGCCAAGCAGGCCTATCATTGCTGCCTCGGTAAGGAACATAGCCGCAATATCGCGAAGTTCGCTGCCAAGCACCTTCAGTATGCCAACCTCCGTGCGCCGTTCGTTTATGGCCATCATCATTGTGTTCGCTATGCATAGCCCCGCAACCAGCAGCGCCACGGCACCTATTGCGAACAGCAATCCCTGTATCCTTGCCGTCTGCTCCTTTACGGATTCCAGCATGTCCGTAAGGCTGTATGTTTCAAAGCCCGCGCTTCGTATAAGCGAAGCTATTTCCATAACGTCGTCAGCATCGCCTACCTTTACCCAGACCAACGGGTATTCGGCCGCGTTTTTGTCCGCCGCGGCGTTGCTGTTTCCAGCTATTGCCTTGAGCGTATCCATGTGCAGAAACGCCGAGCATGAATAGGTATAGTTCATTGCGCTGCATATTCCCGTAACGCTCGCCCTAAGGCTTTGGCCAAGCGGCACGGCCCTGCCGTCCTCGCCCTCTGTATAGTCGCCCACAAGGCTTGCATAATCAAACGTCATCTTCACGTTTGCGCGCATAAGATCTATCAGCGGTTTGCCGTTGCGGTCTACCGCTTCTTTCCATGTATCCGGCTCCGCAAAGCTTGCCGCCAGGTCATCCGTTGCCATAAGCTCCGGCATGAGCCGCGTGCCTTTCTTTGGCAGTTCGCCTTCAATTGGAGCTATGCCGAAACTTGCCGCCGTATCCATATCTATGCCATACAGCTTTACCATCGTTATGTATTTCCCGCTTTTAAGGTACGCCGTTGACTGCAGCACGGGCGTCACCGCCTCAACGCCGTCTATACCCTTAAACGCAGCGACCGCCTTTTTGTTAAGAATGGCTATTTTCCCGTTTGAGCCGTTCTTTTGCGTAACATCTATTTTGGTAAGGCTGCCCATTGCCTCTATCGATTCTCTATACGCCTGTTCATACCCTATGCCCACCGAAACCAGCATCAGTATGCACATTACGCCTATCGCCATGGATAACGCGGTAAGGCTTGTGCGCACGCGCCGCCGTGATAGGTTTATTATGCCTGTGCGTATAAAGTCACTTGGCCGCATTGCTACGCCCCTTTTTTATTATCAGCGCCACCGCTATTGCGATTACTGCCGCCGCGCCCGCCGCAGCTATCCATATTGGGAATGCTGAGGGCTTCTCCTGCGGTTGTTCGGCTTCCGTGTCCACCGCAGCAGGTATGCTTATGCTTTCGGCAATGTCGACCTGTATAGGCACATTCTGTTCATATACATTGCCTTCGGCATCTTCAAAGCTTACCGTCAGCGTTCCGTCCGCTGCGCCGCCATTAAGGCAAAGCAGCTGAAACTCCGCGCTTTGCTTTGCGCCCGGCAGTATATCCCCGCCGTAATAGCTTTCGCTCATGCTCAGCTTTTCGCTTTCAAGCTTTACTTCAACGTTGTACGCCTTCGTTTTGCCCTTGTTCACTATCGGCAGCGACACGGCGATGTAATCCCCCTCCGCTGCGCCTTCCGCGAATATTTCCGGCTGATCCACGCTTATGCGCATCCTTTGCTTAATGGGCAGCGTTATGGTCTGCGTAACGCTTGCGGCGGTATTCTCTTTATCCTCGTATTCAAGCTTTATGGCTATTTGAGCATTGCCCTGGATATCCGGCATTGCGGTAAGGTCATAAACTATTTCCGCAGTATCGCCGGGCGCTATCTTAGCCGCGTAGCCGGTATCGCTTTTTCCAAGCGCCGCCATAAGCGCGGACGGATCAAGCGTGAGCGCGCCGGTAATATTTACGGCGGAAGCCGAGGCCGATGTGTTCTTTACAAACACCGTAAGCGTGAAATCATCGCCTGCATAAATGGTATCAAGATTCACGGCATAGCCGCTCACCATAAGCTTTGGCGCGGTATGCAGCGTTTCCTGCGGCGCTTCATAGCCATTCACTATTGTCACGCTCGCGCTCAGCGTGCTGTCCCTAAGCACGCCGTTCTCGCGGTATATGGCGCGGAACTGCACAGTCTTTACACCATTTGTGGCGTAAGGCGATATTTTCAGCATATATTGGGCCACGGCCCATGCCCCGGTATCAAGATCCGGCAGCCTCAGCCCATAATTTGCTGCATCCGCAGCAAACGGGAATTCCTCAACGTTATTCGATATTATGGGCTCTATTGTTATGTCAGTAAGTGGTTCTCCGTTATTTATAACGGGAAGATACAGGCTAACCAGTTCTCCAGGACTTCCCGTGGGCGCACTGTAATATTCCCCGGCAATGTTTGCCGGCAGCAGCGCAAGCGCGCCTATACCGCTTGTAGTCGGCGTGGTTTTAGCTATTGCTTTGAGCGTTATGTTCACCACCGCAGGGGCATTTTCAACGGCAAACTTGCCTGCCGCACTTTCGTACCCATCTGCAAATGCAGTATAAAGATACGTTCCCGCGGGCAGGTTGGCTGTGTCGCTTACCGGATTACCGAGCGAGTCGGTAACATTAAGCGTCATATTCTGCGGATTCTTGGTTATGAGCACAGGATAAAGCTGCTTGCTCATAACAATATGTATCTTATTGCCGCCGCACTCAGCGCCGTTGAAGTATACTTTGCCATCCACCACGTCAAATGAGCCGTTGTAATCCATATATCCGTCAGCGGTAGCCGTAAACGGATACGTGCCGTCTCCGGGCACGGTGTAGTTACCAAGGTATGCCTTGCCGCCTATGACCTCTATGCTTGCGTTGGACGGGTCGCAATCAAAGCTCAGTTCCACCTTCCCCGCGGCAAGTGCAGGCAGGGCCGTAAGCAATATGCTTAGCATTATCACCACCGCAATTGTTCTTTTTATATTCATGCGTTTATTTCCTCCCCTATCAATGCTCCATCGCTCAGTCTTATCGTCCTGTCCACATGGCGCGGCATATCATCATCATGCGAAACTATCATCAGCGTTGTGCCGTTCTGCCTGAACAGCTTTTGAAACAGCGTAAGCACCATTTCGCCCGTTGCCGTATCAAGATTGCCCGTAGGCTCGTCCGCCATTACTATTGCGGGCGAAGTGATTATGGAGCGCGCTATGCCCGCACGCTGCTGCTCTCCGCCGCTCATCTGCGCAGGGCGCTGGCGGGCGCATTTGGCTATGCCTACCATATCCAGCGCCTCAAGCGCGCGCCGTTCGCGTTCCCGCTTTTCAACGCCGCGCAGCATCAGCGGCAGCGCAACGTTTTCTATTGCCGTATACTGCGGCAGCAGTCTATAAGACTGAAATACAAACCCTATATGCGAGCGGCGGAAGCGAATGCGCTCAATCTCGCTCATTCGGTCTATCCGCTGACCAAGCACGTTTATGCTGCCATCGGTCGGGCTTTCAAGCCCGGCAACAAGATTGAGCAGAGTCGATTTGCCGCTGCCGCTTTTGCCGGCAATACAGACAAATTCGCCGCATGCGATCTCCATATCTATACCGCGCAGGGCATGCACCTCGCCCGCGCCCACGTTATAGTCCTTCTTAAGCCCTTTTATGCTTATCGCGCTTTCGCCCATGCTCTTATCCCGCCAGCCACGTTTGGCCAAGGTCCTTACCCAGGTCGCACGTGTAGTTCCATTCTATTACGTCCCCGCTTTTGACCACGTATTGTCCGCAGCCATAGTTGGGGTACCAATCATTTACGCAATACATCCATCCGCTCCAGCGGCCGCCATCAAATTCATAAAAGTTGTTTATTCCTTCTATATACTCGTTGCCCTTTGCGCCGGAGTACTCCATATGCAGCTTATACTTATCGCGCACGGCGCACAGAACATCAAAAACCGTATCCCCCTGCTCAAACGTCATTGTGGTGGTTTTGAGTATCTCGCCGCTTGCGGGGACTATCCCCTGCCACTTTTTTTCAAGATGCATCCCCTTTGCAACGGCGGTATCGCACCGTATCGTTATGGTGCAGGTATTCGCCTCCGGCTCTTTACTGCTCACGGGAGCCGCGGTCTGCTCGGCCTGTACGGCTTCGGAAGTTATTTCATTATCCCTTGCCTCTGCCTGCGCCCTGCCAACGGATGCGGTATCCTCATCGTCTCCGCTATCGACAGGCGCCGGCGTTCTAAGCTTGTCATCCGGTTCCGGCGTGTCGTTCTCTGCGGCAAGGCCCTTAAGCTGGTTAAGCCTGTCCTCGCCCTCATCGCCGTTTGCGATATAGTCAACGTCAAGCGAACCCCTGTGACCGTTAGAGCCTATCGCGCTGCATCCTGCGAGCAAAAGCGTCATAATAAGCGCAATCGCTGTAAAAAGTCTTTTTTGAATACTCACCTTGCCAATATGTTCCTTCCCAAGTTTTTGCACGCAAAAAGGCTGCGGCGATAATCGCCGCAGCCGTATTTCTGCACACATAAATCAATCGGGCATACGAAAAAATAAGCTTAGTATACCCCGCCCCATGTACCATTGACCCGTGGTAAGGCGAACTTTCAAGCAGGTCTTCTGGCTCGCGCTTCATCGCATTCTGCAATGTCTTCCCGGGTGCTTATAACCTAGTGACAGTGCCAAGTGAGTTGGCACATATGCAGAACGCTCCGCGCATACAGCGGCGGGACCGCGCAGGCCTTTAACCTGCTTCCCTCTTAGCCTCCCCAAAGCGGGGCGGAACATGAAAGTGTATTTAGTTTCCTACCCTATATAATATCACCGTTTACCGATAAAGTAAAGCGGAGCATTATTTTATTCTGCCGGCATACTTCGCTTCAAGTATTTTGGCTATTCTCAGGGCAAGGGGATTTATCTGCTCCTCACTCCTGCCTTCAAGCATTATTCTTATAAGCGGTTCCGTGCCGCTTGCGCGCACCAGCACCCTCCCTTCGCCTTCAAGCAGCTTTTCCACCGCGCGTATATCGTTTATCATGTCTTCATCCTTAAGCGCAGCAGCCTTGTCCTCCGGTGATACTACAACGTTCACCATAACCTGCGGCAGTATAGGAACATCATTTGCAAGCTCCGAAAAGCGCTTCTTTGTCTTTGCCAGTATGTTCATCACCTGTATTGCACTGAGCATACCATCGCCCGTGGTATTCTTGTCATAGAATATAATATGGCCGGACTGCTCGCCACCAAGGGAATACCCCTTCTGGCGCATGCGCTCGAGTATGTATCTGTCGCCTACGGCGGTTTCTTCTATATTTATGCCAAGTTCCTTCATGCGCAGTTTAAGGCCAAGATTGGAAAGCACGGTAACAACAAGCGTATCGTCCTTAAGCTTCCCTTCTTTCTTCATATATTTAGCGCAGATGCCCATTATCCTGTCGCCATCAACAATGTTGCCCATTTCATCCGCGGCTATCACCCTGTCTGCATCGCCATCAAAAGCAAAGCCTGCATCCGCCATGCGCTCCGTCATAAGTTCCTGCAAGCTATCGGGATGTGTGGAGCCGCAAAGGTCGTTTATATTACAGCCGTCCGGCTCATCGGCCCAGGATATCACCTTTGCGCCAAGTTCGCTGAATACGTCAGCTGCTATATTTGATGCAGACCCGTTTGCGCAATCGAGCACTACGGTCATGCCGCTGAAGCTTTCCGTAGCGGTGGATTTGAGAAATTCCTTGTATTTTTCAACGGCTCGCGGTGCGCTCAGGCAGTTGCCAACGCCGCTTCCCGTAGGCTTATCCATTATTTCTTCGCCCTTTACAATGGCTTCTATGCGGTCCTCAAGTTCATCGGAAAGCTTATAGCCATCGCCATCGAACCATTTTATGCCGTTGTATTCCATTGTGTTATGCGATGCGCTTATCATAACGGCGGCATCCGCAGAATACAGCCGCGCAAGGTATGCCATTGCGGGCGTAGGGATGACGCCTACGTTTATCACATCGCCGCCTATCGAGCATATGCCGGCACTCAGCGCGCATGCGAGCATATCGCCCGACTTCCGGGTATCCTGCCCAACCAGTATGCGCGGATTATGTACGCTTGTCAGCACATATGCGCCAGCCGCGCCTATTTTCATTGCCAATTCACAGCTAAGGTCGGCGTTTGCAATCCCCCTCACGCCGTCCGTACCAAACATTCTGCCCACAATATCCTCCTTACCGCAATAAAAGCACCGTTGTGCTAATATGTATAGCCATATTACGCTCAAATATTATATTACATTGCGCGTATTCAGTCAAATTGTGCTGATAAGGTCGGGTAAATAAAAAAAGCCTACCACAAAATAGGCTCTTTTAATTGCTTAATCAAATTCTCTAAAAACACTCCAGTATAGCCACCTCGGGCCATACCCGCCAAAAAACAGACTTTACTCGATCTTGCCCGTGTTCTTCGGCAGTTCGGCCTCCAACCTCTTTTTCAACGCTTCAAGTGTTTTGACCCAGCCCGTGACCATGTCTTGATCCGGACGCGCCCAGCGCTCGGATTCCTTTATATCCTCCATGCAAAGCAACGCCTTGTCACGTACATACTGCATAAGCATGCCGTGGCTCAACTGCATATCCGCTAAGGCATACCAGAATAACGCCTGTTCTTCGGTATCACAAATCAACGCTTGAAACTCTTTAATGAGATCCATAGTTATTTCTTCGTTCGGCTCGCCGCTGTTCAACTTCTTTATATACTCGTCTCTTATAGCGCTCGTCGTGTCATTCGAATAAAGCGTAGTTCCCCACGCGCCCATAACTATTCACTGCCTTTCCGTCAGGTTTTGCAATTTGCCGTTCATGCTTTGGCAATTCTTTATGCATTAATTATATCAATTTTGCCTATAAAAGCAAGTCATATTCTATATAAATTATCGTATTCGTCTCATTTTCTTTACAATTAAAACTACTGCTTATGGCTATCATAGTATTTGTATGCATGTATACAGGCATCTAATCATACACATCAAAGCATCTGATATTTAGCTCAACTTCCTCTGCTGCGTAGCACACAACGAATGAGTAACATAAAACCCCGTACATCAGTACGGGGTTTTGGCTGCGGAACTAGGATTCGAACCTAGACAATACGAGTCAGAGTCGTAGGTGC
>ENA-ORPH01001054-ORPH01001054.1-human-gut-metagenome-genome-assembly--contig:-NODE-1054-length-28148-cov-4.406899_pt1 | contig 28148 bp, 25 predicted proteins | sample MGYA00242142_ERZ509074 | MGnify/ENA primary metagenome ERZ509074 (study PRJEB26280, sample SAMEA2338724) | human gut metagenome | biome: human gut; feature: human-associated habitat; material: faeces...
TCTCGGACCTGCCGCTTCCGGTTCTCGATAACCAAAAAATTAATATGGTTTCTTTTCCCGGCGGGCGCAAGCGACCTTTCCGGTTTCTTTCATGGTATTAATGCAGATAACGGGCGTTCAGCCATTTAACGATGTCGTCGCTGGATCCGAAGTCGTACAGATTAACATGCGCCGCGTCAGGATACAGTTTCAATGTCTTATCCTGTACCGGAGCCGTTTCAAACATTTCTTTGCCTTGTTCGACGGGAACGGTTCCGTCCTTTTGTCCGTGCAAAACCAGCAAAGGCGCCTGCAGCGTTTGAATCCGGCGTTTGGATTCAAAAGTATCTTTTATCATATACTTTACCGGAAACATAAAGTAATGGTAACGCGCCGCGTCAGTCATTGAGGTAAAGCCGCATTCCAAAATCAGTCCGGCCGGCGGGCGTTTTTCCGCCAGCCCGTTCGCTACGCCGGTTCCCATGGACATGCCGTAATAGATGACTTTGGCTTTTTTACCCTGTTTCAAATGAATAAAATGCAGGCCGGCTTCCGCATCGGCAATTAACCCTTTTTCCGTCGGTTTGCCGGGATTCGGGCCAAAGCCCCTGTATTCCAATAACAATACACCGTATCCCGCGTCAACAATCGGAATCAGCTTATGAGCCGCATCGCCGGCCGGACCCGTGTTGCCGTGCAAATAGAGAATCGTCGGATATAATTCTCCGTCCGGTTTTGTTTTCGGCGCTTTGTAATAAGACGTCAGTTTTAATCCGTCGTTGGTTTGCAGCGTAATTTTTTCCAAATCCGGCGATTGATTGCGGTGCGGCGTATTTACATGAAAATACGGATTATACATCAGCCGGCGCTGAAAAATAAAAACAGCCGTGCAAGCCAGCAGGTAAAGTATGATCAATCCAACGGCAATCTGCATTAAAATCGGCATTTTGATCCTAAGGCGTACAAGTGAAATCATAAATTCTGACATTTTCATCTGAAACGACGTCCGGCATTCGTCCCGCCGGAACAATATCAAATCCGGCTTTGTCGGACAATATCCTAAAATTGCTATTCGGGCAGGCGTCTTCAATAACCCGGCGGGCCAGACGTTTATTGTCTGATACGGTTCCGCCGAACAGACGGATTCTGATCTGTCTGCGGCCGTCCGCCGCCGCGGGCAGAGTATCGACAAAAGCTTTATGCCCGTTGATGTTGTCCCAACGTCTGTCCGCCAAAGACCATTTTTGCTGTTCGGCTGCCAGATCCATACCTTTGGGCGTTCCCGAACGGCAGGAAAAAGTTATTCCGACAGACGCGTCTGCATATTGATAAAAAAAACGGTCGATCGCGCGTCCGTTTTCCGGCGCCCGTGCCTGATCCGGCGCGGGAACGGCCGATCCGCATATTTGCGTCATCAGGTTAAACGCCGCTTTTTGAGCGGCCTGAAGATATCCGTCCCGTGTTGACGGCAGGCCGTCGCGCTGGGGCACCAGACGCAAAGACGTTTTTTCCCCGGCCTGCGTTCTGAAAGCCTGTACCTGAAAATAATCAATATTCTGCCAGTCTTTATCCCCCGATTCCCAGTATTTGTACTGCCGGTACAGCGGGTAATCCGTTTCATACAGCGGCCGCATGCACCCGGCTGTCAGCAGAAAACAGAAAATCAGCCAGGCTTTTTTCATGTCAGTCCTTTGATTTTTGAGGCCAAAGAAGCTTCTAAAAACAAATCTATTTCTCCGTCCAAAACGGCGCGGACATTTGACGTTTCCACTTGTGTACGCAGGTCTTTGACCATTTGGTAAGGCTGCAGGACATAAGATCTGATCTGATATCCCCACCCGATTTCGGATTTTGATTCTTCGACTTCGCTGCTTTGTTCTTCGCGCTTTTTCAATTCCAGTTCGTATAAACGCGCGCGCAGCATGTTCCAGGCCGTTTCTTTATTTTGAAACTGCGACCGCTGCGTTTGGCAGGAAACAACGATTCCCGTCGGCTGGTGCGTAATACGCACGGCGGATTCCGTTTTATTGACGTGCTGCCCTCCGGCGCCGGAAGAACGGTATGTGTCTATTTTGCAGTCCGCCGGGTTGATGTCGATCTGGATCGTATCGTCAATAACGGGATACACCCAGGCCGATGCAAAGCTGGTATGCCGCCGGGCATTGGCGTCAAACGGAGAAATGCGAACCAGACGATGAACGCCGCTTTCCGTTTTCAGCCAGCCGTAAGCATTATGGCCGCTGATCCGGATAACCGCGGATTTAATGCCGGCTTCTTCGCCGTCGCTTTGTTCCAGCAGTTCGACTTTGTAATTGTGCTTTTCTGCCCAACGGGTATACATACGCAGCAAGATATCCGCCCAATCCTGCGCTTCGGTGCCGCCGGCGCCGGCGTGCAGTTCCAAAAAGGTATCGTTGCCGTCCGCTTCGCCGCAGAGCAGCGCTTCCAATTCGCTTTTCTGGACCTGACGGCGCAGATTTTCCAGCGCGGTTTTTCCTTCGTCCAAAACGGCTTGATCGTTTTCGCTTTCCGCCAGTTCCAGCAGTTCGACGGTATCTTGCAGTTCCTTTTGCTGCGCGCTGAACGTCTGAATGGATTCTTCCAGCCGGTTACGTTCGGATAATAAAGACTGTGCCCGTGCGGGATTGTTCCATAAATCGGCGTCGGCCGTTAAGGAATTAATTTCGTCCAGACGGTTAAGAGCGTTGTCCCAGTCAAAGATGCCTCCTCAGCAGTGCGAGGGACTGCTCGATGTCATTAATAATGGTTTGCAGTTCTGCTTTCATGTTTTTTCCCTGTCTAGAATATACCGCCGATACCGGGGATATTGTCATCTTCTTCTTCGGTTTGGCTGACTTCCGGCAAAGACGGCTGATCCTGTGTTTGCGGCAGAGTCGTTTCTTCATCGGATCCGTCAATGTATCCTTTGATTTTACCCTGCCAGTTTTCGCCGGATTTGAATGCTTCCATAACGACGTCCCTGTCTTTGGGCGAGGCCGGTTTGCCCGTTTTATGATTGACGCGGACAAAGCGGATTCCCGCCGGAACGCGGAAAGGAATCAGCGGCTGGTCTTTTAATGCCGTGCGGACAAAATCTCTGAAAACAGGCGTTGTAACAACGCCGCCCGTGTCATGAGGCCCCAGTGTTCTGGGTTCGTCAAATCCCATGAAAATTGCCACGACCAGATCCGGCGTCATGCCGACGAACCAGCCGTCAACGTTATTGTTTGACGTTCCCGTCTTTCCCGCGAAAGTCCGCCCTAATGAACGCAGGGACTGAGCGCTGCCCCCCGGCGCCAGAACGCCGGTCAGAATGTTGATCATCTGATAAGCGCTGCGGGGATCTTCAATCTGTTCGCGGATATCCGGAATTTTAGGCGCGGGTTCACCGTTCCAGCCGCCTTCCGTTCGGCAATTTTCACACGGCCGGGAATCCGAATTATAAACGGTCACTCCGGTTCTGTCCTGAATACGGTCAATTAAAATCGGTTCGATCTTTTTGCCGCCGTTAACCAGCATGCCGTAAGCTGCCGCCAGTTTCAAAACGCTTGTTTCCCCGGCTCCCAGAGCAATCGCCATTTGGTTGGGAATGTCTTCGGAAATGCCGAATTTTTTGGCATATTCGACCACTTTTTCAATGCCGATGGCTTTAGCCAGACGGACTGTCATCAGGTTTCTGGATTTTTCAATGCCGACACGCATTGTTGTTGGGCCGTAAAAACGTTTGGAAATGTTTTTAGGTTTCCACTTTCCCTGACCATCGCCCTGATCCATAACAAACGGCGCGTCTAAAATCAGCGAAGACGGCGTGAAGCCTTCGTCCAAAGCGGCCAGATAAACAAACGGTTTGAACGATGATCCCGGCTGGCGTTTGGCTTGAACGGCACGGTTGAACTGCGAGCGTTTAAACGAATATCCCCCGACCATGGCCAGAACGCGGCCCGTGTGCGGATCCAAAGCGATCATTGCCCCTTCGACGTCGGGAATTTGACGCAGTGCATAATAATTTTCCGGATATTTCTGGCGTTTGACATTATGCGTGACGGGTTCCGCCCATACAACGTCGCCGACATTTAACACCTGATCGGCCCGTTTGATTTCGGGCCCCAGAGTCTGGTCGGGCAGATTTTTGCGCGCCCATTTCATTTCTTCTATCGGGATCGTTCCTGTGGTTCCTGTTTTCAGGCCGATTTCGGCTTTGTCTTTGTCAACGGCCAGAACGACGGCAGGCACCCAGTTTTCAGGCGCGTAATCGGGCGTTTGAACCGATAACAAAACGTCCAGCCATTCTTCTTCGGACAGGTCGACCTTCGCAATCGGTTCCCTGAAACCGTGGCGCTGGTCATAAAAAATCAGCCCCTGGCGCAAAGCTTGTGTCGCATATTTCTGCATTTCGGGATCGACCGTCGTGCGTACGACCAGTCCGCCTTCGTACAAAGCGTCTTCCCCATAACGGGAAACCAGAAAACGGCGAACTTCTTCGGCGAAATATTCCGCGTCTGCGGCGATTTCCTTTTCCGAACGCGTGGCCAGCGTGATCGGTTCAGCCATGGCGGTTTGCGCCTGTTCTTCGGTAATGTAACCGTCTTCCAGCATACGGGACAGCACCCAGTTTCTGCGTATAATGGCTTCGTCATAACGTTTTTCGGGGTCATAATTGTTCGGCCCTTTCGGCAAAGCTGCCAGAAAAGCGCTTTCCGCCACAGTCAATTCGTCCAGGGATTTATTAAAATAATTCAACGCCGCCGCCGCCACGCCGTAAGAATAATGGCCCAGATAAATCTGGTTTAAATATAATTCCATAATGTATTCTTTGGAAAAAGCGCGTTCGATACGGATCGCCAAAATGGCTTCCTTGATTTTACGTTCAAAGGACATTTCGTTTGTTAACAAAAAGTTTTTGGCGACCTGCTGCGTAATTGTCGATGCACCGACCATTCTGCGGCCGGATCCGATATTTTTGATGTTTTGGAATATGGCGCGGATAATGCCTACAAAGTCAACGCCGCCGTGTGAAAAAAACTTTTTATCTTCCGCGGACATAAAAGCCTGAACCAATTGCTTGGGAATGGCTTCATAAGGAACGAACGCCCTTTTTTCCGAAGCGTATTCGGCCAGCAGCCGTCCGTCCGCCGCGTAAAGGCGGCTGGTGATCGGCGGTTCATAAGTCGCCAGACGGCGGTAATCGTCAACGCTTTTGCCATAATGCGAAAAAATCAGCAAAAGCACGATTAATCCCAGTATTCCCAAAAACAGAGCGTAACTGACAAGCGTTGAAAAAAGTTTAGACATTGTTTTTATTCCGTATTCCTTTTGAAAGGCAGTTTAACTGCCGGCGTATGATTTGTCTACGTTCAATTAAAGTTCGCTTTGTGTTTTTCCGCAAAATAAGAATTAATGGCGCGCACTGTCGCTTTCGCCAGTTTTTCACGATAAGCCGGCTGGCGCAGCAGACGCTCTTCCTCTTTGTTTGACAGGTATCCCATTTCCATCAGAACGGACGGCACGTCGGGGGATTTCAAAACCGCAAAACCGGCAAAACGGTGCGAATTGGGCAGCACGCGGATTTCCGTACGGATTTCGTCCATCAGCTTTTCGGCGAAAAAGGAAGAATGGTTGTTTGTTTCCCGGCGCGCCAGATCGATCAGAATGTCGGTGACTTCCTGCGTTTCGCCGGACAGGTCAATTCCGGCGATCAGGTCGACTTTATTTTCGGATTCAGCCAGTTTTTCGGCTTCTTTATCCGAAGCCTTTTCGGACAAAGTATAAACGGACAAACCGCGGGTCTGCGGTTTATTGATACTGTCCGCGTGAATGGAAATGAATAAATCTGCGTTGACGGACCGTGCAAAGCGCCGGCGGGCGTACAGAGAAATAAAAACGTCTGTTTCACGCGTTAATTTAACGCGGTAACGGCCCGTTTTTTCCAGCAGAGCGCGCAGCTGTTTGACCATGGCCAGTGTCAGGTGTTTTTCATAAACGCCGGAAACGCCGATAGCGCCGGGGTCTTTGCCGCCGTGGCCGGGATCAAGGACGATCAGCGGTTTTGTTTTCGGCAAAGGCTGCGCCGGCTGAGCCGGTTTTTTTTCTTCGGCAACGGAATTGTCGTACCATTCCGCCGTTACCTGTTTTAATCCGTCCGTTTTGGCCATTAAATCCAAATCGACGACCAGCCGCCATTGAAAACCGCTTTGCGGCGCCAGAATAAAAGAACGTTTAATGATGACTCCGCGGTTAAATTCCAAAACTATTCTGGCGGCTTTGGATTCTGTCGTGCCCAGACGTATGCCGTTCAAATAATCTTTTTTGGGCAAATCCTTTTCTTTAACGGCAACCGCCGTTGACGGCAGATCAATAACGACGCGGTCGGGATCTTTCAGCGGAAAAATTTTAAAATTTACTTTTTCGGACAAATCAATGACAACCCGGATCGCCGATCCGCCTTGCGATCCCAGGCGAATATCCTGTACCGTTGCGCAGATTCCCGAACGCGGCAGCAAAAGCAGCGCGAATCCGAATCCGATCAGAAAACAGCATATTCGGCGGAAAACTGTCATTTTTCTTGGTTTCTTCCTTTGAAAAATCAAAAAATCTAACTTACCATACTAAAATATGATTGTTCTTTAGTTAATAGATGGTTATTCTAAGCGCGCTGAAAACAAATTTTTTATTGCAGCCTCCTTTGCGCCGCGTGAATGCGGAGCGTAAACGGTACGGCGAAAACGCAATAACAGCTTCCTCAAAGATTTTTGTGGAATGGCCGAAGGGATTTTTAGGAAAGACGCCGCTGTGGAAAGTTTATATATAAATCTGAATCAGACAAAGTGCGCTGTCTTTACCCTTTCAGAGCCGTTCACATCTGTATTAAACAAACAGCTGCAGCCGCTGGCCGGCTGTATGGCGCGGAGTTTTATCATTAATGACCAAAAAAATGCTCATAGACGCTACTCATTCCGAAGAAATGAGAGTCGTAATCGTCGACGGAACCCGTTTAGATGAACTGGATATCGAAACATCAACCAAAAAACAGTTAAAAGGAAACATTTACTTAGCCAAAGTCGCCAGGGTCGAACCGTCCCTGCAGGCCGCTTTTGTGGATTACGGCGGCAATCGGCACGGTTTTCTGGCGTTTAACGAAATCCACCCTGATTATTATCAGATTCCCGTCGCGGACCGCGAAGCTTTGAAAGAAGCTTTGATGGAAGAAGAAAACGACGATGACGACGATGAAGATAAATCACACGGCAAAGGCCACCGTCGGGGACAGCCGGAAAAAACGGAAAATGCCGAAAATCTGCCGTTGAACGGCGAACAGGCTCCTCATCAGGAAGATCAGGAAAACGATGAATCGGCGGAACAGATCGTTGAAACGGTCAGCGAAAACGAAAATGACGAAGTCATGGATCGCAGCCGTTACCGTCAGATTAAAAAATATAAAATTCAGGAAGTCATTCACCGCGGTCAGGTTTTGCTGGTTCAGGTCACCAAAGAAGAACGCGGCAACAAAGGCGCGGCGCTGACGACGTATTTGTCTTTGGCCGGCCGGTACTGCGTTTTGATGCCGAACAATTCCCGCGGCGGCGGCGTATCGCGTAAAATTACGAATGCGGCGGACAGAAAACGATTGAAAACGATCGTATCAAAGCTGCCTTTGCCGACGGGTATGTCCGTTATTGTCAGGACGGCCGGAAAAGAACGCACCAGTTTGGAAATCAAGCGCGATTATGAATATCTGATTAAAACATGGGTTCAGATCCGCGACAAAACGATGGAATCTTCAGCGCCGGCACTGATTCACGAAGAAGGCAACCTGATTAAACGGGCGCTGCGCGACATGTATACGCGCGATATTTCCGAAGTGTTGATCGAAGGGGAAGCCGAATACCGCATGGCAAAGGATTTTATGAAAATCCTGACGCCCAGCCATGCCAAAAAGATAAAACAGTATAAAGACGATTCGATTCCGTTGTTTTTCCGTTATCAGGTGGAAGCCCAGCTGGAATCGATGCACAGCAATATCGTTCAGTTAAAATCGGGCGCTTATCTGGTTATGGATCAGACCGAAGCTCTGGTCGCGATTGACGTCAACTCCGGGCGGGCGACCAAAGAACGTAATATTGAAGAAACGGCTTTGAAAACGAATTTGGAAGCCGCCGATGAAATCGCGCGTCAGCTGCGCCTGCGGGATATGGCCGGTTTGGTCGTCATTGACTTTATCGACATGGAAGAACCGCGCAACAACCATGCGGTTGAACGCCGTATGAAAGAGGCGCTGAAACGTGACAGGGCGCGGGTTCAGATGGGACGGATCACCGGATTCGGTTTAATGGAACTGTCGCGCCAGAGATTACATTCCAGTTTTATTGAAACCAGTTATTCACCTTGTCCGTACTGCAAAGGAAAAGGGGTAATCCGTTCGACGGAATCCGTTTCAATTCATACGTTGCACGTTTTGGAAGAAGAAAGTCTGAAACGCCGTTTCAGCGAACTGCGTATGACGGTTCCTCCGGCAACGGCTCTGTATGTTTTGAATCACAAACGTGATGATCTGCATAAAATCGAAACGGAATATAATGTTAAAATCTTTCTGGAAGCGGACGATTCCCTTTTGTTCCCGACGGATTACCGAATAGACCGCGTTGCCCGCGTTAAAACGGCCGCCGCTGCGCCGTCGGAAACGGAAGAACCGGAACAAACCGCGGAAGATCAACCGGAAGAACTGCCGTCCGTTCAGGAACGTCCGCCGCGCGAACGCCGCCGTCGGCGCCGCCGCGGCAGAAACGAACAGTCCCGCGACAATCACGAACAAAAAGCCGAAGAAACGCCTGAAGTTCAGGAAGAGCAGGCAGAACAGGCCGAATTTGAAGACGATGAAGTCATTCAGGCAGATGCCGTTTTTGAAGAAGGACTGAAATCCGCCAGAAAATCAGAAGAACAGCCGGAAGATCATCGGGAAGAAAAGAACGGGGATAATGCAAAACGCCGCCGCGGTCATTTCTTGCGCCGGGGACGGCGGTTCCATTCCAACCGCCGCCGCGGTGAAGGCGAGGCCGAAAACAAACCCGCGGAAAATGAATCGCAGGAACCGATTGCTCTGCCGGCTCCTCCGCCGCAGCAGGCTCTGCCGGCGCCTGATTCCGAAAAGGACGAAAAACCGGCCAAAAAACCGCGGCGCAGATACCCTAACCGCCGCCGCAAGGTTCCGACGCCGGAAACCGCTGCCGAATAACGGTTGAAAAATAAAAAAAAGGGAATGTCGGCTTTGTCCGTCATTCCTTTTTTTTTAAATTTGGTTGTATAAAAGAAAACAAGGCGTTACACTTTGCCATGGAGTTTCATGGAGGAGTTGCTTATGCCGTTTTTAATGATTAAAACCAATCTTGATTTGGAAAAAACAACAATTTTGGCTTTGTTAAATCATGCTTCCCGCGTTGTTGCCGAAACGATCGGCAAACCGGAAAGCTATGTGATGGTCAATGTCTGCGCCAATGAACATATGCTGTTTGCCGCGACGACAATGCCGACCGTGTATATGGAAATGAAAAGCGTCGGTATGACCAAAGAACAGGTGCCTCTGTTGTCGGACGCGCTGACAAAAATGGTTGAATCCCGTTTAAAAGTACCGGGCAACCGCGTCTATATTGAATTTGCGTCCGTTCCGGGCATTTTGTGGGGCTATAACGGTTCGACATTCTGATTTCCGGCAGTCGGAAGGGGGAGAAACAATGAAACGTTTTTTTAAAACAGGATTGTCGGCGATCGCGACATTGTTTCTTTTTTCCTGTGTCAGCACGCAGACGATTAATGCGAAGCGGGGCGGCATTATTAAAACGGACGCAGATCTGCGCCGCGAAGACGTCGCCGACTATATGACTTACCTGCGTTTGAAAAAAGGAGCGGGGCCTCTGGATCAGGATTATATTTTGCTGTCCTATCGCGTTATCAGAGATATGGTACAGTCCGATCTGTTTCAAAACAAACCCGAACGTGTCAAAATCGCTTTGCGCGATGTTTTGAACTATCACCCGACGGCGCAGGTGCGGCCGGCTATCGTTCACGAAGCCGTTGAACATGAATTGATGAATACGGAATCTTTGTGGGTGACGGACGGATCGGTCGTATATGATTATGTGCTGGACGTTGAATTGGGGGAAATTCCCGTCAAAAACGACGACCGGTCCGAAAACAGGGCGTTAAGCGTTATGCTGATTTTATCCGACGTCAAAGGTGAACAGGTCGGCGAGTGGTTCGGTTTTCTGAAACGCGAAAAAGGCGGCATTTCCTGGTATTAAGCGGATTCTTCGCCGGCCGGTATTTCTTGGTTGGCAAAAACAGGCGCTTTTTCTTCCGTTTCCCGGTCGGCGGGGTTAATATAAAAGCGGATTTTTCTTAAAATATCGGCAATTTTAACGGTTCTTTGAGCGGTAGATTCGTCAATGCCCGCGGATTCCAGCTGCGTTTGAAATAAAAAATCGTCCGTCGTTTGTTCTGTAAAATACTTTTCGATCTGCGTCATTTGTTCTTTTGTTAAAGAGTATTTTTTCTGTAAGTAATGCAGCATGTATTTTTGGGCTGCAGCGGTCATTTTCTTTAATGCCTGCTTTGTTTCCGGCTGCAGCGGTCGGTCGGGGAAAAAGACGCAGATCGTTTCAATAATTTTCCAGCAGGTTTGCAGGTATGACAGCAAATTCGGCTTGTCTGCCGTCGGATTTTGTTTTTTTTCGTTAAAACGGGCAGGAAATTCCTTTGCCATGACGGTAATTGCCGCGTCGTCAAAAGCCGTATAAAAATTCTGCATGTCGTTCAGGGTTTGTTTGGCTTTGTTTGCGGCGGCGGTATATTCTGTTTCTTTGTTCCGGGGCGGCGGGTTGCGATGGGACAATTCTCTGAAACCTTCGATAATATCGCGCATTTTTATCAAAAGCAGACACAAAACGCCGACCAGCCCCGTATATAAAACTTCCCGTCCGAACAGCGCCAACAGAAAAGTCAGCAAAAAGACCAGCAGCGCAAAAAAATAAGCCAGACTGTGTTCGGTTTCGCGGATAAATTCTTCCAGCAGAGAAACAAATATAAATTTGGGGCGGTCAATATCGTACATGGCTGAATCCTTAATTTAAAAACGCGAATTGTAGAATATCACGGCAAAATCATGAAATAACGACGGCTTTCAGATTATAACCGTTGGATTGCGGTGAAAAATCGAATATCCTTTAAAAAAAGAAATAAAGGACAAGACGGTGAAAAAAGAATTTTACGTTTTCCGCCACGGCCAGACGGACATGAATCTGGCCGGCCGCTGGCAGGGCAGCGGTATAGACGTACCGTTGAACGAAACGGGATTGCAGCAGGCGCGCCAACTGGCGGAAGAATTACGCTTTTCCGGAATTCAGGCGGTTTTTTCTTCTCCGTTGAAAAGGGCGGTGCAGACCGCTGAAATCGTAGCGGAATCTTTACGCGCGCCGTTAAAAATCGAAGACGGGTTGATAGAAGGCTGTTTCGGCGCGGCCGAAGGAAAAACAAAGCAGGAAATTCACACCTTGTTTCCCGATATCGCGCCGGCCTGGCACAGTCTGGAAGAAGAATATATGGACGTCTGTTTTGAAGGCGGAGAAACAAAACGTCAGATCCAGCAGAGGATTCTGCGCACATTAAAAAAGATTGCCGCTGAAAACGATTACGGAATCATAGGCATATCCGCTCACAGCGCCGTTGTACGCTGCTTTGTTCTGCTGTTTGGTCTGAAACTTTATTCCGTTCCGCACGGCCGTCCGTTTCATCTGTGTTTTGAAGATGACAGTTTTGAATTGACGGAATAAAAAAGCCTTCCTGGCGGAAGGCTTTTTACTTTGGTTAATTATTCAAGTCTACCGGAATTCGCATGCCGTAGAATGACCGGATTGTAAAATACAGCGCGGCGATCAGCAGCACGCCGCCGATCCATATCGCCGTTTCCTGAGAAGACACGGCTATTTCCACAGCCAGCAATCCGAATAACGTCGTAAATTTAATAATCGGATTCAAAGCGACCGAAGACGTATCCTTAAACGGATCGCCGACGGTATCCCCGACAACCGTCGAAGCGTGCAGCTCTGTTCCTTTTTCATGCATATCGACTTCGACCAATTTTTTGGCGTTGTCCCATGCGCCGCCGGCGTTGGCCATAAAAATTGCCTGATATAAGCCGAAAATCGCGATTGAAATCAGATAGCTGGCAAAAAATGTCGGATCAAAACAGGCAAACGCCAGTGTGAAGGAAAACAGCGCGCCGAAAATATTGACCATGCCGTTCTGCGCATAAGTCGTGCAGATCCGGACAACGGCTTTAGAGTCTTTCACCGACGCTTTTTCCGTGTTTTCCAGATGAATGTTTTCCTTGATATATTCAACGGCACGATAGGCGCCGGCCGTGACGGCCTGAATCGACGCGCCGCAGAACCAGTAAATAATGGCCCCGCCGGCGACCAGACCGATCAAAACGCGCGGATCCAGCAGGCTGAGTTGCAGATTTAACATTAAAATGATCGAAAAGATCATTGTCGTCGCCCCCATGACGGCGGTGCCGATCAAAACGGGTTTGGCTGTCGCTTTAAAGGTGTTTCCGGCAGAATCGTTTTCTTCCAGATAAAATTTACCTTTTTCAAAGTCGGGATCAAAACCGTAAGTGTTTTTAATTTCTTCGGCGATTCCCGGAATCTGTTCAATCTGCGACAATTCAAACACCGATTGCGCATTGTCGGTCACCGGCCCGTAGCTGTCGACGGCAATCGTCACCGGCCCCATGCTGAGCATGCCGAACGCTACCAGCCCGAACGCAAAGATAGACGGGAAGATCATGATTTCTTCCAGCCCGTGAGAAGCCGTCCAGTACGCGGCAAGCATCAAGGCCGTAAAAGTCATGCCTTTCCAGAACGCGCTGAAATTCCCCGCGACCAGACCGGACAAAATCGACAGCGACGCTCCGCCTTCTCGGCCGGCGTTAACGACTTCGCGGACGTGTTGGGATCCCGAAGAGGTAAAGACTTTGGTCAGCTCCGGAATTAATGCCGCCGACAAAGTGCCGCAGCTGATGATCGTAGACAGCTTGTACCACAATCCGTTGCCGTATTCCGACAATAACAAAAAGCTGACGCCGTAGGTTACGCCGATAGACAGCAGGGAACTCAGCCAGACCAGCAAGGTCAGAGGCAGTTCAAAATTGAATTTTTTGCCCATAAAGAACTTATAGACTTTCATATTCAGCAGATAAGCCATAATTGACGTGATAATCATCAAAATCCGCATGGTGAAAATCCATACGATCAAGGTGGCCTGTACGGACAAACCGCCCGGAGTCAAAGTCGTTGAACCGTCCGGATTCAGCGTCATGCCGACTGCCAGAACGATGAACGTAATCAAAGCCACGCCGGTAACGCCGTATGTTTCAAATCCGTCTGCCGTCGGCCCGACGGAATCTCCCGCGTTGTCGCCCGTGCAGTCTGCCGTGACGCCGGGATTGCGGGCGTCGTCTTCTTTGATGTTAAAAAAGATTTTCATTAAATCCGAACCGATGTCGGCGATTTTTGTAAAAATACCGCCGCAGATGCGCAGAACGGAAGCGCCCAAAGATTCGCCGATGGCAAATCCGATAAAGCAGGAACCGGCGTCTTCGGGAGAAACGTATAATAAGATCACCAGCATTAAAACCAGTTCGACACAAATCAGCAAAACGCCGATCGACATGCCGGAACGCAGCGGCAGCGCCATTACATCGTCCGGTTTCGCCCGCAGCGCCGCAAATGCCGTGCGGCAGTTTGCATAGTTGTTAATAATAATGCCGAACCAGGCGACGCCGACGGATCCCGCTATGCCCAGCAAAGACCACATGAAAATAACGCCGACGCGGGTCAGGGGAAAATCCCGTAAAATATAAAAGTAATAAAACAGACAGGCGCCGATAATAATTTCCAGCAGACATAACAATTTGATCTGTTGAAACAGATAAGTGTCGCAGGTTTTATGAATCAGAATCGATACGTCTTCCATTGTTTTATGGACAGGCAGTTTTTTAATGCGCACATATTCGCTTAACCCGAAAGCCATGCCCAAAAAACATACGACCATGCCGATTGACAATAATCCTTTGCCGGTTATGGTCCGGCCGAATAATTCAAAACTGTAAGACAAATCAGGCAAAATCAGATCGGCTTCGCTGGCCAGAGCGGGACTGCAGGCCAGACAGAAAGCGGATAAAAACAGAAAACGACAGATGTTTTTCATGAAATCCTCTAAAAATAATTACGTCAAGGTATTTATACTGATCTTTTCGCTATAAAGAGTCAAATAAAAGTGAAAATTTTTTATTTTGTCTAATCAATCGCCATATCAAAAAGACGATTTTTTTTTATACTAAAAAAATTATACAAAAAAGTACATAGTACAATATCCTGTTGTGCCCCTTTAAAATGGTCGGAATATTTGGATTTTTAAAGGAAATTATAAACGAAAAAAGAATTAGTTCATTTGTCTTAAAGCTTTTAGATATCTATCTTTGTACAATCAATTTTTTTAACGTAAAAGACGAATTAAAATAATATTAGGGAAGGGTAAACATATGAAAATTTTAGTTGCGGATAATCATACGTTGTTTCGCGAAGGATTCAGCCGTCAATTACAACGTTTTGATGTTTTGACGGAACTTCAGGAAGTTACGGATTTCTCTTCTGTTACTGCTTTGGCAGATCAAAAAAAGAATTTTGATTTGATTTTTATTGACCGTGACGTTCTGGGGACGGAATGGAAAGAAAAATTCCAGTCTTTGCAAATCATCTTCCCTGAAGCTCGTTTGGTTATGATGAGCGAAAGTGAAGATCAAAAAGATATTTTAGACGCCTTTGGTCTGGGGGCCGCCGGTTATATTACGAAATTATCGCCGGATTCTTTGATTATCAATGCTCTGCGCCTGATTGTTGACGGTAATTTGTATGTTCCTCCCGCTGTGTTAAAGGGGCTGCAGAAACGTCCGCGCATGCCTGGGGAAGGGAAAATTTTAACTCATACGCTGCCTAACGGCAAAAATCTGACATACCGCCAAAGCGAAGTGCTGCAGCATTTAAGCAACGGTCTGTCAAACAAACAGATCGCTTATGAAATGAATGTTTCCGAAGCAACGGTAAAGCTGCATATCAACGCTTTGCTGCGTCATCTGCATGTCGAAAACAGAACAAAAGCCGTCGTTACGGCGCAAAGATTGGGAATTTTGGAACCTTAAAAAACGTGTTGTGTTTCCCCGTTTTGGTCTTGTCAGGCTGAAACGGGGGAATTTTTTTTGCAAATTTTACCGAAATTTTTCATCTTTTCGTCTATTTTTTTTCAACGGCTTTTTCCGGCTTTTTCCGCCCGTTTTTTGAAGGTGATTTTTGATAAATTTTCTTCTTTAAAACTTTAGAATAGATTTTTTTAAAATAAGGGTTAAATATACGGAATATTAGACATAATCTTTCATGTAGAAAAGGGCATATATAATGGATATGGCAGAGCTGATTGAAAACTTTTCATTCCTGACCGACTGGGAAGACCGTTACGCTTACTTAATTGAATTGGGAAAAGATCTGCCGCCGATGAAACCCGAAGATAAAAACGACCGGACAAAGGTTGAAGGGTGTATGAGTCAGGTTTGGCTGAAAACGGAAATCAATAATGACGTTTTAAGCTTTGTCGGGGAAAGCGACGCGCATATCGTCCGCGGATTGATTGCCGTGCTGCGCATTATTTTGTCGGGCAAAACCAAAGAGGAAATCCGCCGGACGGACGTTGAAGCCGTTTTTAAACAATTAGGGTTGGAATCGCATCTCAGCCCGACGCGCCGCAACGGCTTTTTTGCCATGGTGGAACGTATTCAATCCGAAGCGCGGCAATAAAAAAGCGGCGGCTGTCTGCGGTCTTGGTCCGTGCGAATCCGTTTTTATAAAAATACGGAAAAAATTTGACAGCTTAAAACCGTCCGTCGTTTTACGAAACGGCGGCTTGCGGAAAAACAACAATTCTTTAAAAGGTCAGCGTCCGGAAAATTTGTCTTTGATTTTATCAAAGAACGATTTTTTGCCCCAGACTTTTTCTTTATGGGCGTTTTTATCAACCAGCATATCGACGATGCGGTCGGTATTTAATTTTTCTTCGTAATTAAAAGTTCTGGTTCCTTCACGGATCATGACGGGCATGGGTTTGGAACGCAGCTGATCCAATAACTTGGATTCGGGGGCTTTTTCTTTGCCGAACATTTCCCGGATTTTGTTTTTCGCTTTGAAAAAAGCCACTTCAACCCGCCGTTTCGTCAACAGAGCCCGCTTTTTCATCGTCAGCGTGTGCGGTGACAAAGCCATGACGGGACATTTGCCGACTCCGGCCGCGCGCAGAATTGACGACGCTACCGTGGAACAGTTTGTTGAAAACAAACGATAAGTCATTTTTTTGTTTTTGATCTCGTCGACTTTTTTATGGGCGGCGTCAAATTGTTCACGGGTGATCGGATAAACGATCGCTTCGTTGTATTCGGCAAATTTCGGAAAATCCTGCGACAGTTTTCCCGGGCAGCCGGTGATTTTCTGCAAAGGATTTTTGGCTTCGGAAAAGGAAAAGCTCCACAATGTTTCTTTGCCCGCTTCATCGGTCAGTCCGACAAAAGCATGTCCCGTGTGCGCCGTAATTCCCGAACGTTTAAAGGGATTGTATCCCGGTTTCAGCATTTCCAGCGGCGTGCAGACATATAAGGTTGCTTTGCAGTTTTTTTCATCGGACATGAGCGTATTCCCTGATCATTTTAAAGAAATAATACATTTGTCCAAAAAATTTGTCCAGTTGTTTTTTTGATTCTTGCCTGACGGACAGGCTTTAATATACAGTCAGACAGGGAATTTTGTTCATAGGCGGGGCTTGTGATGCTGTATTCATATATTATTGTTCCGAATAAAGTTTTGCGGGAAGGAATAAAAGCGCCGTTTTTGTTGAATGAACAGGAACTGCGGCATTATGCCGGCCGGGCCGGGACAACCCGGAAAGCCGGAATTGAGGCTTATCTGGAAACGGTGTTTCCGGGCCGTTCGCGTGCGATATCGTGTCTGACGGAACGGGTTCCGGATACGGGCTGCCGGAAAATTCGGGAATTTAAAAGGCTGCGGGAATGTTTTTGTTTTTCCGAAGAAATTCTGAAAAATAAGGAAATTGTGGATTCTGTCTGGTTGATTGACGGGGACAATATTCCTCCGGCAGCCGGTTTGGATTTTTCATCGCCGGCTTGGGAAACCGTGCGCGATGATGATGATCTTTTTTTTAAACGAATCCGGCATTATATGCTGGTATTGAAAAACGGTTTTCTGCCGCCCGGATATATAAAAAAGGCTTCGGATTAACGAAGCCTTTTGATTTTATAAATATTTGTCGCCCCAGGGCTTGGCCAGCCGCAGGATTTCGCCCATGGCCTCTTTTTCAAAGAAAGTATGATCCTTACCCCAGATGACTTTTGAAACCGTTTTCTGTCCGCAGCGGTATAAAACCTTGTCTGTCAGCAAATGGCCGCGGAACGGAACGGTCGTGTCTTCGGATCCGTGAACCAAAATAAATTCCGGACGAGACAAAGACGGGTGGGATTCGACTTCGACGGCGTTAATCAAACAGCCGGCGATAATCATGGCGCCGCCTAAAGGAATTAATGTTCCTTCGGGACTCCAGTCCGCCAGCAAATCGGATTCCGCAATCATCTGAACGGCCAGCATGGCGCCTTGCGATACGCCGAAAATGTAAGTGTCCTGCGCTCCGATTTTATGAAAATCCATGCGTTCACGGATAAATTCGATGACTTTCAACGCCGCCGAATTATACCAGTTATACATGCGCGTCAGCTTTTTCAAAGGCTTCTTTCCCAGTTTTTCGGGCGGAATCGTAAACCAGACGTCTTTGAAATTTTTCGGTACGCCGAACCATTGCCGGGCTTCTTCGTTGCCGTCCATCGGTTCCAGTCCGTCGGGAACGTAAAAAGCGGCGTTTGGCATTACCTGCTGCAATTCTTTGACAAACCAGGCGTTTGTTTCACCCGTTCCGCCCATGCCGTGCAGATAAATTACCAGCTGGCGGGGCTTTTGGCCGTTTTCGGGCATTAAAACGGCGCTGTTCAGTAATGGTTTCCTTTTCATTTCAGCTCCTTAAAACGGCTCCGGTGGCAGCACTGACGGCTCCGACGACACGACGACAAACGCTTTCGATTTCTTCGTCCGTCATCGTTTTTTCCACCGGCTGAATTGTCAGCTGAATGGCGATTGATTTCTTATCGCCCAGATTTTCGCCTTCGTACAAATCAAAAACGGAAACGTCCGTAATTAACGCCTTGTCCGTATTTTTAGCCGCGGCGACGATTTTTTCCGCTTCTGCGGAACGCGGCGCCAAAAAGGCCAGATCGCGCACAATCGGCGTAAAGGCGGACAGTTTTAAAGGTTTCTGCCCTTTGCCGTTTTTCTTTTTTGCAGGCGGCAGGCGGCCTAAAAAGACTTCGCAGGCGCAGACAGGCGTTTTAACGTCCAGCGCTTTCAATACTTTCGGGTGAAGCTCGCCGAAATAAGCCAGAACCGTTTTGCCGATTTTCACCGCGCCCGAACGGCCGGGGTGATACCAAGCCGGCGCTTCGCGCGTGATTTGAACGTTCTGCGGCGCTTCGGCGGCGTCCAAAGCCGCCAAAACGTCCGCTTTGGCGTCAAAAACGTCGACCGGACGTTGAGATACGGCCCAGTGCCGAGGCCCGTTCTGACCGAAGCGAAGCATACAGGCGACCGTTTCCTGTTCCATCGGCTTGAAACCGAAGAACTGCGGGCCGACTTCAAACAGGCAGCCGTCCGGCATGCCTTTGGCGATATTGGATCGCGCCGCCGCAATTAAGTTCGGCAGCAGATTCGGGCGCATTTCATTTAAATCCGCGCTGATCGGATTAGCGATCAAAACAGGCTGCGCCGTGCGGAAAGCCTCAGCGTCTTTGGACGACATAAATGACCAGGTAATCGTCTGATAACCGCCCCGTCCGGCCAAAGCCCTGCGGACGGAAGCTTCACGGCGCTGTGCGGGCTGCAGTATTCCGTGAATACCGTTCGGCCGCGGCAGCTCCAAAGCCGGCAGTTTGTCATATCCGTAAATACGCAATACTTCTTCAACCAGATCATGAACGCCGGAAATGTCGGAACGCCATGTCGGGCGGACAACGGAAAAGATTCCGTTTGCGGCCGTGACCGCACAGCCCAGTTTTTCCAGAATTTCACGGCATTTTTCAGCGGGGATATCAACGCCGCACAACTGTTTTACCCGCTGCGGATCAAACAAAATCGGCGCCGGTTTTTCAGGTTCTTTGCCGGTAATAATAATTTCGGAACATTCGCCGCCGCACAAATCCATAATCATTTGCGCCGCCAGCTCCGCTCCGCAGCCGATTGTCGACGCGGGATCAATGCCGCGTTCAAAACGCTGACGCGAATCGGAAGTTAAAATCAGTTTTTGGCCGGTTTTGGCAATGCTTTCCGGTTCAAAGTAGGCCGATTCCAAAAGCACCCGCACCGTGTCGTCCTGACAGCCGGAAACTTCGCCGCCCATGATGCCTCCGATTGATTCAACGCCGTTTTCATCGGCAATGACAACCATATCTTCCGACAAAGTATACTCTTTACCGTCCAAAGCCAGCAGTTTTTCGCCGTCTTTGGCGGATCGGACAGTGATCTGCCCTTTTACTTTGTCAGCGTCAAAAACATGCAAAGGACGGCCGAACGTAATGTTAAAATAGTTCGTCACGTCAACCAGAGCGGAAATCGGCCGCAACCCGACGGCTGTCAGACGATCCTGAATCCATTTTGGCGACGGGCCGTTTTTAACGTTTTTGATTTCACGCAGGGTAAAGAACGGCGCGCCCGTTTCAACGGCTTCGTTAACCAGCTTGACGGCCGTTTTAAAGCTTGTATGAACCGGCTTGATTTCCGGTGTTTTCAGCGTTCCCAGCCCTGAGGCCGCCAGATCGCGGGCAATGCCGTATACGCTCATGCAGTCGCCGCGATTGGGGGTGATGGAAACGTCAAACACGGGATCGGACGGATAAACGGTTGTGATCGACGCGCCGACAACCGCATCGGCGGGACATTCGATGATTCCCGTATGATCGGGCCCGACGCCCAGTTCGTCTTCGGCGCACATCATGCCGCAGCTTTCAACGCCGCGGATCTTGCCGGCTTTTAATTTATCCCCGAAAGCGGGCACATAATCGCCCGGACGAGCCAGTATCCCTTTCATTCCCGCGCGCGCGTTCGGTGCGCCGCACACAATTTGCAGCAGTTCTTTTCCCGTGTTGACTTTTAAAACATGCAGATGATCCGAATCGGGGTGCGCAACACATTCGTCAACACTGACGACGATTAAATCTTTGACCGCGGCCAAAGGATCAATCACTTCTTCAACTTCCAGCCCGATGGCCGTTAAACGTTCGGCGATTTCATCAACGCCCGCATCGGTATCCAAAAAATCTTTTAACCAGGAAAGTGTGAATTTCATCGTTTGTTTCCTCCCGTCATACTCAGTCCCGATCCCGTCGAGGGAATGTCTAATGGAACGAATCCGTAATGTTTAATCCAGCGCAGATCGGATTCAAAGAACGTGCGCAGGTCAGGAATGGCATATTTCAGCATAGCCAGACGATCCAGCCCGATACCGAAAGCGAATCCCTGATAAACGTCGGGATCAATATTGCAGGCTTTCAATACGTTCGGGTGCACCATGCCGCACCCCAGAATTTCCAGCCAATCGCTGCCGGCGCCGATTTTTAATTCTCCGCCGGCGCGCGAACAACCGATGTCCATTTCGGCCGACGGTTCCGTAAACGGGAAAAAGGACGGACGAAAACGAACGGGCACATCGTCCAGTTCAAAAAACGTTTTGACAAATTCAATCAGACAGCCTTTTAAGTGCGCCATATTGGTTTCTTTATCGACAATCAACCCTTCCACCTGATGAAACATCGGCGCGTGCGTCGCGTCGTAGTCGCAGCGGTAAGTTCTGCCCGGCACGATCACGCGGACGGGCGGGGTCTGTTTTTCCATTGTGCGGATTTGAACGGCCGACGTTTGCGTGCGGACAATAAATTTGTCGCCGTTTTCTTCGCCTTTCAGGTAAAAAGTATCCTGCATCTGGCGGGCAGGGTGGTTTTTCGGCGTGTTCAAAGCGGTGAAGTTGTGAAAATCGTCTTCAATATCGGGGCCTTCGGCAACTTCAAATCCCATTTGGCCGAAAATGGCGACGACTTCGTCATACGTTTGATACAGCGGGTGAATGCGGCCTTGCTTTTCCGGACGCACGGGCAGAGTAATATCAACGGCTTCACGGGCCAGACGAGCATTGATTTCTGCTTCTTCCAGCTGTTCTTTTTTGCTTTCGATCGCTTCTGCCAAAGCGTTTTTAATCGTATTAAACTGCTGTCCCGCGGCTTTGCGTTCTTCAGGCGCCATAGCCCCCAGCGATTTCATTTTTTCGGTAATAACGCCTTTTTTACCCAGAACGGAAACGCGCACGGCGTCCAGATCCGCCAAAGTCGCGGCCTGTTCCACCTGTTCAAGCAGTTGTGTTTGCAGTGTGTCCAATTCACTCATTGCCGATAATCCTTGTTGTTTGTTAAGCAAAAGGGGCGCAGCGCGCCCCTTTTTTTAATGCATTCCGATGCTTAGTTCAGAGCCGCCTTGACTTGTTCGACGACTTTGGCAAACGCCGCCGGCTGATTCATCGCCAGATCGGCCAGAATTTTTCTGTCCATTTCGATGCCTGTTTTGTGCAGTCCGTTAATGAACTTGGAATACGTCAATCCGTATTCGCGCACACCGGCGTTAATGCGCTGAATCCACAAAGCGCGGAAGTTGCTTTTTTTCTTGCGGCGGTCACGGTAAGCATACTGCAGACCTTTTTCGACCTTTTCCAGAGCGATGCGGTACAGCTTGGAATTGCTTTCGCGATAACCTTTGGCAAGTTTTAAAATCTTTTTGTGCTTGAAATGAGCGGTCACACCGCGTTTTACACGAGCCATTTTCTTTTCTCCTTAATTATACGGCATGAAACGGTCGATGATTTTGAAATCGCATTCACGCAGCAATGTCGTTCCGCGCGCTTTGCGTTTCATTTTCGTGCCTTTGGAAATCAAACGATGGCGTTTGCAGGCGTATCCGTGCTTGATCGCGCCGGATCCCGTGCGGGCAAAACGCTTTTTGACCGAGCTTTTTGTTTTTAATTTGGGCATTTCCGTCTCCTTGATAAAAATGATTTAACGGTTCGGCGTTTTCAGGCTGCCCTGATATAGCCCGGAAAACGCGATTCCCTTCTTAAGGGGCTCTTTCTTATACGGTTTATCGGTCAGAATTGCAAGCATTTTTTGAATAATAAAAAACGGGGCCGAAACCCCGTTTTGTCTGCGTTTTTTTAATTTCTGCGGTCGCCGAAAAAGCGCAGCAGATAAAGAAACAGATTGATAAAGTCCATATACAGCATCAACGCACCGTAAATCGCTTTGCTGGCGACGACGTTATCGGAATCGGAACCGTTGTAAATCTGCCGGATTTTCCATGTGTCCCAAGCGGTTAAGCCGACAAAAATAACCACTCCCAGAACCGATACCGTCAGGTATAAGGCCGGACTTTTCAAAAAGATGTTGACGATCATCGCGATGATAATGCCGAACAGCCCCATCATCAGGAAAGAACCGAATTTTGTTAAATCGCGTTTTGTCGTGTATCCGTACAGGCTCATCGCGGCGAACATGCCGGCTGTAATCAGAAAAACGCGCAGAATGCTGATTCCGGTGTAAACCCAGAAAATCGTCGTCAAAGAAACGCCGAACAAAGCGGAATAAATGACGAATAAAGTAAACGCTTTTCCCGCATTACCGGAAGAAACGGCCGATCCCATCATGAAAATTAAAACGAAGGGAGCCAGAATAGCGATCCAGCCCAGCAGATTCGGCTGCCCCGTTTCGGCGGAAAAGAAAATCATTCCCAGCGAAGAATTAGCCAGAAAAAAACTGACGCCGGCGGTAATTAAAAGACCGATCGTCATATAATTATAGACTTTCAGCATATATTGGCGCAGCCCTTCGTCGATTTCCAACGCGCCCGTCCGGGTGATAATGCTGTCCCTGTTTGTATCAAAAGCCATTATTTAAAGCCTCCCTGTTTGAAAAACTGACTTTGTATATACCATAAAATAACGGAAAAAACCAGATAATCAACAGATGACCGCTGCGGCCGGCCGTTTTATGGTTTTATTAACTTTTTTATGTTTTGATCAAAATATGTACAAAGTCTTGTTCGTATGCACCGGAAACATATGCCGTTCTCCAACGGCCGAAGGCGTATTCAGGCAAAAGGCCGAACACGCGGGACTGGGGGACGTTATTTCGGTGGATTCGGCAGGAATCAGCGGCTGGCATGCCGGCGAACCGCCGGACGCAAGGGCCGTTGAAACAGCCTTGAATAACGGTGTGGACATCTTGCCCCTTCGCGCAAGGAGAGTTGTCCGGGACGATTTTAAGGATTTTGACTTGATTATCGCTCTGGATTCAACGCATTTGACGGCTCTGGAAGAAATGCGGCCGGGATTTAGCCCGGAGCATAACAGGGCGGAGCTGGAATTGATGATGCGTTTTGCGCCTCAATACGGGATAAAAGATGTGCCGGACCCTTATTTCGGGGGAAAAGAAGGCTTTCAAAATGTGTTTGATATGATAGAATCAGCCTGTGACGGTTTGTTGAATTATATACGGGAAAAACATTATGCAGGTTGAAAATAATCCGTTGTCTGACCAGATTACGCGCATTGTTGAATCCTCTACGGGTAAACTGGTCGTGTCGGCCGCGACTCTGGCCGGCGGTTTTGCCGACGCCAAACACGTCGTTTTGTCCGACGGGTCGCAGGTCGTGGTGAAGCTGTCCAAAGACGCTTCGGGCGATCTGGCGGTTGAAGGCGCTACAATGGATTATCTGAAACATCATACGCAGCTGCCGATGCCTGAATTGTTTTATTCCGGCCAGGACGCTTTGGTGCATGAATATATTGTCGCGGACGGAACGCTGAGCGTCGATTCGGAACCCGAAGCGGCGGAACATTTGGCAAAACTGCATGCCGTTTCGTCGGATTTTTTCGGATTTGATTACGATACGCTGCGCGGCGGCGTCAGACAACCTAATCCGAAAACCGAAAAATGGGTGCCGTTTTTTACGCAGTACCGGCTGCTGTATATGGCGCGACAGGCTTTGGAATCCGGAAATCTGCCCGTTGAAATGATGAGCCGAATCGAAAGATTTTCCGAAAAAACGGAAGCTTATCTGGACGAACCGCCGAAACCGTCTTTGCTGCACGGGGATATCGGATCCAGCACGGTTTTGTGTCATCACGGAAAAATCAAAGCCTTTGTTGATCCGGCGATTTATTTCGGAGATTCCGAATTTGAATTTGTTTTCTCCGGCGAACAGTCTTCTCTGAGCAAAGTCTTCTTCGATAAATACAATGAACTGCGTCCGTTTCGGCCGGGATTTTTTGAATACAGGCAGAGTATTTATAATCTGTATCCGATGCTGTTGAACGTGAAACTGTTCGGAACGGCCGACCTGCCGCGTATTGACGCCGTTTTGGCCAGATTTGGATTTTAAATTATGAAAAAAGCCGATATTAAAGAATTTTTTGCCCGCTTGAAAAAAGCCGATCCGGAACCGAAGTGCGAATTAAATTTCGATTCGCCTTATACTTTGCTGGTTGCGATCGTTTTGTCCGCTCAGACGACGGATAAAAATGTGAACAAAGCAACGCCGGCGTTGTTTAAAGCAGCCTCTTCGCCCGAAGAAATGTTGGCGCTGGGGGAAGAAAAAATTAAAGAATATATCCGTTCGATCGGTCTGTTTAACAGCAAAGCCAAAAATATTATCGCTTTATCAAAAGATTTAATCGAAAAATATAACGGCAAAATTCCCAAAGACGTCGACGAACTGCAAAAACTGGCGGGAGTCGGGCGGAAAACGGCAAACGTATTTTTAAATACAATGTACGGCATGCCGACATTCGGCGTTGATACACATGTTTTGCGGCTGGGAAACAGAATCGGTATCGCGCCGGGAAAAACGCCTTTGGAAGTTGAAAAGAATCTGGCAAAGGCTATTGTTCACGTTATTCCCGATGATGATTTGAAACATGTTTCGCATTGGCTGGTTTTGCATGGGCGGTACATCTGCACGGCCAAAAAGCCGCTTTGCAGACAATGCCCCGTCGCGGATTTATGTCCTAAAATCGGCGTAAAAGAATAAAAAAAAATCAGAAAACTTTATCGTTCCGCCTGCCGCCTGTTTATTAATTCCTGCATGACGGCGTTTGACAGGAAGCTTTTTCTGTGAACGGTATAAGGTTGTTCTATGGATTTAATCTGCTGCTGAAGTTTTGTTTTTTTCGGGGCTGCGGCAGACATGGTTTGGACCATCAAGGCTGCGGCTCTGTTTTGTTTTTCTTTTTTTATTTTATTCAACTCTTCTTTTTCTTGAACGGTTTGGCTTTTGATGTTTTCCATTGAAAACTTCAGATTCTGTATGTTGCGCTGATCGGGCGGCGGCAGGTAAGAAGCCGCCTCGCGCGCCAATTCCGCGGCGGATAGTTTTAAGGATCGTCCTTTTTCAAAATCCCGCGCATGCATGGCATGAACCAGCTCCGCCGCTTTGTTTTTTGAAGCTCTGATTGCTCTGTAACGTTTTTTTTCATTTCTCAGTTCATCTTGGATATCTGGCGGCAATTCGCGCAGCGGCATTAACTGGCGTTCTTTTTTCTGCCGGTCTGTTATGGTTTCGTTGTTTTTATCGCTTTTTAATCCGAACCGTTCGGCCAGTTGTTTGGTTTTGAGCTGTTCATCTGTCAAAGAAACGCCGCTTTTTTGTAATTGTTCTATTTCAATTAAGGCGGTACGCAGCTGATCAAAGTATTTTTCTCTGGCTCTTTCCTGAGCACGATGTAATACGTATTTCAATCGTTCGTCATTTTCTTTTTTCTGCCGCAGGATTGTGTCCTGTAAAGAACGGACGGAATCTGCTGAAATTAAATTTTCTTCTTCCGGTTGTTTATACTGGTTGTTTCGACCCGATAAATCCGCAAGAATTTGCGGACTTTTTGATTTCACCACATTATATGACAGCTTTTTTTGTTTTACCTGAAGAGGAATGCCGCAGTTTTTGCACGCTTTCAGCAATAACGCTTTCATTGCCGGGGATAACCCCATGGCGACAGCGGTAAATCCATATTGCCGCACGGCGTCCAGCAAAGAAAGAATTCTGCCGATATTAACGTTTTTTTTGGGCATCATTTTTTGGAAAACGGCGCGCTGATCACCGATGTCCATAATTTTTTTACCGTTAAGTAAACTGATCTGGACTGTTTCCTGTCCAGATGCCCCCTTTACAATTTTTACCGAAGAAATTTGGAAATCAGCCTGCCTTTTTCTAAAACGGGCCGGAATTTCGTTCTGAATTTTCTGTAAACGTTCCCAAGCGCTTTTTAAACGATACAGATCTTTCATAAAAGGTTGATTTTCCGTTTTTTGAGTGTCAGCATCTGCCCGTTCTGTTTTCTGCGCCATTATTTTTCTTTCAGATAAAGAGGAAAAAGAACGCCCGATGCCGGGCGTTCTGGAAAGTAAGTGTTATTTGGTATAGTTGTTTCTGGCTGCAAGAACCAAAGCCGTTTCTTGTTGACGTTGCTGTTGCGCGGCTTTGACATCATTTCCTTTGGCCTCGTTTGCGGTTTTGCCGGCCAGCTGCAGTTGATTGGCAATTCCCGGCGTTGCAGCAATCTGCACCGCAGCCTGTTGGGCTTTGACCGGATCTGTTTTAGCCAAAGCCGTTGTTGATGTCCGGGCGACTGCTTCCATTTTGTTTTGGATTTCGGGTGTTACCGGAACCAAAGCAGTTTGCGGCTGTTGGACAGCTTCCTGCTGCTGATTTTCCACATGTTCGGGCAGCTGAAGACGTCGCGGCTGCTGAACGGCTTCTTGTCCATTATTTGCAACAACGGCAATTGCAGGAGAGGCGTCTTCTTCTTTGCCGTCTTTACCGTCATTTGTCGGAGCAGGCTTGTCATCTCCTTCTTTGCCGTCTTTACCGTCATTTGTCGGAGCAGGCTTATCTTCTTCTTCTTTGCCGTCTTTGCCGTCATTTGTCGGAGCAGGCTTGTCATCTCCTTCTTTGCCGTCTTTGCCGTCATTTGTCGGAGCAGGCTTATCTTCTTCTTTGCCGTCCTTCTGCTGGGCCGGCTGGTAACCCAACCCTTCTTTTTTAAGGCTGTTCATGAATTCTTTACCGACATCTTCGGGTCTTTCTATGCCGGCAGCTTTACGTTTTTCTTCAATAGCTCCAAAACGCTGATCAATACTGGCGGCATGCTCAGCATCTGCCAAATATTTCTTCCGCATTTCTTCAGCTTTTTTTAACAATTCTTCTGATGGAATGAAATCACCATGTACTTTCATACCCAATGTATACATGGCCAAAAACATTTGTTCTTTATATTCTTTCGGCCCTTCCAGATTAGCGGACGTCCAGCCTTTTTCCTGTCCCAGACGAACTAAAGCCAAAGCATCTTCAAAGGAGACATGAGGATCTTCGCCTTCTTTCGTATCATAATGAACGTCAATCTGCCCCGGACGATTGTAAACTCTGGCTCCTGATTCCAAATCCATTTTTACATATGGATTTTTTTTGTCGCCGCTGTTATCTTTTAAGGTAGAAGTTTTGAATTGTCTAAACGGACAAAGATGAGACGGATCATTTTCCACGTCTTCAAGCATCATATACCTGTTTTTGAACGCGGTATTCATCATCTGTTCAAGCAGATCGTCCGTCTTATTTATATCGATGTCAGTATTTATATTTTCGGTTTCTGCCGTATTTCCAAAATGAAATGAACCGACATTTTCGTCATTTGTATTTGCCGGAGCTGCAGGCGTATCTTCTGATTCATTGCCCTCGTTTGTGTTTGCCGGAGCGGCAGGTACGTCATCTGCTTCATTGCCCTCGTTTGTGTTTGCCGGAGCGGCAGGTACGTCATCTGCTTCATTGCCCTCGTTTGTGTTTGCCGGAGCGGCAGGTACGTCATCTGCTTCATTG
>ENA-ORPH01001077-ORPH01001077.1-human-gut-metagenome-genome-assembly--contig:-NODE-1077-length-27765-cov-6.000686_pt1 | contig 27765 bp, 28 predicted proteins | sample MGYA00242142_ERZ509074 | MGnify/ENA primary metagenome ERZ509074 (study PRJEB26280, sample SAMEA2338724) | human gut metagenome | biome: human gut; feature: human-associated habitat; material: faeces...
TGTTGGGGAGGGTATTAAACTTTTGTTAAATAGGGTATTTAACTTTTCTTCAATAGGTATTAGTTTTCTAATATCTACTTCTTTACTATTTTCTTTATATACCATTTCAATATTTATATAACCTGTATCTTTTAATGAATTTACTAGCTTTGATACTTGTGTTACTGATATATTTAAAAGTTCGCTTATAGTTTTATTGGTACAAAAGCAATATTGTTTTTCTTGACTTAAAAATATTACAAGTGAATATATATGTTTTTCTTTATCACTTAAATTTTTGTCTGTTAATATTTCTATTGGAATCCATAATCCTTTTAAATTTAAATTTGACATTGCCATCCCCTCCTCTCTTTCAAATTCGTTCGCTTTATTTTGGCTTTATTTTCGTTTTTGATATATAAGTAATATAAGTTTATATCTTAAAATTGTAGATAAAAAATTTCCCAAAAAAAATCGCCTTGAACTTATTTCTAAATTCAAAGCAATTTTTTATTTTGAATTTTCTCGACAGTGTCGAGAAAATTTAGATTACTCTTTATCTTCAATATTTTTTCTTTGTTCTAGTTGAACTTTAGCCTTTTCTATACTATCCATAAATTTTTGTTCTAATATTTCTTTTGGTACATATTCTGTCAAATATTGTGCAACATGTATTCCACTATTATCTAATTCTAGTAATTGTGCCATCATATCACTTTTTGTCGCACATAATATGATTGCAATTGGTGATTCTTCTCCTTCTGCTTTTTCATATTTGTCTAACCATTTCAAATATAATTCAACCTGACCTTTATATTCTGGTCTAAATTTATCTAGCTTTAATTCTATAACTACTAACCTTTTCATTTTTCTATGATAGAATAATAAATCTATATAATAATCTTCTCCATCTATTGTTATTCTTTTTTGCCTAGCTAGAAAAGCAAAATCATTTCCCATTTCTAAAATAAACTTTTCTAATTCACTTATAATTGCATTTTCTAAATCTTTCTCGCTATAAGTGTCTTTTAAATTCAAAAAGTCTAATATATATGGATCTCTAAAAAATAAATTAGTTGTCATCTTGTTTTCTTCGTTTAGCAATTTCAAATCATTTACAATAGTCTGTTCTGGCATTTTAGATATTGCTGTTCTTTCAAATAATGCTGAGCCAATTCTTTCTCTTAATGTTCTAACTCCCCAAAACTCATTTTCACACATTGTTGTGTAGAAATCTCTTTTTAAACTATCTTTAACTTGTAATAGTTCAACAAAATGTGACCAACTTAATTTTCTCGACAGTGTCGAGAATTTTTAAAAATCTGGATAATATTCATAGACTTTTAGCATTCTAAATAAATTTGCACTACTATATCCTCGTCCATATTCAACTGTTAACCTTTGACTTAACTTTTTTATTACAGCCTTTCCATATTCAGCTCTTTCATGATTTAAGACATTTTCAGTTATATCTTTTCCTATATTCCAATATAATATTGTCATTTCTTCATTTACTTTTAATGCTACATTTCTTTTTGCTTTTTCTATTCTATCAACTATTTTATTATATAAATCATCTATATTTATGTTATCTATGTTCTCTAATTCGTTCATTTTTACCTTCTTTCTAATTTGGCAACGGCTGTTGCCAAATTACATTTTCTCTTTTATTAGTTCATACTATATCATAAAATTCAAAATTTTTCCATTAAATCTATAAATTTTTACACATATATTAATTCATTTAATATAATCTCCTCTGCTTGTTGCTTAATTGTATTCATAGTTCCTACCCAATAAAGCATATCGGTATTTTTCATATCTTCTGTCAAATTACTTTGTGCTTTTAATTTATTAATTATTTCATCTACTCTTTTGGTAGCAGTTTCTTGTATTTCTTCTAAATGGTTTATAAGTGTATTTTCCATAAACATTATTGTATATTCTGCTTTTTTATGTTCTTTTAAATAATTTAATCTCATTCTTCCGTATTTATTCAAATGTATTTTCTTTTGTTTTGGTAATACTAAATTTGGAATATAATAATCTCCTTGTCTTACATATTCTATTCCTGTTCTTTCATCAATAAATCTTTCTTTTAATTCTTTGTTCTCCATAATTCTTAAATCTCCTCTCAATTTTTAAATTTTAATTTTTATTATAAAATCAAAAAAAGATGAAATTGTTATTATTTTTTACAATTCATCTTTTAAATATTTGAAAATTTATGATTTTACTAAATTGTTTGTAGGAGGAAACCTTTGTTATTACTAGATTTTACATTTTCGTCATAAGAGAATATGGTTGTAATTCCACTTGCTAATATGCTATCTTTATAAGATAAATTTCATTCAAATTAATTTTGTACTCTTTGTGTTACCATTGGTGTTTTTTCAGTAATTCTATCAAAAGAATATCCTTTTTTCTTGCCATATTCTATAATATCTTTTAATGCATTTAATGTCTTTTTATTGGCTGAAAAATCGTGCATTAATACTACATTTCTTCTGCCTTTTTTCAATCCTTTTGTTACATTATTGTATACCTGTTCTTTTGTCTTGGCACCACCAGAATCACCTGATCCAACATTCCAATCATAGTATTTAAATCCTTGATTAAGAACCTCTTTCGTCAATCTCGTCATTACACCTGGATTAAATCTACTTACTGTGTTTGAACTCCCACCCGGAAACCTTGTTATTGTTGTTGTTATACCTGTAAGATTTTTTATTTTGCTTTGCAATTTTTTCACATTATCCATATATCCATCTACTGATTTATATATTTCTTTATAATTGTGTGAATATCCATGTATTCCAATAGAATGTCCTTCATTTACAATTCTTTTTATAAGATACTCTTCATTTGAATCAAAATTAATTACAAAAAATGTTGCTTTTACATTTTCTTCTTTTAATATATCTAAAATATGTGGTGTAATGCTTCTACTTGGTCCATCATCAAATGTTAGATATATTACACTTTTTCCATCATTAGTACTTGTTGAAGGTTCAACTATTTGCTGTTCTTCTTTTTTAGGTTCTGTTATTATTATACGTTCTTTGGTTGTTTCATTTCCAGATGAATCTTTTACTGTATATATAATTTTTTTAGTTATATCATTTACCGTTTCTCCTGATATTTCAACATTTTGCGTAATATCTCCATCATAATTATCTGTTGCAGTATATCCATCTTCTTGATATTTCGTATCATATGGAATTGTAACACTTTCACTACCTTTTAATGTTATTTCTGGTTTTTGAGTATCTTTTACTATTACCTTTCTTATGACTTCTCTATCTTGAAATTCATATTTTATCTCATATTCTCCTAATTTACTAGTGTCCACTTTTCCAGTTCTTTTTATCTTGTCTGTCATATTTTTGTTAAAGAATCTTGCTTCTGCTCCAGAATCATTGTATTCACTATTTACTTCTAGTTGTACTTCACTGTCTCCTATTAATTCTAATTTTAAATTTTTATCTGCTAGGTTTATTCCTTCTCCAACTAGTCCTAATATCAATATTACTATTATTAATATAAATGTTTTCTTCATTTTTTCCTCTTTTATTTTATTATTCGACTATATTCTACATCTTTTCCATAATTTTGTCACCTAGTTTAGTAATTATCCTAATAAAATTTTATATTTGACGAACACACAAAAAAACTCACTACATTTATTATTTTAAATAAACATAGTGAGATATTTATATATCTATGCACTCTTTAATTCAAGCCTTAGCTTATCAGCAATCATTGCTATAAATTCTGAATTTGTAGGCTTTCCTTTGGCTGCTGAAATTGTATAACCAAAAATGTTTTCAACAACATCTTGTTGACCTCTTCCCCAAGCAACTTCTATTGCGTGGCGGATGGCACGTTCTACACGAGATGGTGTAGTTTTGTATTTTTTGGCAATTTGTGGATATGCAAATTTGACCTATTGCAATAAATGTTTATAGCATTTGCCTCAATATGTTTATTGCATTGATTGTAGTAGCTTTTTTATCAGAAGTCAATAGCGATAAATCTATAAATTGCTACTAATTTTTATTCCATATTGTTGATTTAATGATTCAATTCTGTATCTTCCTAGTTTGCTTGCACTCTTTAATCTCTTTTTCACTACCTGTTCAAATTCTTTCTTCTCTTCAAATATCCTCATCTTGCTCCATATATTATGTGCATATCCCCATTCTGCCTCACTTAATTCTGCATTTAAATTAGGTATAAAAAATTCTTCTTTATACAAATTTTTTCTGATTATACTTTCTTCCTGATTATTCATAAAACTATTTAGTAAAATATCATATTTATCAAAACTATAACTTCCTTTTTGAAACGCTTCTTTAATTTCTTTTAACAACTTATTGCAAAATCCAATAGAAATCTTATTATCTAATATTTTTAAATACTCTTGCATTTTACTACTCTCTGTTCCACACTCCCAATATAAATGATGCCTACTTCCTATGCCTTTTGCTGTATCTAATTGTTCTATATATAAGTCCATAGTATTTAAAATATCTTCCTCTTTTAATTTATGATGTAAATCAACTTTTTCAGCATATCCATACAAATAACTTAATTTCTTAAACCATTCATAAATATTTAAACTTTCATCAACTTTATTCATATATTTCTCATTAAAACTCTCTACTCTTAAACATAATTGTTCTTCTGATAAGTAAAATGGGTCTATTTTTTCTATGTCTTCTATTTGAGGATTATTTATTTCATCATATATAGATTCAATTATTTTTGCGTTTTCTTCTATATTTATATCATCATATATCTTAATTAAAGAATTTACTATTCTATGTTTATAATATGGACTAGCATTATTATAATATTTTTTCATAATGTACTGTGCACATTTATCTTCTAATGCACTAAGTATACTACTATTTTCTTTTTCTTCTTTCAAATTATATTCTTTACTAATTTTTTCAATAACGGTACATATTTCCATTTGAGTAAGTTCATCTTTCTGATTTTCATCCAGCTTATCAAAATTTACATATTGTAGATTTTGTTTTATAAAGTCAATGCATTTCTTTAATGTTCTTAAATTTGTAGTATTACTTTTCTTAAAGTACTGTTCAACAACACTAAATAATTCTTTTTTATCACCTAAATATTTTTTTATTATAGATTTTTCGGCTTTTTCTGAATATTCATCTATATTATATACTTTCTCAATTACTTTTTCTTTAAAGCTATCAAATGTATCTTTATCCATTGGTAGCATTTTTAAACTATTAGCTATTAAAATAACTTCAACATTGTCTATATTAGATAAACTTTCAAACAATCCCATTAACTCATTGATATCCAAATTATTGCTTTTTCTTTCCAAGTCATCAATTATAATTAAGATTTTTTTGTTTTCCTTCTCCATAAAACTACTTGTACTTTTTATTTCAGGAAATGGTATTGAAATTGAAAATATTCCTAATTCTTTTCCACCAAGCCAATCATCATATCTTTTTTTAAACCAACCTTTAAAATTATGTAATTCCTTGTATATATATAAATTTATTTCTGAAATAGAATTAACACCAAATATAGAAGCATATATTACCTTGTCATATTTTGTTATACCCTCTTTGTATTTATTCTTTATTAAATATGTCTTTCCAATTCCCCAATCTCCATCTATTAAAATTGTTTTATAAACATTAGAAAATTCATTATCCAATCTTTTATCTAGTTCATCTATTTTCATTTTTATTCCAACTTTCTTTTTATTTTACTACATAATATAACACATTTTTCTGTCTTTTTCCAGTTCCAAAACTCTAAAATAGCGTTCCTAAATTTTTATTTTTTAAGTTTTGACAATTTATACATCTAAACAAAAAAATTCTTTAAATTGCCATTTTTTTAATAATAAAAAGTGAAATCAATGCAACTTCTATAATATATTTATATAGAAAATGTATCAATTTCTCTTTTAAAATTTTTTCTATTTTTTCTTATGTTTTCTTTCTTGAATTTTGTCATTATAATATTCCCATAAACACATATCTAAAATTTTCATTTTAGGACATTTCATTTTATGATATTCTCTTTCATCTTTAAATAATTCACAATAACTATTTCTTAATTCCTCAAAATCTTCAGTTTTTTCTTCATACATTTTAATCAATTCGTCATAAGACGCTTCATTGAATTTAGATATTTTGTTCATTGCTTTTAAACTAGCTACAACATTTCCATCATAAGCAGGTACAATACCTGTAGTTCCAAGTAATATTTTTGTAACTAAAGTATCAGTAAAATTAAATTTTTTTAATTCATATTTTATATCACCCTTTATTGAATCATCAGTAATTTTATATACATCTACATTTATATAGCATTTTTCCAACTCATCTTTTAAATCTTTTATTTTGTCCCAATCAATAAATTTTTCTTCCATTAAATCATTCTTATTCTTTTTTATAAATTCACAAATAATTTCTACTGGTTTTCTATGTATTCTATAATTATTTTGCAATAATGATGTAGACCCCCTATACATTCCCCAACTTGCCAAATAAAAAGCTAAATGTAATGTCAAATTTTCAACATCTTTAGATTCATTATTCATAAATTTATTATAACAAATATCCCAAGATTCATATCTTGAAAAATAATACTTCCCATTTTGCTTTGCAACTTCAATTCTTTGTTTTTCTGTTTCTAAAAACTTTTCACCACATTTTATTATATCCTCTACTTTAACTTCATCTTTATCCATTTCAATCAGCTCCTATCTAATATCATCATACCATACAAAACAAATTTCCTCAATATTTCAATAAAATTCTAATTTTAAACCTCAAAAAAACGTTGATATTATTGCATTTTCAACAAATAAATATTAGCAATTATTAGATATCATTTATTTTTATAGTACACTTTGTAAACTTTTTATCTAACAAAGCTATATACCTATCTAATAATGTCATATAATAAAAAAAGAAGAATATTATCATTTGTATAATATCTTCTCTTTTTATTCAAAACTATATATTATTTTTTTTATAATATTCATCTAATACTTCTTTAACAGATTTTGCAACTGCTGTCGATAATGGTGGTGGAACAGCATTCCCTACTTCCTCACATCTTTTAGTATGACTTCCAAAAAATTTATAATTTACTGGGAACCCCGTTATGCAAGCAGCTTCTCTAACTGTAATACTTCTGTTTTCAGTTGGATGTACTGGAAAATTACTATGTCCTGGCACTAATGTTGGACTTGGTAAATTTCCAGCTAATCTCATTGTATTACCTCTTGAATAAAATTTACTGATTTTTAATTCATCTGGTAAACTATCTATATGATTAGCTATACTATCGCCCTCTGGAATATATTTAAATCGCTCTACTGTCTTTGGACTATGTTGCATAGGAATATTATCAATGTCGTTTTCGTTACTGTAATCTATTAAATTCAACGCGTCATTAACAGTTCTAATTTCTTTATAATCATTTGTATTAACATATAGGTAAGGATACTTGCTTACAAAATATTCATTACCATATGTTGCTTTTGGAAATTTAAATTCTATTCCAATGTCATTTCTTACAGCAACAATGATAACTCTTTCTCTTTTTGTAGATGCTCCATAGCAAGCCGAATTTAATACTTGTCTATATACTTTATAACCTAATTTTTCATATTGAGCATATAAATCATCCATTACAGAAATTAATAAATGATTTTTTTTCAAATATGATAACATTTTTTCTTTATTCTTTCTAAGCACTTTTCCTTGTTCCTCAAATTCTTTAGTTACACTATTATCTTTTCTATATTTAGCTTTCATTCCCTTAAAATTTTCTAATTCTTGCCATATTTTATCTATTTCTTCTGCTACTTCTTTAGGAGCATCTTGTGATAAAACCTCTGCATTTTGAATTCCAGGAACATTTTCTATAACACTTATCTTTGGTCTAGTCTCCTTTACGATTTCCAATTGTTTTCTATAAAAATAATTTCTTTCATCATTAGGTGACCTCTCTCCAGCTAAACTAAAACCTTTACAAACAATTCCACCAAACAAAACATCTAATTCTTCAGGCTTCATATTTGTTTTTTCTAAAATATTTTTAGGATTTATTTCAACAATATTGGTATTATCTACAAATGCCGTTTTTGCTATTTCTGGATTATTATAAACTAATGTTTCTAAACATTCATCACTAAAATCGTTTACATATTTTGATACAAATCCATTGTTTTTAAAACCTAAATGAGAGCCTCCTGCCCCTACGAAAGTTTCATATATTGTATACATTAAATTTCTCCTCTCTTTATTAGCATTGTATATTTATCTATATATTCATATGCAACACTATTTTCTTTAATTTTTCTTTTAAATGCTTCATCATTCAAATCCATAGGATAATAATTTATTGTTTTATAATTACTCCTTGGTTCAAAATTAATACACCCATAATCATCACGCATTATATTCATCCAACTTGATACATATCTTGCGTTTGATTGAGTCAAATATAAAACATCTCTATTTCTAAATCTTTCTTTTATTTGTTGAGCTATTTCTTGATTTGTAGCGTTTATACTTGCGTCATCATTGAATACTTTGTATATTTGCTCAAAATATACACTAATATATGATTTATACATATCTAAAGCAAAATCTTCATAATTTTTTATTGCCATATTTTTTCCTGCTTCTGTAAGCAAATTTTTATTATTAATTAACCCTAAATTAGAAACACTAATAAAAGCATTTCTCCAATTCCCATTATTAATAGTTCCTATTTTTTTTAAATATTTATCGTCAAGTTCTTTTCTATTGCATTCTGTAATCCCTTTTTGCTCTAAATATAATAAATATTTCAATAATATATATAATTCAAAAATTCTATTATCACGAAAATAATATTGTGAAACCGTAACCAAATTACTTTCATATGCTTCTTCTAATTCATTTAATTCTTTATTTGTAATTTGACGAACAGCATTATTATTTTCATTTATTTCAAGTATAATTAGACTTTCAGGATATTTAAACTTTGCAATATTAAATAAATTATTTCTAATAACTGAATCTGGAAATATATATACTGTATTAAAATTAGACATATATTCCAATGACTTATGTGATATATTTTTTTCTGCAAAATATTCATATTGAAATACCTGTCCAATTCCTCGGACATAATCTGTTACTCCAATCTGTCCACCTTTGCACTCCATAATAGCTCTTATTTTATCATTATCTATAATTGTAAAATCCGCCCATATTCCATTTATATATTCATCTTCGTGTACAAATTGATAATCATTGCCTAATTGCAAGATATTCTTTATTCCATCCCTTACTACATCATTATTTATTATCCTCATATGTACTTCTGATTCTATATCTAAAACTCCCATAATTCCTCCAAAATCTAATCAAAAAAATTCTATTTTAATATATCATAATTCTAATTTTTTAACAATAAAATTATGGAAGTTTATTTTAAAATTTTTTCTAACAATATATACTTATTTTTTCATATAATTAAATTATAATTTAATTTCATTCTTATTTATATTAATAACATCAAGTTCATTTAGACATATTGAAATCTCATTTTCATCTGAAATAATTAATCTCAATCTATTCAATAAAAATCTAGCATTCTTTATTTTGAAATGATTTTCTATTTCTCTGCTTCAATTTTATCCATATATCTTTCCCAATATATTTTCTTAATAATACATTTTCTAAATCTTTTATTTTCTCCATCTGTTACTCCTTTGTGTACTAATACGAATTGTTAATTCATCTAATTGTATTATAACTACATTTTTATTTATATCAATCAACTTGATTTCTGTTATATTTATATTTAATTTGTTAACCTTTCGAGTATCTCTAATAAATATTATTCCAATTTTTTTATCATACCAAATATTAACTCTATATACTTCAAATGTTACTTGACAAGCTCCACTAATTTTAATTATGCAATTTTTATTTTTAAAATAATATAAGTGATTATTTAGTTGTTGTTCTTGTACCTTCATCTGTTACACCTCCAATGAAATTTCAAAATCATCATTATATATTAATGAGATTTTTATATTATCTTGAATTTTTAACTTTCTAACATCAAATAAACTTATAACAATATCATTGTCATTATTAGCAAATATCAATCTATCTTTATTTATTATAATTCTTGCCTTATTTATAATTACTCTTGTATTTATAATACCTTTGAAATATATAAATACATTTGATTTACTATATTCTTTTAATATTATTTTCTTCATTTTTTCATAATTTAAAATATTAATCATTATTTTTTGCCTCACTTTCCAGAAATTTATTAAACCTATAAAATGTACTTTTCGATGTTTCGCTTATCCTCATTGCATCAACCGTTTTCTCTATTTCTCCACGTTTCCATTTTTTCCAAACCTCAATAAAATCCTCTGTAATTTCGACTTTTGGTCTGCCTAATTTTTTACCTTTTTTTCTAGCTTGTTCAAGTCCTTGTTTAGTTCTTTCTACTATTTGAATTCTGTCACTTTCAGCTTTCCAAGCAAAAATCTCAAAAATTATACCATTAATTAAATTAGTGATAGGTTTCATTTTTTCATCTGAATAATCCAAGTTAAGTGATGGCATATCCAAAACTTGTACTGAAATTTCATTATTTTTAAAATATTCCCATTGTTCCTTTAATTCTTTTGCATTTCTGCCTAATCTATCTAATGATGATATAACAAGTATATCTCCTTTTTCTAATGCTCTTTTCATATAGTTGAATCCTAAACGCTCAAAATTTGTTCCTGTTGCTTTATCTTCGTATATGTCTTTATCCAAAATCCCTAATTTTTTAAAATTTTCATATTGCCTATCTAAATTTTGTTTTCCTGTTGATACTCTCATATATCCTACTTTTTTCATTTTTAAAATTCCTCTCTTTCCATAGTTCTAAAATCGATGGTTTTATAGAACTACTATTTTTTATTATTTTATGGTTTCAAAAACGTTATTTTTTAATTGTTGGAACGTTCTATATTTTTATAACGTTTTTGAAACTATTTTTTATTTCTAATAATCTTTTCTAACAATAATAAATTTTAAGATATTGTCATCAATTCTATAATTTCTTTCAATTTCTGAAATTTCGTTACTTTCTGCAATGAAGTTAATTAAAACGTAATAAGCATTTTTATTTTTTCTAATTTCATATGCTAATCTTTTTTTTCCTAATTCTTCAATATCTTTAATTTCACAATCCTTAAAATAAGTTTTTGCTTTCTCTAAAGTTTTTTTATATTCTTCATCATTTAATTTTTCATCTAATAATATTACTGTTTCATATAAATTTTTATTTTCCATTTCTTAATCCTCCAATATTTTAATTTTTACAGTTGGCTAAATTTTGGAAAATTCCTTTATTATATATAAAGCTTTTTACCAAAATAAAGCCATTTTTTTATTATTTTATACAACTAACAAATTGATTTCCTGCTACAATTATATGGTCAAGTAGTTGTATATCCATTAATTTACACGCGTTTTTTAATTTATTAGTAAGTCCTATATCATTTTTACTAGCAATAGGGCTTTCTGTTGGGTGGTTATGTACTAATATAATTTTGCTACTATTACATAGTAACGCCATTTTAAATATTGATTTTAAATCTAAATAACAATAATTAATTCCACCTTTTGCAACTTCTGAAAATCCTACTATTTGATTTTTTAGATTTAAGCATATCAAAATTGTTATTTCTTCAGTTGCTTTTTCTAATTCTTCTATTTCATTTACTATTTTTACAATATCTGTTGCTGATGATATTGTTCTGGTATTGTATTTGTAATTTTCTTCTTTAATAGCTTGAATTTTAATTTTTGAAAATGTCATTTTTTAAATCCTCCAATTTTAAAATTTTGAATTTTTAGATTTTTAATTTTTATTTTTAATTTTTTTAGTGCTAGAGAAGGAAAATCCTTCTCTAAATCTTTTTAATATGTTCTAATCAATCCTCCAGATTTTACTTTATACACAATCGAACCAAATTCAGAAAACATCTCATCATTCAAATTTACTACATAACTAAACGCATAATTTTCTTTTAAATCTTGTTTGTCTTGTTCGTATTCTTCATCATAACTACTTACATATAATAAATTAAGTAGTTCTCCAAATTCTGTAAATATATGTATTGCGTGATAAACTATTGCATTATGTTCTTTTTCAAACTCTTCAATAATTTTTACATATTTATCCGCTCCATTTGATTGCGTGCAATAATATAAAATACCACCCATTTTTGTTTGTTCTGAATAATAAATCAAATCGTTTTTCTTGAAATCATCAACAACATTTTTTAGTAGTCCTTTTTCTTTTAATATTTCTAATCGTTTCAATGCCTCTTGTTTCTGCATTGTTCTTAAATCTGTTTTAATTTTTTTCATAATAAAAACACCTTTCCAATAAAATTTTTCTAAATCTCTTGAAAAAGTGTTATATTTCTTTTATAATATAATGTATAACACTTTCAAGAGTTCATCTTTTGAATTGTGTTGAGGATTGCTTGTATTAGTTGTTTAAAAGTTTGCCGACTTGTCAACTAATGCAAGTGTCTTTTTTTACTTCTTTTTCTTGATTACAATTTCATTTTCTTTATATATGATGTCAACTTCCGTATCTTTATCCATTTTTGCTATATTTTCAACACCACTTTTTTTCAATGCGACTTTGTAACCTTTTATTTTGCCTTTATTTTTAGTGTCGTTATAATCAAGAACAGGTGTAAGTTTTCCCATATAGCACCTCTCTTTCTTCCTTGTATTTCAACACATATATATTATACTACAAAACGTAGACTACGTCAATAGTTTTTTGCATATTTTTCAATATTTTGGAACACTTTTTTATTTTTAATTTGTATATTTAAATTATTCAAAAATTCTATAAAACTATATGATAACCATTAGCAAATATTAAAACAAATACATATATAATAACGCAGTAAAAACATATATTTAATAACAATGATATAATTTTCAAAATAATCACGCATAATATTCAGTTACTTTTTAGTATGTAATAATATAAATCTATTTAATAAAATATATAAACCCTATCATAAAAATTGATAATAGGATTTTATATTACATTTTAAGAAATTAAAAAGAGGGATAGGGGCAGTGTTGACCATATTAGATGCTAAGAAAAATTTATATATAGACGTTGCACTACAATTTCGATTCAGTAAATTAGTTTTCTAATTGTGTGGTATCACACTTAATATATCAATATTTTTGTGGTGTGGTAGTTGGTGTTGTGATATTTGTATATAGTTTTATTTAAAATTATATGTGAAATAGATGTAAATCTGTTTTTTGTTGGTGGCATATTTATATAAAGAAAGAAAAATAAATTGAAATTATAGAAATTTCCCCCATATAAAATTTATGAAGTGCAAGATATTTCTTACACTTCTTTTTTATCTTCATATAAAAATTCAGCTTGTTTAATCGGCAAATTGCTATACAAATAAACCGTACAATCATTTCTTAATAATCTTGCTCTACCCACTGCCTGTTCTAATTCTGTATTTATAAGCCATAATTGTATATCTCTTAATAATTTATTATCATAAGTATTAAACCAGAATTTACAGTTATTATATTCAATTTCTTGGTATCTCATTTGTTCATTACTATAATCGTTTGCATATTTGTCTATTGCATAAGCATATAACTTATATACTGCTTCGTTATAGTGTGGCGTTCCTATAATCAGTAAGTCTTTTCCCTCCAAATGATTTTTTCCCTCTGTATTACCAAAGTTCAATGCTTCCTCTGTACTATTAAATTGTTTAAAAGAAATTACTTCTTTATTTTTGATTTTAGGATATTTCTTTCTTATGCTTTTAAATTTATCTTCGTGAATCTTTAAGTCATACCTACTACAACTTGTACTTGGAAACTGCTTAATTTTCCCTAAAAGTCTTACATTCCCAACATCTAAAACATTTACATCAAAATTCCAAAATAACATTTTATAAAATTTTTCTTCAACAGTAGCAGAAAATAGAACTATATCATAATTTGGAAAAGGTTTGACCTCTAAAAAATATATCTCATCTGATGAATTTGGCAAAACCGTTTCTTTTGCATTATCTTTTACATTTTTAAAATTTTCCATAACTTCTTTTTTAGGATTATATTTCCATAATGCTTTCGCATTGAAAACACACATTAAATCAAAATCATATACATCATCTTCTATTTCTTTTATAATCTTTGATTCTGTTACTACATTCTCTATTAATTGTGTAGTTTTTTCATAGTCTGCATCAGTAATCTGCATTATTCTATTTTGAAATTTTGAATATAATTCATAATCTTTACAATTAAAAGATAACAAATCCTTCATAGATATTTTAGTGATTTTTAATGTACTTTTTATAATATCCTCATCAATTATAATTTTATGTGTATCTAAAAATTTTTTACTAAAATAATATAATCTGTCGTGAGTTGTAATTACATTACCCTCAAATTTATTGATTAATTTATTTTGTTCCAAATAATAATTTATATTATCTAAATCAACTTTTTCTTTTGATGTTATTTTTTCTTTTTCCTCTATTTCTTTTTTCTTTTTATACAAATACTTTTTTACTGCTGAATGTAATCCCATTTTATAATAATTTTCCACTTTTTCCTGTATTTCTGCAACTTTAAAAGTAGGTAATGCTGGAGTCTTCATAAAATTATAAGTTCCATATTTTTTTACTGCATCTTCGTATATCTGGTCTTTCAAATTGTTAGTAGGTACTACAACTACTTTACTACATTTTTCTTCTGATAGAGCATACTCAATATATGCTCTACTCTTTCCTAATCCAGGTGGTGCTTTTATTATTGTTAATTTATTTCTATTCATCTTTAAATACTCCTTTTACTATTTCATTTAATCTTTCTTGTCCTTGCTCTAAAGATAGCAATTCTAATTTATCTATTACTACGACTGTATTTCTTTTTGTTTTCACAGTTTGTATAATATTATTGCCGTGTTTACACTCTGAAGAATATGGACAAAAATTTACACATTTCATTGCATACAATTCTTGTTTATTAACAATATCGCTATGCACTTGCCAATTAGTATTCCTTCCTATATTGTGTTTTGATTTTTCTAAACTTTCTTTAAATAAGGTTAGTCCATTTTCAATATTTATTAAATTTGTACAAACTCCAAAAAGCTGTAAAAAGCTCAAATACTCATCTTCAAATAATTCTTTACATAGTTTACATTTTTCAGCTATTTCGTTTTTTTTTATTCCTCGTTCCCTATTTCTTTTAAAAGTGTTTTCATATTTTGATTTAGCAATATATTTCCCTTTTTCATTTTTTACATTGATTTTGTCTTGTTTTACAATTATATTAGCTTTTGTATTACTCCAATTAGTTCGTAAAACATACCATTGATTAAATGTTTTGTTTAATTTTCTAACTAATATATATATACTTTCTTCATCTTGCAAAACATTTTCATCTAACAATTCCCTATATGTATTAGAATAAAAATCCATTGTATATCCCCATTGTATTCTACTATTTTCTAATCCTATTTTTCTTTTATCAATTTTCAAAAATTTTGAATTTGGAATAGTAATTAATTTAACATCTAACAGCCCATTTTTTAAACATATTTTTGTGTTTTTACTTATTTCTCTCATTTTTTCTAGTCTATGTTTAGAGTTAGTATCATCAATATATTGATGTACAGCACTAATCAATTTCATAAAATCAAGTCTAGCCAAATATCCCCACGGATTTTCATAAACAATTCCCTTTCCACCGAAAAATATTCGTGATGCATCTTTGCACGCAGGGTCAGCTTCTGGAAAAATTGTCATCAATAATTTTCCTACACTTTCAGCAATAGTAGTATGCGTACACGCAAAATCTGCAATCCACACAGCCCTAAATTTGTTTATTTCTTCATCTTTACAGGAAAATGTCTTATAAACGAAATTAGGCTCTATATTGTAATTAGTAGCTCTTTGCATAAACTCATCAAAGTTAATTTCATCATCAAAATCAAGTGCCCAAATTTCTTGCCAACAAAAATTATTTTTTATTCTTCTAATCCAATTCGAACCATCTAAATTAGAAAAAATACCACAACAAAATGGATAACCTTTATTTCCTACTTTATCTTTGAATTCTGTATAACTATATATTTCATTTCTTTGTACTATACCATTGTTTATTTTCTTAATTTCATTAGCATCTGGCTTTTTAGTATATCCATTCTCTCCTAAACAAATATATACATTAAAATCATTTATTTTTTCTATTGCGTATCTATCATACCAATTTAGTGCTTTTTCTAAAGCTTCTTCTATAGGCATATATTTTAAACGTTCTTGTTCAGCAAATATTCTAAAATCTTTTATTGTATCACAGCCACTTGCACCAAAATTTCTTGGTTCTATTATTATTTTGTTATCAACTAAATCTTTTTGCAAAATTTCATTACTCAAAACATTAAATGTTTTTGCTTTTTTTATTTTCATATCTAATTCCTCCTAAAATTTTTTCAAAAGAGAAAATAATACATTTTCTATATTAATATATTATAAGTATTGCATCACTTTCTCTTTATATTATCTACTCTATATTAGCTAAAACTAAGCAGTTTTCACAGTTATTATTCATCATTTTATCAGCATCTAAAACTTCTTTTGCCTTACTCTTAGTAATATATAATTCCTCCTTGAAATCATTATAAATTGGAAAGTTATCTGTATATGTTGTAATTTTTAAATAAAAGTTTTTGTTATCTAATAAAAGATAACCTATTCCATCTTTATATTCTAAAAATCCAAATAAAAATAGATTATAATAAAACCTTTTTAAATCTTCTTTTTTTATTACATCTTCAATTTTTTTAAATTTTTCTGGTACTTCTATTTTTCTCTCTTTTGCTCTTTCTATTTGTTTCATTTTATAACTTAACATTTTTTTACATTTTTTGGTTCTTTCGATTTCTTCTTCTATTGAATCAACATTCAATACTTTATCTTTTTTTGCTTCTTCTATAATTTCTTCTATTAAATCTTTTTCTATATCTTTCATAAAAAAACTCCCTACATTAATTTTCTTAATTTATTATTAACTTTATCTTGTACTGCTAAAACAATAAAACATTCGTCTTTATTATGCAGTTCAACTATACCTTCAAATTCATCATTATATATATTATAAAAATGTAACAATGCAATTTTTATTTCTGTAATAACAATATCAAAGATAGCTTCAAAGTTTTTCATAAAAAAATCATTCATCTCTTCTTCAAACATTTTATGTTGTAATGAAAAATTATATAGCAAAAGCACTACCATCTCAAAAATATGTAAATTAAAAGATATTGTATTCACTTGTACTTCAACAATATCATCTTCATAAACATTATTTAAACGTAGTGCTTTTCTTATTATATTTTTTAAAAACATAACAAAAAAATCACTCCTTTCAATAATTTCTGCAACATCAATAAAATATCCAAAAACTCTTGAAAAAAGTAATTTAACTATGCTATAATCTTATTGCTTAGGTAAGAATAAGATAGTTAGACTTTTAGAAAGCTAGATATTTTATTTTTATTGCCGTCAGCCAATCTTGTGCTGACGGCTTTTATTATAGTCTCAAAATTATTACTTTGTCAATACTTTTTCTAAAAGAAAAATAGTTAAATCCTTAGAGTGACAAGTATTTGTCGATTTATGTTATCGCCATAATTTCATATTTTTTCTCTTTTCATTGATACATCTAATTCTACATAAGTTTACGATTTTCGACAACTATTTGTCATTATATAAACTAGTTGAAAAAATTTTTTTATCTATTTTTGTATTTTTTATTTTTTATTTTTTAAATTCATTAATGGAGAATATCTCTGATATTGATTTCTTAAATCTTCATTTTTTAAATCTAAATAACACTCTTCTGTTACTTTTACAGATGAATGACCTAGAATTTGCGACAATGTATAAATATCTCCACCATTCATCAAAAATCGTTTAGCAAAATTATTTCTTAAAATATGAGGGTGTATTTCCTTTTTCCCAATCCTCTCCCCATAAACAGTAAAATTACTTTCAAAGCTTCTAACCTGTAATTGACTTCCCTTAGTCGTACAAAAACAAAATTCACTATCCTTATACCTATCACGATATTGTAGCCATCTTCTTAATTCAGTTGCCATTTGAACAGAAAAAAATACATATCTATCTTTTTTTCCTTTTGTAATATCGGCAGATAAAAATATTGTTCTTTCTGTAAAATTTATATCAGTTTCATCTCTTATACTCAAACATTCCCCTACACGCATTCCCGTATCAAAAATTAACTGTGTTATAACATAATCTCTATATTCGTGAAATTTGGATAAATCAAAGCAATTTAACAATCTATTAAACATATCATCTTCTAAATAATCTTTAACCTTACGAGGTGTCTTCATTGTTTTTATTTTTCTAACTGGATTAGTTTTTATTAGTCTATTATCATACATATAATTAAAATAAACCCTCATATTTCTGATGTAATTATTAACTGTTATTAAACTTACTTTTTTACCGAAATCGCCCCTATTTTGTGGATTATTTATTTTTATTGATTCTTTATTATATACAACAGTATATTTTCCTCTTTCTTTAAGATTGGCAATATAATCCTTTAAATGTTTTTCTTCAACCTGATTTGAATTCTTAATCTTAAATTTATCTTTTAAATAAATAACTAATAATCTTAAAGATTGCTCATAACTTCCATAAGTTTTCTTGGATAAGCCTTTATAATCACAATAATTAATAAAATCATCAATTTCCAAATCAATTTTTTCCATACAAAAAAATCCTCCCTACATTTATTATTTTTAATAAACATAAAGAGGAAAAATCTTTTTATATTTCTAACCAATAAATCTATCTAGTTTATTGCATTACTCAAAAAAAGTTCATTGCAATGCACACGGATTTTTCACTTAATCTATCACACTTTTCATAGAGTTCGTTGCAATGAGTGAGAATTTTAAAATTTATATATCCTTACTCCTGCAATGTTTTTGTCATTTTCTATGCGCTCTTCAATTCAAGCCTTAATTTATCAGCAATCATCGCTATAAATTCGCTGTTAGTTGGCTTTCCTTTAGCTGCTGAAATTGTATAACCAAATATATTTTCAACTACATCTTGTTGTCCTCTTCCCCAAGCAACTTCAATTGCATGACGAATTGCTCTTTCTACACGGCTTGGTGTTGTATCAAATTTATCAGCAATTTTAGGATATAAACTTTTAGTAATTTGGTTAATCACATCAATATCATTAACAACCATTATAATAGCTTCGCGAAGATATTGATATCCTTTTATATGTGCTGGTACTCCAACTTCATGAATAATATTTGTAACTAAAGCTTCCAAATTTCCTTCATTCTTCTCTTGTCCGCTTGATATCTCTATATATTGTTGTCTTGCCATTGAATTTTCTCTTGAAATAAAATTATTGCTTGGAATTGGTTTATAATTTTTAAACTCTCTAATTCTTGAAATCAATAAGTCTATATCAAATGGTTTTACAACATAATATTCTGCTCCTAATTCAACTGCTCTTCTTGTAATTTTGTCTTGTCCTACTGCTGATAACATTATGCAGATCGGCTTTTTACTCAATTTTATCATATTTAATTTTTCTAAAACTCCTATTCCATCTAGATGTGGCATTATTACATCAAGTAGTACTACGTCTGGCATTAAATTAGGTATCATATCTAAGGCTTCATTACCATCATTTGCCCTTCCTACTACAACCATATCATCTTGGTTCTTTAGATATGTAGCTAATGTCATGCTAAATTCTTGATTGTCATCTGCAATTAAAACTGTGATTTTTTCTCTCATGCTTTTTTCCTCCTAATTTTTTCTACTGTAAATTTTTTACAATTTTGATTATAATACATCAGAAAGGAATTTGCAATAGTTTTTTTGGAAACTTTTTCCATGTTAGTTACTTTTTTCTACAAATTTCGATATATATTTCATTTCCATAATCTTATAATTCTTTATATTGAGTGCTTTTGCTTCGATATCTCTTAAAAAAGTATTTTTTATATTCTCCTCCATTTCAAGATTTGCCATTATATTTTCACCATACTCTAACTTTACGATATTTATTTCTTTATTTTTACAATAATATTTGAAAATCTCTAAATTAGAATACTCTAATTCTACTTTTATTTCTATCCCTTTTACTTTTTGAACTTTTACACTTTTAGCTATTGCCATTTGAGTAGCATCAGAATATGCCCTCACTAAACCTCCTGTTCCAAGTAAAATTCCACCAAAGTATCTAGTCACAACAACTACTAAATTGCATAAATTATTTTTTTGCAAGATATTTAACATTGGACTACCTGCAGTTCCAGAAGGTTCTCCATCATCGCTAGCTTTTTCAACAACTTTTCCATTTTCTATAACTCTATAAGCTATACAATTATGTTTGGCATCATAGTATTTTTTCTTTGTGCTCTTTATCTTTTCTTCTGCTTCTTCAACATTTTCTACATGATAAATATTTGCAATAAATCTTGATTTTTTCTCAACAATCTCTGCTATTTCATCATTTAATATAGTTGTAAATTCTTCCATAATTCTCCTTTTAATCTCCTGAGATACTTGCTCCTGCAGTATATCCAGTAGAATATGCTATTTGTAAATTAAATCCCCCTGTATATGCATCTACATCTATTATTTCTCCTGCAAAATATAATCCTTTTATTATTTTAGATTCCATCGTTTTAGGATTAATTTCTTTTGTATTAATTCCACCACATGTAATTATTGCTTCTTCTACTGGTCTAAATTGTTTTATTGTAATAGTGAAATTTTTTAATAATTGGATTAATGTTTTTCTCTCTTCTTTTGTCACTTCATTTACTCTCTTATTCTCATCTATTCCAGACAATTCTATAATTAGAGGAATCATTTTTTGTGGTAATAATTTATCTAGGCTATGCTTAAATTGTTTGTTCTTAAATTCCTTAAAATCTCTTAAAATTCTATCATCTAATTGTTCTTCTGTAAGTGCTGGTTTTAAATCTATAATAATTTTGATATATTTATTTTTCATTAAATATTCAATATCTTTGTATTTTGCTAAATGAGCTGAACTACTTAGTATAATTGGTCCTGATATTCCAAAATGTGTAAACACCATTTCTCCAAAGTCATTATAAATTTCCTTTTTTCTATCTGTATCTACGATTTTTATTTCGATATTCCTAAGACTTAGTCCTTGCAACATTTTACATTCATCTTTTTCATATACTTCTAATGGCACTAATGATGGTTTTATTGGAACTATTGTATGTCCTAAATCTTTAGCCATCATGTATCCATCTCCTGTTGAACCTGTTAATGGATAACTTTTTCCACCTGTTGCCAATATTATTTTTTCTGTTTGAATTATCTCTTTGTTAGTTCTTACTCCTAATATTTCATTGTTTTTTATTAATATTTTTTCAACTCTTGTATTTAATAGACATTTTATATTTAATTCGCTAATTCTTCTTTTAAAGCATTCTAATACATCAATTGACCTATCTGTAACAGGAAATATTCTGTTTCCTCTTTCTTCTTTTACTTCAAGTCCTTCACTTTTTAAGAACTCTATAATATCTTTATTTGTATAATTTTGAAAAGCACTGTACAAAAATTTTCCGTTTCCTGGTGTATTTTTTATAAATTCACTCATATATAATGAACTTGTAATATTACATCTACCTTTTCCTGTTATTAATAATTTTTTTCCAAATGATGGCATTTTTTCTATTATTGTTACATCATTTCCATTCTCTGCTGAAGTTATTGCAGCCATCATTCCAGCAGGACCTCCCCCTATTACTATTACTTTTGGCATAATGCCACCTCTCTTTCCTATTACTATATATTAACAGATTTTTGTTCATTTTGCAACGAAAATCTTTAATATGCATAATAAAAAAACGAGACTTTTAAAAATCTCGTTTTTTGGTTGGGCTGGCTAGATTCGAACTAGCGCATGTTAGAGTCAAAGTCTAATGCCTTACCGCTTGGCTACAGCCCAATATTAAATTGTTATGGGGTGGAAGATGGGACTCGAACCCACGGTCTCCAGTGCCACAAACTGGCGCGTTAACCAACTACGCTACATCCACCATCTTGTAGCTCATTTGTGAGCACATTAAATATTTTAATATGATTTCTTGAATTTGTCAAGTTTTTTTAAGGAATTTGTCGTAAATTTTTAAATATTTTTTAAAAGTGAGCTAGCTCAACTAACTCACTCTTGAAAATTTATTCATTTTCCCCTCTACCTTCTGGTAAAGCATTTGGTAACTCAATTCTAATTCTAATTTTAAATACATAAGATACTGCTTTGGCAAGTTTACTATTTTTAAATCTTTGCCATAATGATGGTTTCTTTTGTACAGTAACTGATTCTTGATATTCCTGAATTTGTTGCTCTTCTGAACTTTCTTCAGTTGCATCTACAGCTGCCACAATTTGAGATTTAACTTTCTCTTTTTCAAGTTCTACTTCTTCTTTAATTTCTTGAACATTTTCTTTTGCCTTTTTTTCTACCTTCTTAGCTTTCTTAACCTCTGGCTCAACTGTCTTAACTTCCTCTACAATTTTTTCTGCCACTGGTTCTTCAACTTCTTCAGTTGCTTCTTCAAATACAACATCAGCAGGCTTTGGTATTCCCTTTAAAGCTTCTGCAATTTCTATTCCTATATAGCTCAATGCTTTTGATCTATCTTCTGTTCTTTCCATATCTATTTCAATATGCAAATTTGTTTCTAGGTTATTTACTCTTGCATTCAATAATTTTAAGGCATCTTGATAATTTTGGCTTTTTCTAGATCTATCTTTTCCAACTAAATTCAATGTTTCTATTACATCTTCAGAAAAGTCTCCTTGTGCATTTTGAACCTTTTCTTTCCAACCTTTTTCTCTTGATTCAACTGCTTCAATAAGTTCTTTTAATTTTCCTGCCAAAGTAATGTTTTCTTCTCTTTGTCTTATTAATTCTTCAACTTTTTTAGTATTTTCTTCAAATTGAGTTGTTGCATATTCAACTAATCCGTATGAAGCTTTATATACACTTACTGGGAAGTTCTTTTTCTTTGGATATTCTATTAAATAAGCCTTTATAGATTCAATTAAATCTTTAAAATATGTGTCATCTTCTAATTGAACTATTTGCTTTTTACTATTCGGATTTATTAATTTTTGAACTTTATCTATATTTGATAATATTTTTTCTTCAGTGATAACCATTCTTACATTCACTATGCCTGATTTTCTTCTAGACATGTAAATTCCTCCTTTTCCTATGTAGTCATAATTAAATTCTATTTTATTATACATCAAGTTATTTAAAACAACAAGTATTTTAGCGGCATTTTTTCATTACATTTATGTTACAAAAATATTACAAGTATATTACAATATAGTAATATACTTGTATTTATTATTTACCTAATACTTTTTTTAATTCCTCATGTCTCTTAATTTTTAATGTTGTTGTTTTTATTAGAGGTTCTTCTGTTACAATCATTTCTCTAACATATTTATATTTTGGCATTAATTTATTTACTTCTTTTACTTTTTTCCATAAAAATTCTTTTATTTTTTCTTCGTCTTCTATATGATATAAATCCTTTATCATTTCTTTATCATATACGATTTCCACACAAACTTTAACATCTCCGTCATCTTCTTTTTTCTCGTATACGAATGTTTCTTTTATACCTTCTACTTTATTTAACAATGTTTCTATTTCTTCTGGAAATACATTTTTACCATTATTTAATACGATAACACTCTTTTTTCTTCCTGCTATATAGATAAATCCATCTTTGTCTATTCTAGCCAAATCCCCTGTATGGAACCATCCATCTGGTTCTAATGCTGATTTTGTTGCTTCTTCATTTTCATAATATCCAAGCATTATTGATGGTCCTTTTGCCATTAGTTCTCCTATTCCTTCTTCATCTGGATCATCTATTTTTACTTCTACACTTGGAAATTTCTTTCCAATAGAACCTAATCTTCTGCATTTTGGAGTTTCTGCTGCAATTACTGGTGCTGTTTCTGTTAATCCATATCCTTGCTCTACATCAAATCCTAAATCATTAAATCCTTTTTCTGTTTCAGGGTCTAATGCAGCTCCTCCTGTTACAACTAATTTTAGTTTTGGTCCTAAACTTTCATGTACTTCTTTAAATAATTGTTTTCTTAAATCGATTTTTACTTTTAATAGCACATTTGATATTTTCTTTCCTTTTTCCAATGTTGCCATTTTTCCTTTTTTCTCAATTGTTTTCATTACTTTTCTGTAAATAATATCAAATACTGCTGGGACTGATATCATTGCTGTAATGTCAAATTCTTTGATGTTATCTGCCATATGTTTTACACCTTCACAGAATGCAATAGAACCACCAATTGATACTGGATATAAAAATCCTACTGTACATTCAAATACATGGTGTAATGGTAAAAATGATAAAAATCTATCTTCTTCTGTTAAGTCAAATCTTTGAATAATATCCATTACATTTGTTACTAAGTTTTTGTGTGATAACATTACTGCTTTTGACATTGCTGTTGTTCCTGATGTAAATAACATTATTCCCATTTTATCTGCATCTATTTTGGCATCTAAATATTGTTTATTTCCTTCTTCTAATAACTTTTTACCTTTTTCTTGCAATGCTTTTTGTGAATAAATTCCATTAGTATTTTCTTGCAAGTCCATTGAGATAAAATATTTCAAATTAGTATTTTTCTTTTCTCTTAAAGTATTCATTATTGTATCATATTTACTTGAGTAAAATATTGCTTCTACTTGTGAACGAAGTATTAAACTTTCAAGTTCATTATCTGGAAGTGCTTTGTCTAATGGAACCACAACTCCTACTCCTGCTGCAATTGCTAAATATGAAAGTTCCCATTCATATCTATTTTCTGATATAACAGCTATTCTTTTATCTTTTAATCCCATGTTTATTAATACTGTTCCTAATGCATTTATTTCGTCTCTTAATTCTTTGTGTGAAATTGTTTTCATACTTCCATTATCTTTGAAAATATATGCTGGTCTATTTCCATAAACTTCACCTGTCTGTTTTAACATATCTTTTAAATCTGCAAATTTCATTTTTCTTGATTTTGATTCCATTTGAAATTCATTCCTTTCTTTATTTTACTCTTAGTCCATTTACTATTGTATTTTCATATTCACTATATAATTTCATTATGTCCATATTTTCGCCTTCTCTTTTTTTATACACAAGTGTTGAACATATTAATCCATATATTTCTGCTGCCATTGCTCTTGTATTACCTTTTTTGATCTCACCTTTTTCAATTCCCTCTTGAACTATTTTCTCGATTTGTCCTATATATTCATATACAAGGTTTTGACATTTTTTGTTTCTTTGTTCTGTTCCCCAGAATTGACTCAATATTATTGTTATTATATTTTCATATTTGGCTACTATTTTGATTTGAATTAATACAATTGCTTTTATTTTATCTATATAATTATTATGTTTTGCTGTTTTTATATCTACACTATTTTGTAATAACTTTATTCCTTCTTCTATTAAGAAATTAAATATTTCTTCTTTGCTTGAAAAATGATAATATAGCGTTCCTTTTGCAACTCCTACTGTTGCTGTAATTTCTTCTATGCTTGTTGCTTCATATCCCTTTTCTGCAAATAGTTTCATTGATGTTTCAAATATTTTTCTTTTGGTTTTATTCATATATCTTCACCTATCACTCTTATTTTACATGTGTATTATATAATTTTCTTAAGATTTTTGCAAGCTTTTTTTGCTTTTCGAATACTCATTCAGTTTTTGTATTTTGCATTATGTAATCTTGCAAGTTTACACATTTTTCTCTTTATTTTTATCCACACCATGTGGATAATGTGGATAACTCTGTGAATAACTTAAAACAGTCATATTTTTTTCACACGTTATTCACAATTGCCTGTTGATAATTTTCTTTTTACATTTATTTGTATTTATTTTTTATTTTTATGTAACTTGCTTATCATACAAAAAATAAGCAAGCATTTTAATCTTGCTTGTTAATTTTTACATTACAAATTTCAAATATATCACTAAAACAATTTCTAGAATCAATATTGCTGGCAATCCAATTGTGAATTTTAATTTTTTGGTTTTGTGGCGAAATGTGTACATACCAGCAATAGTGCCTATTCCTCCTCCTAATGCAGTAACTATAAACAATGTTTGCTCAGGAATTCTCCACTTTCCTTTTTGAGCTTTTCCCTTATCAGACCACATCATGTAAAATCCTATTAAATTAATTATAAGCAAATATATTATAATATTTTTTACTTTAAAAATCTCTGTTAAATTTCCTGTTGACATTTCTTCCTCCTTGCTAATTTGGGGTCGGTCCTTTTTTTCGCATGCGAAGAAAAGGACCGACCCTATTTTTTTATCCAAATAAACTTAATTGATTACTTTGGCTCATTCCTTCCAAACAACCAAACTGTCTTAAAAGTTCAGTAACTGAATCTCCGATTTTTGCACGGATTTTCATATCATCTATTGACATGAATTTTTCATCTTGTCTAGCTTTCATTATGCTCTCTGCTGCTACATTTCCAAGTCCAGCTATACTGTTTAGTGGTGGTCTTAAATACTCGCCTTCTACTTGGAATTTTGTCGCATGTGATTTATATAAATCAATTGGTAAAAATTTAAATCCTCTTTGATACATTTCATGTACTATTTCCAAATCATCAAACATATCTTTATCTTTTGGTGTTGCATTATTTCCCATCATTTCTATTTCTTTCATCTTGTTCTTTACTCTTTCATCACCATTTATCATAACATCTGCATCAAATGCTTTGGCTCTTATTGAATAATATGCAGCATAATATGCTAACGGAATATGTACCTTAAACCATGCAATTCTAAATGCGTTTGTTACATAAGCTGCAGCATGTGCCTTAGGAAACATGTACTTAATTTTTTCACAAGATTTTATATACCAATCTGGTACATCATGTTCTTTCATTAATGGAATATATTCATCTTTCCATTTTGGTTCTTTTCCTTTTGCAACCTTTCCTTTACGTACCGCTTCCATTATTTTAAATGACTTATCTGGTGGTAAACCTTTTTGGATTAAGTATATCATTATATCATCCCTACAACAGATTGCCTGTTGCAATGTTACAATTCCTTGCTCAATTAAGGTTTGGGCATTTCCCAGCCATACGTCTGTACCATGTGATAATCCTGATAAACGTATTAATTCATCAAATGTTGTTGGATGTGTATCCAAAAGCATGCCTCTTGCGAATTTTGTACCATATTCTGGTATTCCATAAGTTCCTACTTCTGAATTTATTTGCTCTGGTGTTACTCCTAATGCTTCTGTTGAATTAAATATTGACATTGTTGGCTTATCATCTAGTGGAATGTCTGTTGGAGCCATTCCCGTTAAATCTTGCAACATACGAATTACAGTCGGATCATCGTGTCCTAGTATATCTAGTTTTAACAAGTTTCCATCTATTGAGTGATAATCAAAGTGTGTTGTTATAATATCTGAATTTGGGTCATCTGCCGGATGTTGTACTGGTGTAAATTCATATATTTCTCTTCCTTTTGGAACTACTATAA
>ENA-ORPH01001078-ORPH01001078.1-human-gut-metagenome-genome-assembly--contig:-NODE-1078-length-27751-cov-7.725051_pt1 | contig 27751 bp, 31 predicted proteins | sample MGYA00242142_ERZ509074 | MGnify/ENA primary metagenome ERZ509074 (study PRJEB26280, sample SAMEA2338724) | human gut metagenome | biome: human gut; feature: human-associated habitat; material: faeces...
TTAAGCGAGAATGAAGCGAACACAATCCGGCTTAACGAACTTGAAAGAAAGGCTGGCAAGCTGCTTGATGATGTAGTAAGCACCTATGACGGTATAACCTATCGTTACTCTATCGAATCAATTGGCACGGAAGCGGATACAGCTTTGAAATGCCATTACGTGAATGTGAGAATTTTATTTGAAGTAATAAATGTAAAACTATAAGATTATGATTTCAGCAGTAGGAATAAAAAGAATCTTGTTTGCCGATATTGATAAGGTAACGGCAGACATTACCCCCGAAATAGCAAGGACTTTGATTCAAGCAGCTATAACTGCAAAAGATGAAGTAAAGAATGTGCATGGTGAAACATGGACTATTGATGAAACGGAAGCATCTGTTACTGGTTACAAGAATCAGTTGACCGGTCAGACTTATCGTTATGATACGACTCCCGGTGAAGTTAGTCCGTCTTTCTCTATCGGTCAGTATGACTATAAAACAAAAGCTGAACTAATGGGTGGTGAAGCGATTAAGAAAGGCGGTGAAGGTTCGGATAAGGACTCCCTTGTTGGCTGGAGACGTGCGGCTGGTAAGGTTGTTATCAATAAGGCTCTTTTCTGCCTTACCGACGATGACGTTTGGTTTATTTTCCCGAACTGTCAGATTGTGGCCCGTGAAGCTAACACAGACAAAGCGATTGCTATCGCAGTCAAAGGACTGGTGCAAGAACCGGAAGTTGAAGGTGTTTCTTCTGAATACAATTATGATGAAGCAGAAGTAAAGGCATTAGCCCCTGAAGCGTAAGGTAAAATGATAGAGGGGCGGATATTCTGTCCCTCTTAAAATTAAAAGCATGAATAGAGGCGCACAGATTGTTTCGGCTTCGATTATTGGAGCGGATTTTGTGAATGTTATGGTAAATGGTCGATGCTACACGGTTTTCCCGCCGACAGTGCATAAATTGGCTGGGGCAGGAATGTTCCTTTCTGATTTTGGTGATGAACAAACAGTACGTGATGTGATTAGTAGTGTCAATGACTCCGAAAAACTTGCACATGCCTTTTCGTGGCTTGTACAAGGAAATGACGAATTATTCGATGAGTTGTCTCATGGTACATTTGATGAACTTGTTGATGCTATTGATACGGCTTACTCTCTTATCTCTGTTGAAAATTTTACCAGGCTATCAACTTTGGCGAAGAACGTAGCAAGTCTGATAGCAAAACAGAGGTAATCGGAAACGATTGTCTGCTCGGACAGATTGCAACGTTCATGGAAAATCTGCATCTGTCGTATCGGGAAGTGGTTTATGACATACCATATAGAAACTTAATTATCATGCAGAAAGATAAGTTGCATGTCTGTTATGGTGAAAAAGTGAACAGGATAAGTGGTAAAGAATTAGCAAACAGAAGAAGAAAAAGAAAATAATATATGCCGAAACTTGTATTCAAAATAGCAAGCGATTGGGAAGAAGTAGTCAGACTCCGTAATGAGATTGCGAAGTTAAAGCAGGAATTGAAAGGCATGGATAGCACACAATCTCCTGCCGCTTTTAAAGCCCTTAATACCCAATTATTCACTTCTACGCAACGAATGAATGAATTGGTAACCGATGCAGCCAAAGCCGGTGCGGTTATAGAAGGCGACTTCAAAAAGAAAATCTTCGATACCTCCCAGGTCGTGAATGGATTCACAGAGAAGATTCTTGCTCAAAAAGCGGTAGTTAAGGATATTGAAGCGGATGTAAAACGACTTGGGGATGCTTATCGTATAGCATTGAAAAGGAATCCGTTATCAGCAAATAGCAAGTTAGAAGAATACAATGCTGCCCGCAAAGCTCTTGATGAAGAAAAGGCGGCTTTATTTGGATTAACCCAACAACAAGCCGAAGCGCGTCTTTCCGTAAAGAAACTTCGGGATGAATACGCCCTTTACAATGATAATGCTAAGGAAATCGTAGAAAGTAACAACGGTATCGCTATTTCTTGGAAGAAAGCATTGGCGGTTATTGGTGGTGCTGGAGTATTAAAGGCATTAGGTTCTGAAATAATTCGTGTTTGTGGAGAATTTCAATCCATGCAGACCGCTATTGAGACTATGGTTGGAAAGGATATGGCAGGGCAACTGATTCCGCAAATCAAGGAGCTGGCTAAGATTTCTCCACTTACTATGTCAGATATGGTTGGAGCAGAAAAGATGATGCTTGGATTTAACATACAAGCAGAAGACACTATCAAATACTTGAAAGCCATTAGTGATATTTCTATGGGGGAATCCAGTAAGTTCAATTCGCTGACTTTGGCATTTTCACAGATGTCAGCAGCGGGTAAACTTATGGGGCAGGATTTGAATCAAATGATAAACGCTGGATTCAACCCGTTACAGATTATCTCCGAAAAGACCGGAAAATCTATCGCAACTTTGAAAGATGAAATGTCCAAAGGTGCTGTTTCCGCAAAAATGGTACAGCAAGCATTTATTGATGCCACTTCCGCTGGCGGCAAGTTCTACAATATGTCAGAGAATGCCTCAAAGACTATCAATGGACAGTTGTCTATGATGCAGGATGCGATGGATGCTGCCTTCAATGAAATAGGACAGAAATCGGAGGGTGTCATAATGAAAGGTATTCAAGTGACTACCTCACTGATTGAAAATTATGAAACAGTAGGAAAAGTTTTGGCTGGTCTGATTACAACATACGGAACATACCGCACCGCTGTGATGCTTGTTACTGCCGCCGAGAGCAAGCATACCCTTGTGGAGATTGGACTTACCAACGCTCGCATATTGGCAAGAAAGGCGCAATTGGCTTTAAACGCTGCTATGCTTACCAATCCTTATGTTGCTTTGGCTACGGTAGTAATGGGGCTAACGACCACAATGTGGGCGATGTCTGACAGTACAACTGCTGCTGCACGTGCCCAAAAGGAATATAACGACATTAAAAATGCAGCATCTAAAAAGGAGCAGGAGCATAGACAGAAAATAGAAGAACTGTTAACTGCCGCCCGTGATGAAAGTTTGGCTACTCTCACTCGCCAAAAGTCATTGGAGGAACTTCGTAAGGAATATCCGAAAATCTTTGAGCAATACGATGTTGAGAAGCTGAAACTGGAGGATATTCTAAAGTTGAAGCAACAAATCAATGAAGAGGATTCAAAACAGTCCGTTCAAGAGAGAAAAAACGACTATATCTCATTAAAGCAAACGGTTTCCAACCAACAGAGATACCTGCAACTATTTGATAATCCCGACTTGCGTAAGAACATGTCTAAATCTGATATGCAAATATGGAGAATGTTCGCAGGCAAGCAGTCCTACGTACAGATTCGGGAGCAAATGGAGAAGAACTCCGAGCTTTTGAAGAAATACCAGAAAGATGTATTGGATGACAATATATCCGCTTATAAAGCCAACCTTAAAAACTATTCCAAAGAAAGGCTTGAAGCGGAATTGGAGCTTGCTCAATCGTCCGCATCAAAGCGCAACGGTTTTGTTGTAAATGGGATGATGGTTAAAGGTGGTGATTTAGAAGGTGTAATATCTTCTATCAATGGTGCATTGGCAGAAAAGAAATCTCCGACTACTTACAAACAAGATTACGAGAAAGCTAAAAAGGACTGGGAGGATGCCAAGAAGAAACTCTCTGAAATAGAGAATGACAAATTCAAGTTTACTTCAAAACAGTATGAAGAAGCCAAGAAACGGGCAGAAACAACTGAAAAAGCCTACAAGAATTTGGGCGGCATCACCGGCAGTTCATTAACCAAGCAGGAAAACCAGGCAAAAAAGGAAGCGGAAAACCAACTCAAACAGCAGGAACAGCTTTCCGACCAGCTTCTTTCCCTTCGTCGCAAGAACCAGCAGGACGAAATCAACCTCATGGCTGACGGAACTGAAAAGAAGCTGGCACAGATTGACTTGGACTATCAGAAAGAGCTTGATGCCATCCGTAAGCAAGAACAGGAATGGAGTAAGGCTAATGGTGGCAAGCTGACAAAGGAGCAGTCTGTACAAATATCCCTTTCGTATTCGCAGGCAGAAAATAAGCGTGACAAGTCAATCTCCGATGTTAACAAAGAGGAACTCGAAGCCATGAACCGCTACCTGAAGGAATACGGGACGTTCCAGCAGAAGAGGGATGCTATAACAAAAGAGTATAACAACAAGATAGCCAAAGCCACTACCGAAGGCGATAAGAAGATGTTCCAAAAAGAAATGGAAGAAGCATTGTCCTCTGTGGATATGGATAAGCTCAAACAAGAAATCAACTGGGAACTTATCTTCGGTGATTTAAATAAGGTTTCCAAGAAATCTCTTGAGCAAGTCAAACAACAGCTAAAGGCTTTCAAAAGTTCTGATGAGTATAAGAACATGGCTGTCGACCAGAAAAAAGTGATTGACGAAGCATTGAATAATATTCAGAGCACCATCATCGACAAAGGCGGTTTGCTTGGCGATTTGCCGGAGCAACTGGATGCTTTGCGCATTGCCCAAGACGAACTTAAGCAAGCGCAGGATGAGTATAACAAATCTCTCAAAAGTGGTACGGATGCCGAGAAAGAAGCTGCTCTCAAAAAGAAAAACAATGCCGAGAAAAACGTTCAGAATGCGGAAGCGAATGTAGCCAGGAGCGCGGATAAAACCAAACAAAATCTGATTACATTGGCTGACACTATTACCCAGCTTGGCAGTTCTTCTGAAATATCTTTATCCCAAATAGGAAACATTGCTTCCGGCCTTGTTGATGCGTTTTCCGAAGCAGGAAGTAAGATAGGCGGTATTATTGGCGCGGTGTTTTCCCTACTTGACGGAATAGAAAAGCAAGGCTTTGACGGGTTTGTCGAGAATATTTTTTCGAGTGTATTTAGAGCTGCTGCAAGCATATGGGATACAATCACATTCGGGGCGTTCTCTAAGATAACCGGTTCCGGTGACAGCGATAAAACCCTTGAGCGGGACATTGAGTACCTTACACAGTCCAATCAGGATTTGAAAAATTCATTGGATAATCTTTCCGAGAAGATGGATAAGGCTTCTGTCACGGACGCTTCTGATATATATGAAGTGCAAAGGGAAAATATTTTGAAGCAGGAAGCCAACACATTGGAAGCCATGCAGCGCAGTGCAGCGGCATACAGTAACGGTTTCTTGGGAATGGGCGGCTCGCATTCATCGAACAACAAGATAGATAAGGGAATATCTGCCTCTGAATGGAGCAGGGTCAGTGACATTGTTGGAAAATCTGTGAGTAATGCAGGCCAGTTTTTCCAGTTATCCAGTGAACAGATGTCTAAGCTTGCAGAAGAAGACACCTCCTTGTATTCAAAGATAAAGAATCTTGCAGACGATGGATATAAGAACGCAGCTCAATACATGGATGAATACATCACCTACTATAAGCAGCTTGAAGAGCTTGAGAACGCTTATAATGAAAAGCTTACCAACACTTCTTTTGACAATGTAAGGAATGACTTTAAGAATGTACTTCTCGACATGGAATCCGATGCGGAAGATTTCGCTAATGATTTTGAGAAGATGATGCAGAATGCCATTGTTGAAAGTCTCATGACAAAGAAGTATGACAAGCTGATACAGGACTGGTACGGGGAGTTTGCAGAAGCCATGAAAAGTGGTGGCAAGATTGATGAAATTGAACAGGGCAATCTTCAAAACAGATGGAACAGCATAGTTAATCAGGCATTGGCCGAGCGTGATGCCTTGAAGGAGATGATGGGTTGGGAGTCAGAATCGGATTCCACCCGTGAAGCTTCTCAGAGGGGAATCGCCACAGCCTCGCAGGATTCGGTAGACGAGAACAACGGGCGGCTGGCCGTCATGCAAGGGCATACGTACTCCATCAACGAGAATGTCAACCGTATGGCTACCGGCATAGACACTATCGCCGCTCATACCGTCAACCTCTCATGTCTGACAAACATAGACAAGACCATGCAGTCCATCCTTTCCATGCGGGACGCCTCGCTCACCCATCTGTCGAACATAGACAGCCACACGGCAAGGCTGGAAGCTATTGAGAACGCCATTGTCTTTATGAAGAACGATATAAACACAATGTTGATTAAGGGACTCAAACTGAGTAGGAACTGATGAAAGGACAACTCTACATAGACAATAAGGATATTTTCACCGAGTTGGGTGTTGCCACCTTACAAGGCAATTACGGTGAATTGGTTGCGTTCCCGCCTTCCAAGACGCCCGACAGCAACGACTGGGCAGAAGAGGACGGAAAAGAGTTCGACCTTTCGGAAATGCATCTTGACACGAAAGACGTCACGCTTGAGTTCGGCTTCTTCTCGGAGTGGAAGTATAACGATTTCGTAGCCCTGTTGTCTGATATGGGCTACCACGACTTCAACTTCCCGCAACTCGGACGTACATTCCGGTTGAGACTTTCTTCACAGAGCAGCTTTGGGATGCATAGTAACACCGAACGCTCCAAGTTCACTTTTGCCAATGATTTCCCGCGCCCGGATGGTTATGCATATCAGGAACCGATAAACAGCGTCCCGCTGCCGAAAGGTTACGAGCTGGACGATGTGGACTTATCCGCTTATGGTGTGCTCATTCTCAAAGGCAGTAATGCGGAGATACTCAAATCCCCTGCCGTGAAGAAGAACCTGCTTCAAAACTTCAAATATCAGGACGGGGCAATCTATGACGGGCAGTTCGTGAAGTTCCAGACGAAAGATGTGAACCTTAAATGTCTGATGCGTGCCCCGGACTTCGATACGTTTTGGCGAAACCGTGATGCTCTTTTGTATGACCTCACCAGACTATCAGTTAAGACCGATGCCGAAGGATACGAGTATGAAGACGCGGAGCGTATGTTTTATGTTGACGAATGGTCTGAAAGTTACCCGTGTTATTACAAGAGCTGCAAGACAGAGCATTTCAATCCTCTTGGCGGGATATGGTGGGAGTTCACTTTAACCCTTGTGTTCACCAGTTTCCGACTTGGGGATACCGAATATTTGCTTGCTTCGGAAGCCGGAGAGTTTATAATGACCGAAGATGAAGAATGTTTTATTGATTTAGGAGATTAGAACTATGCCATTAAGAAAGAAGAAAATATCAGAATTGCCCCTTGCCGACAGCCTAAAGGGATTATATACCATTGGTTACAAAATCATAGATGGTATCAAGACCAGTGTAAAGGTTAGCTTGGAAGATATTCAGACCGCTTATCAGGATGTCGTCAATGCAATTAAAAAATCAGAGGAAGCGGCCAAGAACGCAAATAATGCCGCCACTACCGCCAATGAAAAGGCAGTACTTGCTGATACCGCAGCGGCAAATGCTAACGACACCGCGGAACATCCTACCTATATCGGACAAGACCACTATGTCTACAAATGGAACAAGACCGCCCAAGCATACGACAAGACAGACATCTACACCAAAGGCGATGCTTTCTCTATCAAGAAGGTATATGCTTCAGTTGCTAACATGGAAGCCGATAAGAGCAATCCGGATATTACAGAGGGCGATTTTGTATTGGTGAACACGGGTGATGTTGAAGACCCCGACAATGCAAAACTGTATGTCAAGGCTGACGGTGACTTTGAGTTCCTTGTCGATATGTCCGGCGCTATCGGCTTCACGGGTAAGACACCTCAATTCTCAATGGGGACGGTTACTACGCTTGAAGCAGGGGCATCCGCTACAGCCACGGTGTCAAGTGACGGAACGGATGAAGGCGGAAACCCGAAATACAAGCTGAATTTCGCCATTCCGCGCGGTAATCCCGGTGCTCCTTTCCGTGTAGCCGGTGAATACACTACCTTGGAAGCCTTGAAATCCGCTGTTCCCGATGGTTCGGCAGTTGACGGGTTCATGGCTGTAGGTACTGAAGCTCCTTACGATTACTACGCATGGGTGAACGGTGACTGGGCTAATCAAGGGAAGATAGCGGGCGGCGGTTCGGGGAACGTGGTAGTTATTCCTGCTGCTGCGATGAGCCTAAGCGACCAAGCAACATCCGATGAGATATTTAATGCTTTTGGTGGGAAAGACGCTTTCATGGATATATGTCAGAGCATCGTCAATAAAGATACTGTATGTGTTGTAGCAAACATCCCCGAAGAATCAGGGATGAAACTTGTATATATTCCAGTAATGGCGATGGCTACCTATACGGATGCTAATAATGCTAATTTTATGATGGCAATTATTACAGAAACGACTTTCCAATTAGTTGTAACAGTCACGGATGGAATTGCTACCCAATCGTCTCAGGTTTTAAATCATATTTACGAAGCCCCCTCTGACGGTAACGTCTACGGTCGTAAAAATAAAGATTGGGTGAAAGTTCCCGAAAACTCAAATGTCATTATCCTGCCGAAAGAAATACTTGACTTGACAGGTAGTTCCTCCTCAGAGGAGATATTAGCTGCATTTGGCGGTATAGATAAATACAAGGATTTGCTTGAAAAATTGAGCACAAATAATTGCTTGGTACAGATTGGAGAACCGTCATTAGGCTCATTAAGACATATCTATACTCTTGTAGAATATGCTGTCAATTTCGCTTCAAACAAACAATCGGGAGCGTTATCTTTAAATATCTACAACGAAGAGCAGCAGTTAAGAAGACTTCATTTCTATTCGGAGAACAACGGCACTACAGCCCGTTGTGGCGAGGCAAGCACTTTCCAGCTCGTCAGGGACACCGACGTCCTCACCAAGACCAACACTTCATCATTCACCCCTACGCAGCCTTATCATCCGGCGACGAAGAAGTATGTGGATGATAGTATAAAAGAAAGCCTTTACTATGTAAATAATGACAAATTCCTTAGCTATTTCATAACACCTGCATATCGTATTGATAGTGATGCCGAAGATTCTATTATTATGTGCTTTAATACTATTGATAATTTTAAAGCATTTGTAGACAAAGCGATAGATGCTGGGGTTACTCTTGTTTTTATAAATAATAATCTTAATGAAAAGATATACATTAGAGATTACCACGTTTATAGAAGCAACAATAACAACCGTGAATTATCTTTCATATTTAATTATTCCAATAATGGGGAAAGTTTTCAATTTATTACAACAAGAGTATTTATTTCTTATAATGCAAGTTACGGGTATAAGTTTGTAGTCAAGAACTTAATTTCTTCCGACAACCTCACCACCATAACCAAGAAAACCGCCGCCGAATACGAGGCTATTGGCTCTAAGGATGCCAATACAGCATATTGTGTAACCGATTAAAACAACAATTATGAGTAACGAAAATAGTAATCTTAGAGTTGGTTCGGCGGGAGCTGGGCTGTTGGTGGGAGACAAGCTGATTGCCGGGAAAGAGTTTGATTGGAGTAAGCTCTATGCCAATCTTAGCTATGTATGGCCTAATGGTGGAACTACTGGTAGTTTTCCTGTTATTATTGCTAATCTTAGTAGCGACCCTGTTCTTCTACAACGTGATGGAGAAACAGAAGAAGTTGCTCCTGGTAAAATTGATTGGTATACTATCGGTGGTCAAGGTCAAGCTATTTCTGAAATTTCTTTATTTAACGAAGATGCTAACGGCAATGGTTCCAGCAAACGAGTTGTTCAATTTTATTCCACAATGTATGCAGAGGGTGAGAGTATTAATTACGGTTATGCTCATAATCAAATTATGGATAAGAATGAACTAATTAATGATTTTACAAGCGAAGTGTATAAGCAATTTGCTTGGATTGTTTTTATTTTTGATAATTAAATAGATATGATTGCAATTAAAAGTGATAAAATAACAAGTAATATTATAGAATTATTAGAGACAGCATTTAAAACTAATTCACAATGAAAACAATCTTTTTAGACAACTGGTTTGCGAAATTTATCCTCTTTGGCAGCTATCATACAATCATGTTCTTCGGCTTTATCCTTACGAAGCTGAAAGAGTTGTCCGAAACAACCATACGCCATGAGCGTACACATCAGAAACAGTTCTTCGAGTGCATGGAGATAGCGGCTATCCCATCCATCCTATTGGCATTCCATGTCAGTGCATGGTGGTTGTTACTTATCCCGCTATTCTATTACATTCTGTATGGCGTGGAGTGGTTCATCAGTCTTGCGTACCACTTGTTCACGGATGAACGGATAGGTGGCGGTAAAGTAAACGCCAACGCTTACCGTGCAAGTGCATTTGAAATGGAAGCCAAATTTAATCAGGATAATCCGAACTACCTGAAGGAACGCAAATGGGGTGCATGGTTCAGATACTACGGCACTATTTAATAGCAACAATTTAAAATTATGATTACCATATATAACGGCAATGAGACAATTGAGCTTCTGACGGATGACAACAGTTATTCCTATGAGGCTGTAATGGGCGAAGATGCGCTTACACTGTATTTCTCTCATCCGGGCTACCTGTCTATCCCCGTGGGTTCATGGTGTGAGTTCTACGGAAAGCGTTATTCCTTGAAGAAAGACAGCAATTTCAAGAAGAACGGAGAAAGGAACTATGATTATACGCTTATCCTTGAAACCTCGAAAGCCGATATGGAACTTTGGAAGATACGCAATACGGTAGATAACCGCATCAAGTTCCCATATACCGCCAAGCCGAAAGAGCACTTAAAGCTGATAGTGGACAATCTGAACAGACGTTCTTCGGGGTGGGTAATCGGTGAATGTATTGAGGGTACGGAGAAGCTGATAAACTACAACCATACCTACTGCTTGGACGCTTTAAGCCAACTGGCAGAAACCTATGAAACCGAGTATCAGATTACGGAAACTATCATAGAGGGTGTACATACAAAGACTGTACATCTAAAGAAAGTCGAGTACAACAAAGATAATCCTTTAACCCTATCCTATGGCAAAGGGCATGGCTTCAAGACGGGTGTCGGTCGGGAAAGTGGCGAGATACCGCCCGAAATCATCCTTGTGGAAACAACCGAACGGAATATTGACTACTCCAAGTACGGAGCAAAGGAACTGCTGATGCCCAAGTCGCAGACCATCCGCTATGACGGCACGCACTTCGATGGCGAGGACGGCTTCAACGCGGATATTTCCCGTACCTACGAGACGGATGAATACGGTACGGGGGTCATGCGTGCCGACCGTGAGTTGACTACCGCCAAAGAGGACAGCCTGGATTGCACCGGGATTTACCCGTCAAGGGTCGGGACGGTCAGCAAGGTAGTTACGGCCGATACGGAGAAACATTTCTATGACTTCTACGATAACGACATTCCGGGTAACCTGAATTTTGAGGATTGTCTTATCGAAGGTGAGAAAATGACCGTTATCTTCCAGTCGGGCATGCTTTCCGGCAAGGAGTTCGAGGTTAAATACACCCACATAGGGCGCAAGTTCGAGATTGTCCCGCAGGAGATAGACGGCATTACCATGCCGGACGGCGGCGTGTGGATGCCGAAGGTTGGCGATACGTATGCCGTGTTCAATATCCAGTTGCCCGAAGCCTATATCTGCGACAATGCAACGAGAACGGGCGCATCATGGGATGTGTTCCGGGAAGCGGTCAAATACCTTTACGAGCACGAGGACAAGATGTTCACGTTCACCGGTACACTGGACGGTATATGGGCAAAGAAACGCTGGCTGACTGTTGGCGGCAAAATCGTGTTGGGCGGTTTTGTGAAATTCACCGATACGCAGTTCCATCCCGAAGGCTCGCTCATCCGTATAACGGGTATCAAACGGTACGTAAACAACCCGTACAGTCCCGAAATAGAACTGTCAAACACTCCGGTAGGCACATCTGTCAGCAGCGAGCTTAACAAGATAGGTACGAACGAGGTGCAGGTCGAGGAGAACTATAAAAAGGCACAACAGTTCACCAAACGTTATTACCGCGATGCAAAGGAGACAATGGAGATGCTTGCCGACAGCCTGCTGAACTTTTCCGGTGCAATCAACCCGATAACGGTCGCCACCATGCAGATGCTCGTAGGTGATGAAAGCCTGCAATACCGGTTCGTCAACTCCAAGACAAACCCGGTTGCGGTTAAGCACGAGATAACCTACAATCAGAGCACGAAGGTGCTGAACGCCCCGGCTGGCATCATACAGCACATGACGTTGGGCATAACCGAAATCAAGAACAGTCATTCCGCAGGCGATTACAAGTATTGGGATATGGCGGAGTACAACTCCCCTTCGCTTGTCGAACCGGAAAAGAAATTCTATCTGTACGCCAAGTGCAGCAAGGGCAGCCAGTCGGGTACGTTTCTCCTTAGTGAGACAGCTATTGCGTTGGAACAGATAGACGGTTATTATCACCTGCTTGTCGGTATCCTTAACAGCGAGAACGGCGGAGAAAGAAGCTTTGCCACATTGTATGGGTTTACAGAGATACTACCGGGACGAATAACCACGGATAAGATAGTTTCTTCCGACGGTAATACTTATGTTGACTTGTTGAACGGCGAGATTGGCGGACGCATCAAGTTCCGTTCCGGCTCATCCGGTCTGAAAAACATGGACGAATGGCCCGGGGTGAGCAATGATATTTCCGGTGCACAGACAACCGCTGATAACGCCTTGGCTGATATTACTTCATTGGAAAACAGTCTTGGAGGGATGGCTTACGAGGACTTGGTTTCGTTGGCGAAGCTGGACGAGACGATTATCGAGGGAGGGTATATAAAGACAAGCCTGATAGATGCGGAGGCTATATTTACAGTTACCCTACTCGCCAATTTGATAAAGACGACAGAACTCGTGGCAGAGAAGTTTAATTTGAAATATGGTTCTGTTGGGGATTTTAAGGTTTCATCAAGCCTGAACGCCAAAAGTGGTAATGATGAAATGCTTCTTTCATCTTCACTGATACGTTTTACCAACCAATATGTATCAACCTTTATTGGTGCTGATACTGTCCCTGCTTCATCCGGTGGGTCTTTCGTCTGTCCGATAAGGATAAATGTAAGTCGTGGAATGTCTTCCTATTCAGCCGGTATAAATACATGTTTTCATTTATCGGTAGAGGGAGCTAAGAATTATGATGATTATGTAGAAACAGGCAATCATGCTTTGTTTGTTCCTAAAGGAGATATTTGTGGTTTCAGATTAAGAACAAGAAGAATTGACAGCAGTCAAACATTATCTCTTATGGACAGCATTATAATAGCTATATCACAAGGAGTCACATTAACTCTTCCGACCAATGCCGAGGACGGGCAAATATATTTCATAAGAAACCATTCAAATGGAGATGTTCATGTATATGGCAGAATAAGTCCTTTGGGCTATCCTACGTCAGAAACAAGAAGTGTACATATAACAGCAGGCTGGTTGGCTATTTTCATATATGACAAAGTAAATAATATATGGACAGGCAATAGATTCTCATCCGGTTGGTAGAATACAAAAAAATAAGATATGGAACTGAATGACTGGTTAGCAATAATAGGTGCGATAGGCGGCAGCTCTACAATTACATGGGCGATAACTTTTTGGGTGAACCGGAAAACGAACGCCCGTAAAGAGGACGCTTCCGCTGACGCTATGGAAAATGAGAATAAGCGTAAGCAAGTCGCTTGGCTGGAAGAGCGCATAGCACAGCGTGACACGAAAATAGACGGACTGTATGTCGAACTGCGTCAGGCGCAAAGTGCCCATCTGGAAGAAGTCCATAAACGGCATGAGATAGAATTGAGACTGAAAGAGGCTGAAATGAAGCGGTGTGATGTCCGGGGATGTAGCGGGCGGAAGCCGCCGAGCGATTATTAATATATGGAAGGGAAAAAGTTTCCCAACTATTCCCTTCCATTCCATTTTTAAACAGAGAAAAAACAAATGTGTTTTTCGTATACAAATATAATCTAAAATCAAAGAGATATGAAGTATTTTACGATAAAAGAACTTTGCCGTTCGACAACAGCGGCTTGTAAAGGAATTGACAACAGATGTGGCTGTGATATAGAAGCCAATCTGACAGCATTGGTGGATAATGTTCTTGACCCGCTACGCGAATGGTATGGCAAACCTATCGTTGTGAACAGCGGTTACCGGTGCCCTGCGTTGAATAAAGCGGTGGGCGGTGCGGCAACCAGCCAGCACATGAGCGGACAGGCGGCGGACATTGATACCGGAGACAGGCAACAGAATAAGCTACTGTTCGAGCATATCCGCAAGAACCTTCCTTTTGACCAGTTAATTGATGAGAGTAATTTCGCCTGGGTACATGTAAGCTATCGGGCGGACGGTAAGAATAGAAATCAGGTATTGAAACTTTAAAATGAGATATTATGTTGACCGAATTAGTTTTTAAGAAAGTGGAAGAAGCCGGAATTATCCGCCATGTGAGTGACCCGGTGCAAGTGACCGGAGATTTTGGACTGCAATTGAAGTTCATAGCATCCAAGAATGATTTTTACATCCTGCATAGTATGGACGGTACAGATTACAGTATTGCCTATTTTAGCGGTAATACAAAAACTGACGTAATCAATGTGCCTGTCCGCGGCATAATTCCCGGCATGTACATCAAGATAAGCTCGAACACTGAGCCGGCTTCGGGTAAAATCCTAATGAGTGAGTAATTATGGAAGCAATTACTCTTTCTCATGTGCGTATTCCGTCAATAAACATTGGCGGGATATGCCTGCCCGGTATCGGTGCTCCTGGTAGTATTGGTAAAAAGGGACTTATCTGGCCCACTGGTATGAAAGAGCACATCAAGGCTTGGTATGACCCGAAGAAGCAGGGCATGACTAACTTTGATGTGATAGAGGCGTATGTAGAAGATTTTACTAATTGGAATTATGTAAAAGCAAGAGGAGTTGCAACTATTAGCCAACATAAATTCATAATAACAGAATGTATTCTAAAAGGTTTAAGTATTGTAGAAGATATTCAAGAACCATATTCCAATTTAACTGTTCGTATTATTGGTATAACTGATAATCAAGAAGTTTTAATTACCGATTATGTTAATGGGCAACACCAAATCATTAATACTATAACAGAAGACGGAATATATACTATTGAAGACAGACATCATTTTGTAGGCTTTGGATGTAATTTTGTAGGTACATGTAATATCACTATTGAGCAGCTCCCTACATCAATCCTAAAAGACCTTAGCGGCAACGGCAACCACGCTTATCTGTACGGTGGCAAGGGTAAGCTGAATAGTGGTATGGGAGTGTATCAAACAGATTTTAGTTCCTGGAATTATTATCCATCTTTAAGCACAGTTGAATATTCTCCCAAAGGACTTGTTATCAAGAAAGTTAATAGCACTGCACAGTTCTGTGCAAGTGATTTTGTTGGCAAATTTACTGCGGAAGTTAGTGGTATTCCAGAAGGAGTTAGCTTTTATTATCGGTATATTGATAAAACAACTGGCAGTCCCGTTTCTACAACGTTAAGTAACGGCATAAATGAGATTGATTGCAGCAATGCCAATGGAGATGCTAATATGACTAACATGTTTTTAATCGGAGCCGACAATAAAGATATTAATATAACTATCACTCAAATCCCCGACTACCCCGACCAGCTCTGCTACGACGGCAAGATGTACGCAGTGTGCTATGGCTTCCCGATATTAACGGATTACACGGTGATGGCGGAGAGGACGTGGTTTGAAAATAACGGTAATCGAGTATTCATTACTAAAGGCAATATTTGGCCTAATTGCGCATTTGTTTTTGAGAAAATCAATGCCTCATTAGATAGTGAAACCTTCTCATTTTCAAAAAGCACCAGAATTGACGATTTAAGAAGCAAAAGTGGTGTAACTTATCAAACAAAACAATCTTACAACGGAGTTCCTATTGCGGTCGGGGATTCATCTGACGGTGATGTTCTGCTCATAGGGGGACAGAAATCTGGTGAATATATCGGCTGCCATAGCGCCATCATAGTCGCCGACCGCAGCTTCACCGAAGAAGAGATAAACTGGCTGAAACAAAACTGGGATAAGATATGAGAAATAACATCTTAGGGGCGGTGGTCTATCTGTCCACCGCCATAGTATTCGGTGGCAGCACTGCATTGCTGATGCTCTTTATCAAGGAGAACAGCGACCGTTGCCACTACTATAACGGCAAGTGGAACAAAGCAGACTTGCTGTGTGGGGTTGCCGCAATATGTGCAGGCATGGTTGTTAATCATTATTTGTTGAGGTTATGAAAAAACTACTTTGGTTATTAGTTGTATTACTGGCAATCGCTTGTGTGGCGGCTTGGTTCCGCCCGCTTGAGCCTTTGTCGGCAGAAATACGTACCGAGACAAAGATACAGACGGTTGTCAAACTTGATACGGTTCTTGTCTCTAAACCGATAGCTGTGTTTTGGCAGATATTGCCGAATGATACTGTGCGTATAGGTGATACCTTGCTTCATCGCAAACGGGTTGTGTATGAAGATAGTCTGTATCGTGCGGTGGTGAGCGGATATGTAGACCCTCGGATGGATAGTATGACTGTTTATCCGAGGACGGTCTATCAGACTGTGACGAACGACATCTATCATCCGGTCGCTATCAAACCGAAGAAGAAGCGTTGGGGATTAGGGTTGCAGGCGGGGTATGGTTATCCGGGCGGTTTTTATGTAGGTGGTGGGGTGAGTTATGATTTATTTCAGTGGTAATGGTGAAAAAAATATAGATCATAGTATTTCTATTTAAAATAAAATTCATATTTCATCCTTTTTGTGTATTTAGAAATAGTCTAAATTAGGTGTGCTTTATAACAATTTATTTAGAAAATAAGTCATTTTGCACAAAAAATAGTTAGCTTTGTCGCTACAAATTTGTAGCGACAAAGCTAAAAACCTATAAATTTGTAATAATACTGAAATGTAGAACGAATTTATTTTTATTGGAGATTTGTTCTATAAAAGTTTTGGGAAAGGTTTATCCTATCTTAGAACTTTTATGTGTTAGATTAAAAGAAAAGCATAAAATGCCTTATATAAAGAGTAAGTCTATAGAAAATTATAAAGCAGCACTTATGCTATCAAGAGATAGTTGTGGAATGTATTCAGCATCTATACATTGTGCCTATTATTCTTGCTTTTTATTGGTAAAACATATTTTATGTCATAAGTGTTATATATCATATGCAAGTCAAAACAATCAAAATGCAGGTTCTCATTTATATATTATAAAGCTGATTCTTGATGATTTGTTGGCGAAAGGAGAAGATGATGCTTATGATATATTTGATACTAATATAAGTGAGTTGAAGAGATTAAGAAGGATTGCTGATTATGAGAATTCCCTTATTTCTCCTGATGAATCACGAGAGGCTCTTGTTATAGCAGATGAGACATTGGATATACTAAAAGATGTGTATAAAGGATTATGAATGCAACCGATTTTATAAAACAAATGATGGATAAAATGTCTTCTTCGGTAGGAGGCATATCCATAAAGTATGCTTTTGAAAAAAGTACGGGATTTCATATCGTAGAAGTTAGTCCTGATTTGGTAAGAGCAGGAAATGAAACGTATAAAAAAATAGCCCATCAATTTAGAATTGATTTTCACAAAGAGTTTCCAATGGAAGATATAATAATTTCCAAAGTGAACGATTTGCATGATATGACTAATATCATTTATGAAGTTTCAAATACTTCAATTAAAAGTTCAGGTTCATATTCATTCTCCACTTATCACTATGAATATGACGATGTTTATTTACCTTTAGCTGCTTAAAGAATGGCCGAACAAATTGCAAAATTCCGTTTTCTACGTTACAACATAATTAAATCGTCTATTGAAATAGATGATAACAAAGTCGTGAATGAAGACTTAACTGTAGAGTTTAGTCAAGAAGGGGCTGAATGTATCGAGAATAATTTGTATAAACACACTTTGGGTGTAGATATAATGGATAAAAATAATGTGATGCGTATTAAAGTTGTTGTTATCGGTCTTTTTGAATTTGACAGAGACGTAGACGAAAAACTTAAATCGACATTCTTTAATTCAAGTGCTCCGGCAATTTTATTTCCCTATGTAAGGGCTTATGTTACTACTTTAACGGGATTATCTGGAGTCAACCCTGTCATTCTTCCTACTTTGAATCTTGCAGTGAGATAGTTTGAGTAAAATTTAATGTATTTTCTGTTAAAATGTGATATCAACAAAAAAGTCTCGGCTTTGGTCGGGGCTTTTTTATTTAATAATTCTTCCTTGGCTTTGTATTTTTATGAAGTAACTTTGATTTAAAAAGTTGATATAAGATTATTTGTAATTATCTGAAAGCGAAAACAATAAGTAGTGCTATAATATGAAACAGAGAAGAAATAGAGCCGAATCCAACTATAGACGTGCAAAGGTCAATTCATGGTGCAGGCTCTTGGAAAAGGACTTTGATTGGGATTATGTGTTTTTGTTGGAAATAGAACGCAAGAAAATAATGGAAATGCATGAATACTTTAAAAAGTGTACACGTTCAGATAAGATGCCTATAGTGGCAAGAGATTTGCGACTTTGTATCAATCTATTGGATATTGTACTCGAAAAGGATGATTTACAGTTAGAGTTTTCAGAAATGAAGACTATGCGTAGAGATGACGGTATGTATGAAATGGTAGAAAGTCCACATGTAATAGCTTGTAGGAATTTGTACATTAACACTAAAAATGCATCAAGGTTCTGTCTATTCAAATTCCCAACAGATGATTATGATATTGAAATTATTCATAAAGAGGAATTAAGAAGATATAAGGCATGGTATCTATATAATAAAATCAGAACTTACAAGTTGTTTTCTTGGTGGGATTAGGTAATAGGTGTTCATCGTTCTTACATCGTAAGGTTTTGCTAGGTAAGGTAGCCCAATAAGTTACCTTTCCTTTTATATTCAGATTTCAGGAAGAATCCAGACTTATTGTGCATGAAGTGCCCCGACTTCCGTTGGGGCTTTTTTATTTACTTTTTATTTGATAATTCTCTCTTGGCTTTGTATTTTTGTAGATTAACTTTGATTTTATAATACTATGGATGAATTGCAAAACTATAAAACAGTGTTTGTTGTAGGTAACGGGTTTGATTTAAATCTTGGTCTGAAAACTTCTTATAAGGATTTTATGAAAAGCCATTGGTTTTCTGATATAAAGAACAATTTTTTGGTGGACTATCTTCGGAAGAAGCAATCTTTAAATTTATGGATTGATATTGAAAATGAGTTAAGTGTGTATTCACAAAGTACTTTTCTTCCAAGAATATATATAGAAGGTAAACCTAAAAAGGGTGACACATTGCGTGATGAATACAATGAATTGTGCTCTCATTTAAAGTCATATTTGATGGAGGTGACTAAAGAAGGGGGCTATTTCTCAGCTATGGGCACTTATGTATTAGATCAAGCGTTTAAGTTATCCCCAGTATATATCCTTACATTTAATTATACCAATACAATTGAAAATATACTAAGTGATATTTCATATAATGAATCAGAATATATAATTAACCACGTACACGGTACATTAAAGAATGGCTTTGTATTTGGAGTAGAAGATAATGCCCAAGTAGATAAAAAGCATGTTTTTTTGTATAAATCTCATAGTCCTTATCAAAAAGTAAAGGGTTTACCTTATATTTTGGATAACGCAGAAAGAATAATATTTTTTGGATACTCTTTGGGGCAAACCGACCATTCTTATTTTGATGATTTTTTTAGACGACAATCTCAATTTGGGTGTAAAGAAAAAGAATTTATATTTTATCACTATGGACAAAACTCTTATGATGATATGAAGTGGCAAATTAAAATTTTGACAAATAATCAGCAAGCTAAATTTGGAGAATATAATAATATTAGTTTTATAGATATAAACAAAGAGAGATAGTTCAATTTTACTAATAGGAATGGTTGGTAGATTTAATATTATGACAGAACTCAAATATACGTATGCTCTTGATAAGAATGAAAAGTGTGTTGGTATTGAAAATGCTCAGAAAGGAATAGAATATCGATGTCCTCATTGTAAAGGAGAAATGGTTGTAAAAGAAGGTTCTGTTAAAGTAAAGCATTATGCTCATAAGATAAGACCGCAAAACTGTAGCTATGAAACTTATCTTCATGCTCTTGCCAAGAAAAGATTTGAAGAGTGGTTTAATTCAGATGGTGCATTAAATATCTCTTTTAGAACAAAAGATAGATGCTCTAATTTTGAACATTGTCTATGGAATCATGATGACTATACTTCTTCTTATTATTGTGAGAAAGAAACGAGCCAATCTTTTAACTTAAAGAATTATTACAATGTAATCACTCGAGAAAAAACATATAAGGGGTTTCGTGCAGATTTGCTTCTTACCAATTCGGAGAATAAATATGAACCTGTTTTCATCGAAATTTTAGTTTCACATCAGTGTGAGAAGGGGAAGTTAGGGTCTGGGATACGTATTATTGAGGTGGCTCTAAATTCAGAATATGAGCTGAATACTATTATACAAAGTGGAATGATTTCCGAGAGCGAACGAGTGAATTTTTATAATTTTAAACGTAGATGTAGAATATCTGAAACTGAAGGTTTGATGCTTAATAAGTTCGTATTATTGGATTCTATGCAAGGTTTTTGTCCGAGTAGTCGTAGCAATTGCAAAATATATACTCAGAGACATTCGTCTGCTATATTTGAAATTACATTCGATTATTTGGCAAATCGTACTATATGGATAAACCCTTTTATCTTTGGTTGGGCAATTGCATATAAGAATTACGAAAATGTGAAGAACTGTTTTTTATGTAAATATTATAAGGAAAGTAAATATACAAATCAAAGGCTATGTTGTCTATATAAAAAGAAAGGCATTGAAAAATATTGTAAATCTAATCAGGCTATAGGATGTAATGAATTCACAGTCGATGAAAACGTTATAAGTGAGAACTACAATTACTTGCCTCATATTGTATATAATGTTTGGAAAAAAGGTATGGATAGTAGGGGGATAAATTATATAAAAGGAAAGGAAACTTACTGAACTGTCTTTCCTTTTATGGCTCATATTTCGAGTTACCCAAAGACAGCAAATGACAGACTTTATGAATCTTCGTATCCAAAAAGGAGAGGAAACGGCTTTGATTGAGTTTGACAGTGCCGGCAAGAGTCTTTCTGTATATGGGGTATCGGTCAATAATGAATTTGACGTGCCGCGTTGGGATATGACTATTATGGATAATTGGGAGCTGATGATAGGTAATTGATATAAAAAATCCCCGTAGCGGCTCAACTACGGGGATAGTGTCAAATAACAGAGTATCAAATATGAGATACTAAGTGAGCCTATTCTATTACAGATAAATCATCGTCAACTTCATACTGATTACAGCCAAAAGCCGCACACATTAAAATAAAGCGTTCTTTTATACCTAATCCAGTATATCTGTCTACGGCTCCACTACCTTTTGCATGGAGGCCTGCTGCGTATTTATCTATCTGAACTTTATTCATTAAATCTACATGAGTTTTACGGGCAAGTTTACTGCTTGCAATCTCATATATGGATTTGTACTCATTTGTTTCCAATGCCGCACTAAACATTGCCACTTTCCGGCTAATCTCACAGTATTCAAGTAGTTTTTTTATTTGATAATTGTACCCGGTTTCACCATTGCCATCAGGATAATAGGGTAACAAAGCATTGCTTGGTAGCCTACCTTTATACTTCATAATAATATCATAAGCAATACGAATGATGGGAGTTTTTATCTCAGTGCGTATAAGTCCATCCTTGTGTGTTTTCTGAGGTAAATAATGAATGTAAGGTATTCCTTCTTCAATGCTGATATTATCAAAAGTGAATCGTCTGAAATCACCTATACGGCAACCGAAACAACATTGAACAACGAATACATCTTTTACTCGCTGCAATGTTTCGGGACATTCTTTGTGGACAACTTCATTGAATTCTGTTTTGGTGAGAAAGAAAGGCTCGTCATATTGTTGCTTCATAATGGACTCTTTTTCTTTTCCTATCTTGCGGAAAGGAGATACGGGAATAACATCATTACTTTCAAGCTCCACCATAAATGCTTGTAATAATAATAGTTTCTCAGCAATTGTATTCTGGCTTCTTTCCTTTGATGGTATATTCCGCTTATTCATTTCTGCGTACAGTTCTGGAAATTTTTCAACCAGAGTGTATTCTTTGCGTAGAAAATCACGAAAATTTAGAATATGTTCCTTATTGAATTCATTGACCGGCAACCCGTCAATGCCATTGATAATGAGGAATCGAGTCAGTTCCCTTATCACTACATCGTAATGTTTCTTTCTGCCGGGACCTATTACACCTGCATTTAGCCATCCGTCAACATAGCGTTGGAACATACTACACATGGATTCCTCTTCACTGCTGATGTTATATTTTTCAGGATGTAAGTGCTGGTCTATTAAGATTTCCAGTTTTTCACTGGTTAATTCTTTGTTGCTCCCATAAATGGATAAAATTAGATTCTTCCGTTCTTCAATAGATGTGTTAAATGATGTTCTTATGTCTAACTTTATAATACTTTTAGCCTTATATTTTTCAGTCTTGGCATCCCAAAGAGTAGGAGAGACCATAATATCTGATTTGTGGAATAACTGTACATTGCGTCCATCAGATAATCGAAATCTGACATTTACTTCTTTATCTTTCTTCCCAGTTCTTATAAATGCTTTTACTGTAGTCATATATTCTCTGTTATATCGGTTGTGCAAATATACATAAATTGCACAACTCAGTTCAAATATTGCACAACATAATGCAATGGCATGCAATATAATATTTTTATATTACTCTGATTTTTAATATAATGTTATATGTATTGGTTTTATAGTATTTTACATTCCGAATCGCAACGGAATCACAACGATAAGGCAAGTAGTCGATAAAAAGGCTGCTTGCCTTTCGTCATTTTACAGGTTATCAATAACTTACTACCTTGGCATTCCCGGCAGAATTCGTGCAGAAAGTAGGTAACTTAGCAGAAACATAACTTTCCGGAGATACATTTTTTAGGCTGGTAGAAATAATTTAGAAAACAAAAATGAGTACGGTAAGAGTCATCCAGAACAAGCAGAGATTGACCAAAGAGGGCAATGCTCCGCTATATATAACCTTTTATCTCGGTAAGGAAAAGTTAATGCTTCCTTGCAAAGTGTCTGTACCTGTTGCTAAGTTTGATGAGAAAAGCGGACTCCTCAAAGGAAACAGTAAGGAAGCAAAGGATATAAATCTTATTGTGAGTAACCTGAAAGCACGTGTCAACGATATATTGGTGAAGTTCCGGCTGAGGAACCAGGCTTTGACAAAAGATATTTTCATGCGGGAGTATAACAATCCAAGTGATTATAAGACTTTCCATGATTTCGTGAAGGAGCATATGAAAACCTACAGCCGGCGAATAGAGATGGGAACGTTCAAGCATCATCTGAGCTGTATGAAAAAGTTCAAGGCATATAATGAACTGTTACAGTTCCGGGACCTTACTCCGGATTATCTGACTGACTACTTGATTTACATGAAAAAGGAGCTTGGAAATACGGAGATAACCGCACAACGTAATATGTCCACCATCAAGATATATGTCACTGCAGCCTACAGAAAGGGCTATATAGAAGAAAATCCTTTCCAGGAATTCCATATCAAAAGAATAAAAAGCGATGTGGACTATCTGACAGAGGAGGAGCTGATGCAGTTTGTGCAATTATACTATCAAAGAACATTGCCGGAAAAGCTTCAGCTGACCTTGGCCTTCTTTCTTTTCATGTGTTTCACGAGCATGCACATTACGGATGCACGTATGTTCTGTATCGAGCAGGTAAACAATGATGTGCTGACTTACTACCGTGTGAAGAACCGGAACTGTAAACCGGAACCGATAAAGATTCCGATGCCGGTACCTGCGGAAAAACTTCTGGAAGAATGGGCAGAGGGTAGGGAAGAAGGACGTCTGTTCAGGAACGTTCAATGTGACCAGGTCGTTAACCGACAGTTGAAGGCCATTGCCAAGGAACTTGGGATTAACAAAAAAATATCGGCCAAGACAGGAAGACATACGTTTGCAACTATTTATCTCCGGAAAACAAAAGACTTATCCAGCCTGCAAAAATTGCTTGGACATAGCAATATCCGGGAAACGATGATTTATGCGCACGTCATGGATGAGAGCAAGCGGGAAGGCATGCAATGTTTCAATAGCTTCACCCTATAATAGGGGCCAAAAGCCGTACAATCGTGCGGATGATTCATAATGTTTTATTTATCAAATAAATGCGGCTGCACCGATTTGTACAAGTTCGTACAAAATGAGGTGCAGCCGCACGAATTTATGCTCTCTCGTACATCACCCAGTAGGGGTTGTCCTGCCAAATATTCTACATGGTACCCGGCATCAGACAGTTGTTTGGCCAGCGCCATCGGAGCGACATCGACAATGTTCGACAGCTCATATACCAGTTCAGCGGTGGTCTTGTAACATTTCTGTGAAGTGGTGCCGATGGGTGAATAGTTCTGGCCGATGAAGTTTGCTATGGCTTTCTGCCGTTCGGCTTGTTGCTTCTCCAATTCGTCTCGTTTGTCCGGTCCTTCGTCGTTTTGATAAGAACGGAATCCTATAGGCTTTTTCATTGGGCACCTCCTTTCTGATTAGGAATAAGGCCTAAAAATTCGGTACGGGCATTATGTAATGTTGCTAAAACATCCAAAAATGTTTTTGAATTGTCATAGAAATAACCACTGTATTCAAGAAGAAAGCCGATACTGTCATCCAACAATTCTGCAAGGGATGCCGCTCGATTATTTTGCAATTTCAATAAGCAATTAGATATGGAATCGTCAAGTACAATTCCATTAACGGTAGTATTATCCATTCTCACCTCCTTTCTGTTCCAGCATATTCGCCTTCTCACTAAATTGATAAATGGAACGTACCTTGCAAATATCGAGAAAGAATACCGTGTCCGGGCATCCACCACTTATGACATGGGCCTCGATACGTATGGTACGGTCATTGTCAATCAGGCTGGCAGTGTATTGCATACGTTTCATCTTCGGATGTTCGGCATTGATGCGGTTGACCACATCGCCTATTTCATGCTTGAGTGCATCCAGGGAAAGTTCATCCTTGATAAGAACATCTTTATACTTCTCTACATAATCAATAACCTTTTTCCATGCCCGGTTCTTGGGGGAATAGGTCTGCAGATGGTAAACAAAGAACATCATGCTTTGCCTCCTTTCTCATTAAAGGTGATGTTGACTGTCCCACCATTGACATAGATGGAAATGGATTTGTCACTACGTGCTGCACGGATACGTTTACGTCCGGCGCACAGTTCAACACCCAGCTGGGCAAACAGTTCTTGAACCTTCTCTGCGGATACATAGCGTCCGTGGGCGCTTTGATTTTATTTTTTCATACTGTTTGATTGTTTCGCTATAGGCAGAAAAACGGCTGCCATTTCCCGTGTCGCGAAACAATCAAACAGTTGTCACTCCGTAGAGCAAAACAAATTGATGGGAAAGGCAGCCGCCAATTTCGTATGTATCATTTTACTGACGTCAGTAAAATGGTCTATGTATGGGCATAAAAAAAGCCCATTATGTCATGAGCATTAACCGCGCTCTGCGTACATGACTAACATGTTTGATTATTTTGCGTCACAAATATGCGGGTTTATTTTGGAATGGCAAAAGAAAAGCGGAGATTTTTTGTTTCTCCGCTTTTAATGTCACATTAAAAAGTTATACTGGCAGACAACCCACCTGGTGATGCTGACATTTTCAAGTATTTACCAGCCAACCATTCATAACGCAAACTCGAAGCATACAGAATGACAGCAGCCGCTCCAAAAATGACACTGGTTCCGGCAACGGCCACTTCATAGTCTTTGCTGTTATTGAAGAACCAGATACCTCCACTGACAGCCGCACATGCTAAGGACGCTGTTTTGAATCGGGAAGATTTAAGCATCATGTGCCCAGCTTCAAATTGTGGATTCCCTACATCTTTTCTCAATTTTAACGACTGCATAAAAGTCATTGGCTGTTTTTCGGCATTTGGATTCTGCCCATCGACTCTCTCCGGATGTCCTGGAGGTATTTGCCTCTCGGTTGTTTCTGTGTTTCTACGATTTTCACGTCTCATTTCCGGACGTTCTTGTGCTAAAACAGTGTTTGCCACTAAGGACAGAACACAGATTAAAAATAAAACTCGTTTCATATTCAATTATTTATAGTATTTTTGCCAAAAAGAAAGTTATCATGAAATATACCGATAAAGATATACAGCAAGCTATAGAGCTTTCACAATATGCAGCCAATAAATGCTCTGAATTAGAGGATTACTCCATAGAGATGGAAGAACAGCTGTTTCGTTTACAACGGAAATGCAGTTTAATCAGAACATTGCAGATAACCACTCCCATAAGTTTGCTAATCGGTCTTTTGTTAGGACTCCTAATATAAAACCCACCGCTCCCCAAACAGCGCTGGCAATATTGATATAGTTTCCCCACAATGTCGTTTTCTTTATCCTGCTATCCAGCTCGTTTTCTTTTTCCTTCATCTCCAAATATTTGGCAAACCCCATTTTTACAGCTTTCTTGCCTTCGCGGGTCAAACAAATAGATTCAGTTTTTCCTTGTGCAGTAGAAATTAATCCTTCTGAATCTATGTCCGTTATAGCTTGCGTTATACGTTCCATATTATAACCTTTTTTTTGAAATTTGTCTTTAATATCCTTAGGATGAATAATGGTTTGTTCTGATATATATGTCAGAATGAAATCTTCCAATGAATTCATATCTAAAAAATCAATTCCTTATGCCGCGCGCCCACCGGAACCACCCGGAACCCGATTGAGTACGGGTTGCACGGCATAAGGAATTGAAACGTTTGGTTTATATTGGGCACTGCAAAGGTGTTAATTCTATTTCACATATCCAACAAAGAGATACAAAAAAGGCTTCCAACCCGTGGAAGCCCTCCTAATTGTCATTAAAAACCTTACGGCCTCGCGATTGACCGAGAAGTATTTTTCAATTCATTGGAATTTACATCATGCCAAGTGCACCTGACTTATGTCATTCAGAAAGCCATGCAATGCGCTTTCTATTTTTTCAACCTGAGCTTTACGTGGTTTTTTCAAACCTGATGCGTAATGTCCCAAGAGTTTCTGGTTGACCCCCGTTATACGCTCCAGTGCAGCCTTGGTAAAAATACCGTTATAATACTGGAGGAACGACTGTACATCAAAAGTCCATTCTACGGATATTTCTCCTTGTAATTCTTTAGGGACTGTAGAATTATGTTTTTTATACAGTTCAATGGAGGCAAGAAGATTCTCTTTTGTTTCCTGCACAGTTTCACCCTCTCCATAGATACCAGGAACATTGTCAGCCCACGCACCGAACAAGTCCGGTCCTTTTTCAATTGTCACTTTAAGTTTTCCCATAATAAAATCCTCCTTTCAAACATATAGAGAAAAGGGGGAGCTTATTCAAGCTCCATATCCCTGATAATTTTCTTTCTTAGTCCTTCACCCATTTCTTTGGCGCCGTGGTAGGGCACCGGGTATCTGATACCGTTCTTGTCTTCATAAATCCGATGGCTCCCGTCTCCTTCACCTTTTATCCAGTGCCATCCTCTTTTCTTTCCACGTTTCAGTATCTGACTATGAAATTCTCTTGATTTAACCATATCTTAGTTGTTTCAATGATGCAAAGGTAGTAAAAATTCTACTTTATGCAAATTGTAGCTAACACTTGAAAAGGGACCCGGGTAGCATTTGAAACGTGTACCACCCGA
>ENA-ORPH01001081-ORPH01001081.1-human-gut-metagenome-genome-assembly--contig:-NODE-1081-length-27642-cov-4.874144_pt1 | contig 27642 bp, 23 predicted proteins | sample MGYA00242142_ERZ509074 | MGnify/ENA primary metagenome ERZ509074 (study PRJEB26280, sample SAMEA2338724) | human gut metagenome | biome: human gut; feature: human-associated habitat; material: faeces...
ATATACTTTCCTCCCGTATCATGGTCATAACTCCCGCGTCCATCTCGCACACGGTGTCGCAAAGCTCGTCTATATCCCCCTGATTGTGGCTGGCAAGCAGTATGGTTTTGCCCTGCTCCTTCAGCCCCTTTATAAGCTGCCGCATCTCCCGAACGCCGTGCTTATCAAGGCCGTTGAGCGGCTCGTCAAGTATAAGCAAACTTGGGTTTTCCATAATGGCCTGGGCTATGCCTAACCTTTGCCGCATACCGAGGCTGTATTTGCCAACGGGCTTTTTCATCAGCGGGTCGAGCCCCACGCGGCGTATTGCGGCGGCGATCTGCTCAAGCCCTATCTTTTTGTTGAGCGAAGCCAATATCTCAAGGTTCTTCACGCCGGTCATATTGGGCAGAAATCCCGGCGTTTCGATTATCAGGCCGAGGCCGGGCGGGAAGTCCACCTCTTTGCCCACCCGCTTGCCGTTGACTATAACTTCGCCCTCGGTGGGGATGAGAAAGCCGCATATACACTTCATAAGCACGGTTTTGCCGCTGCCGTTGTTGCCCACTATGCCGTGTATCTTTCCCCTTTCAAAATCGCGGGTGACGCTTTTTAATACCCGCTCCTGTCCGAAGTCCTTGGATAGGTTTTTGACCGAAATAATGTTCATGCTTCAGTACCGCCAAAGTTAAAGTTGTAGTTCCGCACCGCCCGAAGGGAAAGGAAAAAGCACAGGGCGATGAGCATTGCGAATATAAGATACGTCTGCCAAAGCCTTGGCAAAAGATCGTAGCCGAAGTTGTGCATGTGATACGTGGCCTGATTCAGCGGCGAAAGCCACCCCACGGCAACGTTTGCCTTGTACATGAGCGCATCCGGCAGTTTGAATATAGCCTTGATGGTCTGGGGGTTGAGTAAAAACCCGAACAGGCTGAACGCGAACACGGCGGCTATACCCGCAAGCTGACCTCGCCTTAAATTGAACAGCAGCATTATGAACACCATCAGAAGGGTGTACAGCAGCATCAGCAGGAATATGGTCGCCATGCACTCATACGGTCGGCTCATCTCCAGCGTTTTCACCAGCGCGGGCAGGGCCACCTTTTGCCCCGCGCCGGAATAGCCCAGTATGGCTGCGGTCTCGCTCCACATGTTCCCTATAAAGCTTTGCCGCATGCAGACCAAGGAGGTGGAGACCAGTATAAACGCAAGGTAGATAAGCGTTGCCAAGGCAATATACGCCGCCTGCCCCGCGAGCCATGTCTTACGGTCTATGCGCATGAGGTAAAAGGGCGTGCCCGAATTGATGAAAGGCATATCCGCAAAGAGCAGAAGCAATAACAGCGAGGAAAGAAGTATTGAGTTGCTGTCCCCAAACGTCCACACGAAAGCCTCCACAAGCTGCATGGTGGTTTCGTATTCCTTGGCGAACTTCACGGCCTTGTCCGAAAGCAGGAAGCACAGCACAAAGGCAAGGCAGAAGGTGATTGCTATTCTTGGGTTTTTGTGCCAGCGGCGGAAGTTGTATTTGGTTACGGCGAAGATCTGCTTTGGCTTCATATCCTCTCCAGCCTCCTTTTCGCGGCGTATGCAAAGGCAAGGGCCATCAGCAGGCTGAACTCTATGAGTAGCACCGCCACGCCTATTTTACCGAACATCCACCTTGAGGACGGGCTGAGCCATTCCCGTGGGTACAGCACGAAGAGCTTATCGAAGTACCGCTCATACAGGATTATGAGAAGATAGAACAGCACGAAGGGCGAGGCGTAGGCCATGTATTTGCTGTCGGTAAGCGCGGCGAAGGTCATGCCTGTCAGCGACCAGAACGCGCCCGAGGCAAAGAACATGAGCGCAGTCTCCATTAGATTGCCAAAGTAATTCGGCACGGTTTCGCCGGCTTTGGGGTAAGCTTCCATGGGCAGGAACATGAGCGCGGCGAAGCCGTATGCTATGAATATACCAAGGGAGAGCGTCAGCCCGCCGGAAACGGCGCAGCCCACGGCCTTCCCCGCGATATACCGCGGCACGGTGGTGCGGGGCAGGTATTCCTTTATGAAGCCGCTCTTCACGTCGTCAATGAAGGACGCGGTATACGGCAGCGCGGCGAGTATGGGCAAGGCCAGCGCCATGGCCTCCGACGACAGCGCGCCCATGATAAGGTCGCTGTGGTAGCCGGGGGAAAGCAGCTCCGCCGAGCGGAAGCCCGCCAATATGCCCTGAACTGAGGAAAGAAGCGGAATGAGCGCCGCGCCCGCGAGGGAGAGCAAAAAGCCCCACGAGCCCACCGCCTGCCTGAGATTTGAAGCCACCGTCCGCACGGATCGCACCTCCTTTCTTCCTCATGCTCCTATTATCGGGTATGCGCGGTAAACAAGTCCGCAGCAATGTGTAAACGGGTTGTAAATTTGGTAAAAAAGCGGGCAAGACCGATACGTAATGCCCGCTTTTTGCTATGACAAATAACGTTAGTAGCCTAAGCCTCTGTCGATTCTTTTCCCGGTAATGGCGTTTATGGTGCATATACTGTTACAGCCACGGGTTTTATCGGTTATCTTGTGATGCAAGGTATTTACATAAGTAATTTTCCCTTGGGTATCCTCATATTCTATCTCGCCAAAGAACTCCCACACAGGTACGGCTTCGATGCTTTTGTTTTTTCCCGCAATGCAGCTCATGCCCAGTTCAATCCTGTTTATGGATATGGTCACTCTATCCGAAGATATGCCGTATTCTTCATAGGCGTACCTGTTTTGAGAAGATTGCATATAGGAAAGCATGGCTTCATAGGCTGTATCCAAATCTATTACAGACACATTTTCCTCTGTTATCCTTACGTTACCCGGCTCCTGCCAATTGAAAGAAACCAGCCCGTCGTTGTCGAACTGCATCTCCATCAATTCCCAGAATACGGCAGCACCATAGCCACCATCAGTGGCTCCCCGCTGTATTTGTTCGCTGTACACCTGATTTGCATTTCCTATCTTTCGCATGAATATAACATATCGTCTTTGGTGTCTGCTTTGGAAAGCGTAGCCTTTATCTTCAAGCATCTGATCCACGATTGTATGGTTTACAGTCCAAATTCCGGTTTTAACTACGCCGAACTGTCCAGCCAATCCCATATTCTCCAGTATCTCCTCCGCTTGCTTTACAGCTTCCTCCTCCGTGACGCGGAGGGGCTCTATGTATTCTATAAGATGTTTTTTGAATCCAATATCCGTAAAGGACAATATGTTCCGGTAGCCATCAGCGAGGGCCTGAAAAGTCGCTTCTGCATTTTTCCCCGTATTTACCTTAATGAAACCGTTGTCATAGCCGAATATTTTTGAATATGAAGCAGGCTTCCCCGCATCCGGCTTACCGGGCAATGCCTTTTCCATGTCGTTCAACGTCATTTCAAGATACGCTACATTGTCCTCACCTAAAAAGTCTTTCGCAGCATCTATCTGCGCCCTACAGGTTACGATATATTCCGCTAACTCCCGCTTAGACTCATAATAGACATACATAGGTGCGCTACCCCAAAGTACATCGCCTACCTTTTCCGTCATGGCAGCATCAAAGGGATATCTTTCTATTATACCTATACACAACTCATCGTCAGGCTTAATGACCTCAGCTTGCACTTTCAAATGTATACCGTCCGGCAACGCTTCCTCCTTCGCATACGATGTAGAAATATCGCTTAATATGCGGCTGTAGTCCACAATGCCATCCTCCCCCACCACAATTTCCTTTTCCGGCGTGGGCTGGCAGGCGGTGGTGAAGCAGCATGCCAAAAGCAGCGCCGACAGCAGCGCGGCAAGTATTTTTACCGGGACTTTGCTCCTGTGCGCGCCGAACACGCCCCGCACCCTGCGCTCAGCGTCCTTTTCCGCGGAGGAAAGCGCCATGCCCAGCACCGAATTTGCGCGGCAGGGCTGAGAGAATAGCGCAAGCAGCGTCATGGCGTATTCGCGGCGTTCAGTGCCATTGAGCCGCGCCGTAACCGCGCTGTCGCAGGCTGTCTCCATGTCCTTCATAAGCTCCCGCTTCATAAGCCATACAATGGGGTTGAACCAGTATACGCATGTCAAAAGGCGCAAAAGCAGCATAAGCAGATGGTCGCGCCGCCTGTAATGGGTCAGCTCATGACGGAGTGCGCACGCCAACTGCGCATCCGTAAGCGTGTCGGTGATATTTGCGGGAAGCAGTATCATAGGCTTTAGGCTAACCGTAAGCGCAGGCGAGTATATTCCCGCCATGCTTTGCAGCGGCAATTTGTGCGCAATGTCAAGCTCGGCACAGCATGCATCATATATATCGCGCGTCCGTGCATCCGTCGGCAGGGTGTTGTGCGCAACGGCACGGCGCATACTTCTTTCGCTAAACAGCAGCCTTGCGGCGCGGAACGCCATGCCCGCGACCCATAGCGCAATAAGGGCGTCAGCCGATGCGATTGTAAACACAGGCTTTGGCGAATCGGCGGCGGGCAGCGGCTCCTGCACGGGCGCAGACGCTTCGCTGTGCAATGCTTCATTTGGGGCAGCTTCGCGCATGGCGGCGGGAGTTGGCGCATCAAATGCGCTTACTTCGGGTATTTGTTGCTGCACGAGCGGTTTCTCCTGCTCCACGGTAAAAAGGTGGAAGCCGCTTTCTATTGTCACGGGTATGCAAAGCCGCGCAATGACCAAAAACCACAGCGTAAAATGCAGCGCGGGTGAGAGTTTGTTCTTGAACGCCAGCTTAAAGCCCGTTACTGCCGCGAACAATACGGCGGAATATATGGTGATTTCAAACAGAGTGTTCAAAAGCTTCATACCTTGGCATCCCCTTTCCCTGAAAGCGAATCAATAAGTGCCTTCATTCGTTCCTGCCCTTCCTTGGAAAGTCCGGTTTTTTTAATCATGCACAGCATAAGCTCCTCCGCGTCGCTGCCGCCCAGCTTTTCCAGTATGCTCTCGCCCTCGGAGGCAATGCAGGTTTCCTTATCCACGGCGGCGTAGTAAAACTTCATGCGCCCGCGCGTTGTGAAGCCCACAAAGCCCTTGTCCGAAAGGATCTTCATGTAGGAAGCGTAGGTGGTGTAGCTCCAATCCACCCTATCGCCGATGGTTTCAATTATTTCCCCCAAAACCTGCGGTTCCCTGCCCCAAAGGGCGCTCATAACTATCCATTCGGGTGTTGTAAGGGTGTTCTTTTTGCCGATATTGCCGTTAGCCATGGGTCAATCTCCTTAAAACGCAGTATTACTATAAGTATAGTAATATAACTGTATTATGCTGTCAACAATTTGTTTTTTAATAAATTGTAAACACCGCCCCGCTTCAATAGCCCAGCTCCACGTCTATTATGCTGCCGTCAATGGCGTTGATTGTCAGCATAGCGCCATTGGTCACATTGGTGAAATCTATATCCGGTAGAATCATCATTATTTCGCTGCGGGTACCGAAAAAGTTCCATACGGGGATATAAAGGCCGTGGTCAAAGCGGTCCTGCTCAGCTATCCGCCAAAGGCTGAGTGTTACCCTGTCTATCGAAATATCTATGCTCTTTATCCGTTTGTCCTTTGCATCCGGCTCATATATTATGGGCAGCATCTTTTTTGCTATTTCCTCTATTTCATGGAATGGCTTTAGCGCGGAATCCTCCGTGACAGTTTCGGTAGATGCAACGGGCGAAGTCCAGCTTATGTCAAATATTCCCGTGTCATCCACGCGGAATTTGAAGGATTCATACCCCCATGTAGGCGCAAAGGCATCGTGCTTTATTGCGGTTTGGCTGCTTTCATGGGCGTTCAAAATATTGGCGCATTGCGTGCCGTGTATTAGGCGGGTGCAGAATATTTCATATGCGAATGCCGACACCTCAGGCCTACCGTTGAGTTCGTCGCGGTCATTGCAAAGATATATGTCGCTTACCGCCATAACGTCCGCAAGGCCGACCTTGGCAATGAACGCCTCAACCGCCGCGGCGGCTTCCGCCGGGGTAAGGCTTATAAACGCTGAGGCCTGCTCCGGCAAAGCGTCACCGCGCTCCATGCGCATAGCGTCTGCGTTGATGTAACACCTATCGCCCCTGTCATTCATGCGCATGCAATGCAGGCTGGCGCGCCGTGATACGCCCAGTATGGTACTGCCCGTCTGATTTCCGTTCCTGTCGTAGCCCTTTATCTCTATGGCCTTCGTGTTGTCGTAATGGTTATGCACGTTGAAGAACAAACGCTGCTCGTTATTTGTGGCGTGCAGACCGTAGTAATGCGCAACGTTTCTGTATTCGCCTAAATCGACGGGGATTCGCTTCAATTCGGGCGTAGCCGGCACCGGCTCCGCGGAATCCGGCGCGGAAGGATATGCCGCTTCAAGCGCGTCTATTTCCTCCTGCGCTTCCTCCGGTGTTTCAATTCCGTCTATCATGCCCGCCTGCACCTGCTTATAATATAATATCGCTTTTTCGATATCGGATTTTGTTTGCACATAGTTCTGTTCAAACATGGGCATGTCGCCTATGAATGCGTTCCAGAAGGCCGTAACCGTCTCCTGCGAAAACTCCGCCGCCTCCACCCGCACTATTGGGAGCGCACCGTTCGGGGCGGTTACAACCGCCTCCACGCTTATTTTAAGCTTGCCGCTGGCTCCGGTTTGAGTGTAGGAAAGCGCATCGGGTATTGCGTAACGCTCCTTCAGGGAAAGGGTCGGCGCATCGGTTGTTGCGGGCGTTGACTGCGCCTTTTCTATCATCTTGTCCGTATCCTTCTGCACCACAACCGCCGCCTCGGGCGTGGGCTGGCAGGCGGTTATGGCAAATACGGTAAGTATTGAAAGCAGAATTGCCGTGAATCTCTTCATTGTTGCCTCCTTAATAGCCCCATGTAAAATTTATCACGCTGGCGTCAATGGCATTGATTGCGAATAAAACTATCGGCGCCTGCGGCCATCGGTAGGCGATACCGCCCGAAAAATCAAACGACTGCTCTCCGGTGCTATGCGTTGCAATGTTGTGTCCGTAAAATACCCATGCGGGAACGAGTAAACCCGTTGTCCCATCGCCGTTCGGTTCCCGAACACGCATCAGGCACAGTTCTATATCATCCACGTTTATTTCAATATTCCCGTCCGGATATCGCGTATTAAGCATCGGCTCGTATTGTACCCTTACCATCTTTTCAAATACGCCCATGATTTCCGGGAAACTTTTAAGCACAGCATTTTCCTGCACCACATCGCCAACGGCAATGGGAGACATCCAATGAACCGAAGCAATGCCGTTATTATCCACCGTGAAGCAGATATATTCATAGTTCCAGCTTATCTGAAATTCGCTGCCGGTGCTTCCGCCGGCAATGGTATTTAGCATAATGGGAATATTATCCGCCATCCTCGCATAATAAAATTGCCATGCGTAGTTCTGCGCGGGATTTTTAAGCCCTTCGATGTATTTACCGTTTTCCCATCTTCCGTCAACAAGCCCTGTACCCTTGTCGTCTACTATAAACGCCGCACCCACGCCGAAATCACCGTCCATTCCGGCGGCGGCAAAGAATCCGTCGCACAGCGCTTTTGCTTCATCATAAGAAATTGTAAGCTTTCCCTGCGCCGCTTCGGGCAGCGAGCTTCCGTCAGTTCGCAGCATCCCTTTTGTGGTATATGCCGGCGTGGAATTATCCCAATAGGATAAAACTCCGGACTTATGGTTTGCGGACTCCAAGTCCCGCAAGGATGCGGAAAACGCAGTTGAAACGCTAATGCCCCGCGTATAGCCATCAAAAGAGGCGCTTAACAGGTAGAAGCGCGAGGTTTCCCCGGCGATTGAGATTCCGTTTTCATCGGTAGCCTGTCCTTCATACAATGTCATTGTGCCGTCAGAAGCAGCGGGCGCGGGAAGCGTTTCCGGCGCAGTCTTATACCGTTCCTCTGCTGCGGCAATCAAAGCAAGCATCTCATCCTCGGTTTGGCCGTTGTTCAAATAGCTCTTATCCTCAAGCCGCTGCCTAAGGAGGACTATCTGCTTTTCTATATCGGCCTTGGTTTCCCGGATGTAGCTTTGGTTTATGGGCTTTTCATCGGGGAAAAGATAATTGAATATTCCCGTAACCTGCTCCTGCGTAAAAACGGTTATGGCGGCCTTGCGTATAGGGATGCTGCCAACATCGGGCTTACGCACTTTAGTGTCAACATGAATTTTCAGCCTGCCGCCCGCAGTTTCATTATCGAGAACATAGCGCCCCTCCGGTATGGACAAATCGGAAAGCGTCTGGCCGTTTTCCATGTTTGCCGCCTGTTCAACCATTCTGTCCGTATCCTTCCGCACCACAACCGCCGCCTCGGGCGTAGGCTGGCAGGCGGTTAGTGCAAACAAGGTAAATATTGAAAGCAGAATTGCCGTGAATCTTTTCATTGTTGCCTCCTTAATAGCCCAAAGCCCGGTCTATTATGCTGCCGTCTATGGCGTTGATGGTGAGCATAATGCCATGAAGCGTTTCGTCTGTATTTCCGCTTGCAAAGCTTCGTTGCCGCGTTCCGTAGAAGTTCCAAACGGGGATTAACAGCCCGTTATCAGTAGAACCCTGCTCCAGCACCCGCATCAATTCTAAACGCGCTTCTGTAATATTGCAGGTAAGGCTCAGGCAGTCCTTGGCTTGATATTGCCAAATCACCCGCACCATTTTTTCAAATATCTGCTGTATTTCGGAAAATGGCAAAAGGTTGCAGGAATATACCCTGATATCGCATATTTCCAACGGGGAGGCCCATTCAGCATATACAATTCCTCTGTCATTTACGAGAAACACCAGCCACTCATAGCCCCATGCTGAGCCAAACTCGCTGTCGCTGCCCGGTGTTCCTGAATAGCCGAATATTGCCGCGCACGCATATTGCTCCACCATACGCTGACAGGTGACGAGATAGCACCAGTCTGACGTGCCCTTCGTCACGTCCCCTTCCATTGCGGCGTTATCATATAGCGCAATGCGCTCGATCCGCATCGGAACATTCAAGCTTGAAAGAAAGTGCTGCACCGTTTCCGCAGCCTGTTTTGGCTGCATAGGTAAACCGGGATGTGCCGTGTTTTCAAGGGTGTCATTTTCATTAACTTCAATTGTGCTGTTTTTTCCGTACACAATGCCGTTGTACCCCGGTGTGCAGTAAACAAAATTGCTGTTTTGCTTTCCGCCTTTACCGAGCGCTTCATACCATGCTTCGTTGGATAAACGGAATATGGTTCCGGCGTTATCCGTTGCATCAACCCCAATAAAGCGTCTGGAAGGGTTGCTGGAATCAACGTATTGTTCTATTTCAGGCGTAGCCGCCGCAGGCTCATATATATCCGGCGCCGCACCGTACAGCTTCCGCAAATGCTCAAGCTCTGCTTCCCGCAGGGCTTTATTCTCCTCATAATATTCGTTGTGCTGAATCCGTTCAATGTCATTTTGAATGTTAATTATCGCCTGTTCAAGCTCCGCTTTTGTTCTGTCGTCCTCTGTGCGCGGCTTGTACATGGCCTTGTCCCCTATGAGCAAGTCCCATAGTCTGTTTGTCAATTCCTGCGAAAAAGAACCTGCCTTTACGGTAATAACCGGAATAGCGTCGGTTTCGGGCAGAATGACTGATGCGTGCGCAAGTATCGTAAAACCATCCTCTTCAGCCGTCACGTTTATCATGTCAGGCGCAGCAAGCTGTTCCCTAAGCGGCAATGCCGCCGATTCGCCATCTCCGACCGCCTGTTCAACCATTCTGTCCGTATCCTTCCGCACCACAACCGCCGCCTCGGGCGTAGGCTGGCAGGCGGTTAGTGCAAACAAGGTAAATATTGAAAGCAGAATTGCCGTGAATCTTTTCATTGTTGCCTCCTTAATAGCCCAAAGCCCGGTCTATTATGCTGCCGTCTATGGCGTTGATGGTGAGATAACTTGTGTATGGGTCATCGGCTTTATCGGTTGTTCCCCTGCCGCTATGCTGCCGCGTACAGGTTCCCATAAAGTCCCAAACGGGAACCAGCAGGCCGGAATTCGGGTAGCCTTCCTCTACGATACGCATAAACCCCAGTTTGACGCTGTTGATATTTATTGTTATGTTGTAGTCGGTGAATCGATCGTTTACAATGGGCAGCATGAGCTCCGCAATCTGCCACACCTCGTCAAAGGACAGCATATTGACCTGCTCCGAAACGGTTTCTTCTATGGCATATGGCGAGGCGTATTTCAGGTAGCAAACTCCGGTTTCGTCAATAAACAGCCTGAGCATTTCATATTCCCACGAAACATGAACGCTGTTAGGATTAAACTGGTTGCCGATATCGTTTGTAAAGGTAACGGGTATATTGTTGACCATTCGCGTGAACATAAACTCATATACTCCAAAGCCACCCTCGGTGAGGAAATATGCCCGTTGTCCGGTGCAGGCCAAATCCGTAATATTCAGTCTGTCCGCCGTTTGCATTGCAAGTGCATATGCTTCTTCTGGCGTATAGCCTGTTTCCGCTGATAAATCCGCTTTTATATTGAGCAATGGCGAAGAATCGGGCGTGCCTACCAATACCAAGGACATGGCGGCATATCTGTTCAGGTTTTTGCAATATTCTATTACCTGTTCCTGACAAAACAGATTGGATATTGCGGCAAAATCTTCGGTGGCTTGGAGGGAAAAGGGATACTCTTGCCGGAAGTCATGCTCCGCTACGTCCATGGTATCCGGCGCAGTTTCGAGCTTTGCCATAAGCTCGGCTATATCCGCGTCAACCTGCTCAACCGATTCGTATTTCATATCGAGATCTCCGCTTTCGCGCATCTTTATAAGCCGGTCGATAGATTCCCGAATCATTGACTTCGTGTATTTCTTGTTATTGGGGTCAAGCGGCATTGCCCCATTAAACAGAACATCCGCAAAGCGCCGTATATCATCCCGCGTGAAGGAACCGTGACCGACACGTATCATGGGCAGCCCCTTTGCATCCGGCACGGTAACATCCGCTTCAATATATACCTTTACGTTTCCCTGTTTGTTCTCTAACGCTTTGTGCAGGGTTTTGGGTGCTTTAAGGCTTTCTGACAGCAATAAGTCCGGAACATGGCTCTCATCCAATTTTGCCTTCTCGGTTAATTGGCCAAAGTCCTTTCGCACCACAACCGCCGCCTCGGGCGTGGGTTGGCAGGCGGAGAGGAGGAGAAGTGCGGCAAGCAGCGCGATTATAATCTTTTTCATTTTATCACATCCCTTTTTAAGATGCTTTTATAGTACACGAAAGCATGTTTTCAAGTATTCAGCAACATGTTTTCAAAGTGTAATTTATTGGGGAAGTTCTATTTCAACGCAGGTTCCAAGCTCTATCCGGCTGAGTATGCCGAGCTTTCCGCCGTGCATCGCCACTATGCGCTTCACCAGCGCAAGACCGAGCCCAACGCCGCCCGCCTTCCTTGAACGGGATTTATCCACCATGTAAAACGGCTCCGTTATGCGCTTTACGGAATCGGCGGGTATACCGCCGCCGTCGTCCGTAACGCTTATAAGGCCGCCGCTGCATACGATATGCACATGCTTCGCGTGCGCTTTGCGGGCGTTGTCAAAAAGGTTTATCAGCACGCTTGCCATAAGGTCGGCGTCCATGCTCAGCGTTTCGCTTCCGCAGGCCATATCAAGCGCCACGCCGTCCCGCTTGGCAATAGGCAGCAGCGTCTTTTCCACGCTTTCAAACAGCTCCGTTACCGGCGTTGGCGCAATAGTTATGCCGCTGCCGCCGTCCAATGCTATAAGCTGCATAAGCTTTTGCGAAAGCCGCTCAATGCGGGAACACTCGGCGTTTATGTATGCCGCCGCTTCCTCGCGCTGCTCTTGGGTCAGGCGGGTTTTCATCAGCGCCTCGGAATAGCCTATTATGGCCGTCATGGGCGTTTTAAGCTCGTGCGTAAGCGCCGCAAGCAGCAGCTTACGCGCCTCGGCAACGTCGTTTATTTCCGCAACGTGCTTTTCAACCGCCTCCGCCATTGCGTTAAAGCTGACGGAAAGCGCAGCTATTTCGTCCTTGCCCTTAACGGGGATGCGGCTTTGATAATCGCCGTGCGCAATCGCTGCGGCGCTGCCCTGAAGCGCTTTAAGCGGCCTGAGCACACGGAACACGGAATACGCAAGCACCGCCGCCGTAAGCAGCACCAAGCCAAGGCTTACTGCGGCAAGCTTTGCGGTAAGGCTTGCATTGCTGCTGTAAACCTGCTCTATGTTTTTTACTAAATATATATCGTATACGCCGCCGTTGATAATGTTTGCGGAACCCACAACTATATGCCGCTCATTATCATGCAAAACTATCGTATACTTAACCTCGGTGCCGTTACCCGAACGGGGCTTTGCATCGGTCAGTATGTCGGCAGGGTCAAGCTCGCTGCCGTTATGCAGATATTCGCCGTCTTTGCGCATGGCGTATTGCGAACGGCTCAATGACCCGGAGGAATACTGGCGGAACAGATATTTGCCAAGGCTTTGCTGCGTGGTATCCGATAGGCCGTCCTCATATGTGTTGCGGAGGGCGCTTTGAAAGGACTGCACAAGCAAATGCTGTTCGGACAGCGCGCCGTCAATGGCGGTATTTACGCTGTTGCCGTTGGCCGATATTATAAGCACGGTGCAGCACGCGGCTATGGCAAGGGCGCATAGGGAAACGGCAAGAAGCGCAAGCTTTACCCGTATCTTCATCCGCTCAATCCTCCAGCCGATAGCCTATCTTGGGCAGGGATGCTATTGTAAGGCCCGTCTTTTTTCTTAGCTGAGCAACATGCACGTCCACCGTGCGGCTTTCGCCGAAATAATCGCCGCCCCACACCGCCGCCATTATGCGCTCGCGGGAGAGGGCAATGTTTTTATTCTTAATAAATAATGTCAAAAGCTCGAATTCTAGCGGCTTTAGTGGCAAAGCTTCGCCGTTGCGGTATACCGCGCGCTCGTCCGTGCGAAGCTCAATGTCGCCTGCGCGCAAAAGCTTGCTTGCGCCGCCCGTGCGTTCAAGCACCTTGTCCATGCGGACTATGAGTTCAAGTATTTCAAACGGCTTTACTATGTAATCCTCAGCGCCGGATTTTAAGCCCTGTACCTTGGATTCGATGTCGTTTTTTGCGGTCAGGTATATAACCGGAATGCCGCGCTCCCTAAGATGCGGCAGCAGGGCGAAGCCGTCCACCTCCGGCAGCATAATATCCACAAGCGCAAGATCGAACCGTTCAAAATCGCGCAGCTTTGCAAGCGCCTCGTTTCCGTCATAGGCGGGAACGGTTTCGTAGCCCGCCACGGTAAGGCTTGTGCAAATAAGCTTGTTTATGGCTTCCTCGTCCTCTATAACAAAAATGCGGCTCATGCGCTTACCCCCTTGCGATAGTTGATTTATTATATCGCATTTGGCGTTAGCAAAGCCGCATCAAAGTGTAAACAAATTGTAATTCCGCTCAGGGTGTTGGGAAATCAATACCCTTTCTGCGGGTCTATGACGCTGCCGTCCACGGCGTTTATTGTAAGGAGCGCGCCCGGCAAATCGTATGGGGGCTTTGAAGAAAATGTTGCCCACTCATATTCGCTGACGTATTCGCCGTAAAAGTTCCACACAGGTATAACAAGGCCGTATTCTATTGCGTTTTCCTCGGTCACACGCTGCAATTCAAGCTGTATTCGGTCTATATTTAGCGTTGCGCGCAGCAGGTCGTCATCGCCATGCACATATCCGCCGTATATAACGTGCAGCATACGCATAGCAATGGACGCTATTTCCGAAAACGGCAGAAGGTTCGCGTTTTCCGTGATTATTTCCGTTATTTCCATCGGCGCGCGCCAGCTAAAGCTTTCTATGCCTTCATCGGACACAACGCATTTTATGCGTTCATAAAACCAGCTTGGCGTAAGGCTTGTTTCGGTTTTGAAATTGTTGGCGTTGGCTTCCAGCACGTTACGGCACGGTATGCCGCCTACGGACTGGCCAAGCGTTACAATATAGATACAGCGTGGCGGCTCGTCGGAAAGCACATCGTAGATTGTCTGAGTTTCTCCGTTTACCGTCTCCGTAAGGTAATAGTGCCGCTCAAGCAGAAATACGCCGTCCGTCTTTAGTGATACGGGCAAGGCGGAAATTGTGCTTTCGACCAGTGCGCGCGCTTCTGACGGCGTTATGGTAAGGCTGTCCTTAGCCTGCTCCGGCACAACGGATTCGTCAAGCAAAAGCGTATAGATTTCCTTGGCGCCGCCATCGTTGACGCGGGAGCCGCGGTTGTATGATAGTGATGCGCCTATCTCCTCGCCCCAGTCCACGCTTTCATCATCGTAAGCCATGCGGAGCGGGTCGTTTCGCACCGAAAAGCTCCGCCCATAGCTTTCATCGAATGCGGCGAAAGGCTTTTCCACGGCACTTACGCCCATATAGCGCCCAATATCCGGCTTGTTGGTGCTTATTATCATTTCGCGCAGCGTCCCATCGGATATCATCTTAGCCGGGTCATCGGGTATGGCGGCAAGCTCCGCTTCAAGGAAGTCAAGCATCTTCTGTGCCTTTTCCCGTTCCCTGCCGGTACTCTCGTTTACGCGGCTCATGCACCTAAGGATGTTTTTTTCAAGCCACGCCTTGTTAAAGCCGCTGGGCGTGGTGTCGTAAAGCGTTACGCCGCCGCGGAAGCGGTCAAAGAACGCGCTTACAACCTCCTGCGTGAACTGTATCGGGCGCACCTGTGCAATGGGCATGGCTTCGGCCTCGGGCACGCGCACCACGGCGTCAATATCCATTGTAAGCCTTTCGCCTACGGGCGTTATATCCGCCGTATACCTCTCCGGCGCCCCAAGCCTGCTTAGCAGGGGATACCGCTCGCCGTCATCAGGCATTGTTTCGGTGCTTATAGGCGTTTTCTGCGCCTTTTCAAGCATCTGCTCCATATCCTTCTGCACCACTATCGGCGCATCGGGGGTTGCTTGGCAGGCGGTGAGGAGAAACAGTATAGCAAGTGCAATAACAAATGTTCTTTTCATAATCAATATCCTTTCTGCGGGTCTATAACGCTGCCGTCCACGGCGTTGACGATAAGATGGCAGCCGTATCCGTCGCTGTGATGGTCATAACGTGTGCCGTCGTTATATATGGCGGTTCTTGTACCGTAGAAGCACCAGGCGGGCACGAGCAAGCCGTGACCTATGGAGTTTTGCTCTGTCACGCGCACGAATTCGAGCGAAACGCGGTCTATATCGAAATTCACGCTGCCCATGAAATCCTCCCTCGCAAGCGGCTCGTGCGATATGGGCATCATCTTTTCAAAAACGGAGACTATATCCTCAAACGGCATCAGCGTACAGTCCTCAACCACGGTGTTCATTATGGTAAGCGGCGAATTCCAATTCATGCTGATTATCCCGCTTCCGTCCACACGGAAGCTCATCCGCTCATAGTCCCAGCTTTCGGCGAGCGCATCATTGGAAGCATAGCTTGCGCCGACTCCGGTAGATGCACAGGGAACGCCCTCGACTATGCGGCGGCATTCAAGCATATAGCAATATGGCTTGGGGTCAGAACCGCTGCTTTCGCCCTGTGCAAAGCCGATATCATGCGTATCAAAGGGGAGGCCGTTCGCTTCAAGAAAGCTTTTAACTATTGCACGGGCTTCATCGGGCGAAACGCCCGCTTTTTGTGCTGCGTCCGTTGGCAGCGGCATTTTTGAATTCGGCGCGTTGAATGCGCTTGCAGCGGCTGCGGAGTAGAACAGTCCTGCTCCGGTGGCTTTTGCGCGGCCCGATAGATGCATTGCGTTTTCACTAAATACGGCGGAGGTCAGCATGTCATCGTTGTTTTTTACCCAAAACTGCGCACCGAAATCCTTGGTGTAGCCCGGCACGGCATTCTCCGCCGCGTGCAGACCTAAATAGCTTCCTATTACGCCGCCGTCGGGATCGGTAAGCTCCATGCGTCCCAGCGTGCCGTCCGATAGTACAAGCTCGTTATCCTCCGGTGCGGAGGCGTACATCTCCTCAAGCATTGGAACCAATTCATCGGCATAGTAGGCGGCGGTGGAAATATCGTCCTCGTTGCCCGAAGCCGCAAGCTGCGCGGCATCCTTTTTTGCGCGTATAAGCTGCTCTTCTATCTGTACCTTGCTCATGCGGTCGGGAAGTATATACATGGTCTTTTCTCCGCAAAGCAAATCGAATAAGCGCGAAACTTCCTCCTGCGTAAAATCCCGCGCCGCAACGCGCACTATCGGCATTAGATAAACGTCGGGAACGTCCACGCCCGCCTTAACGTCTATTTGCAGCTTGCCTTTTTCCGTGCGGTAGTCATATTCCGCGGGGAAGCCGTATCTTTCCCTTATTACAAGTCTCGCGTCGCCTTCCGCAAACGCCGGCGCGGAATCCGCCCGTTCTATCATCTGCTCCATATCCTTCTGCACCACTATCGGCGCATCGGGGGTTGCTTGGCAGGCGGTGAGCGCCGCCGTGAGCATACATATGCATAGTAATAAGGTATTGCGTATTACGCGCTTCATTCCGATTCTCTCCGTTCTTATAGGATATTGCAAGCATACCAGCTGAATATGCATCAAGTATTCAACGGATGGTAAACGGATTGTAATTTATTCGGCATTGCCCGATACCGTGATTATTTTCCCCTTGCTTGCGTTCATAACGCCTATAACTATGCGGGGCGAGGCGAACAGGGAAAACAGTACCGCCAACGCAAGCAGCACATATAGAATATTCCATTTACTGATTGGCTTTTTCATATTGCGCTCCTTCCGTATCGAATACCACGCTAACCGTTGTGCCTACGCCGGGCGTGCTGCTTATTATAAGCCGCGCCCCGTGCAGGCGCGCTATCTCATCGCAAAGCGCAAGCCCCAGCCCCGCGCCGCCTGCCTTTCGCGTGCGGGATTTATCCACCATGTAAAACGGCTGCGTAAGCTTGTCAAGCTCGCTTTCGGCTATGCCTATGCCGTGGTCCGTAACCGATATAATGCCGCCGTGTGCGTTAAGCTCTATTGTGTCGCCGCGCCTTGATGCCTTTCCCGCGTTGTCTATTAGGTTTATAAGCAAATCGGCAAGCAGATCGCGCTCCATCATCACTAAACCCATATCGTTATCCGTTATAAGCGTCAAGCCGCGAATACGAAGCTGCTCTGCGCAAGCGGCCTTTACATCCGCAATAAGCATGGCTGCGGGGACGGGGGAGAGGGGCATATTTCCGCTTTGGCGAAGCACTATAAGCTGCATCAGCTTTTGACTAAGCCGCTCCACCCGCGTACACGCCGCATCTATTGCATAAAGCGCATCCTCGCGTTCTTCCTCGGTAAGCTTGGTTGCAAGCAGCGTTTGCGCGTTGCCCTTTATGCCCGTCATGGGCGTCTTAAGCTCGTGCGTAAGGGCGGACATGAACATGGTTCGGCGCTCGGCCTCGTCCCTAAGCTCTTGTATATGCGTTTCCACGGCCTCAGCCATGCGGTTGAAATCCTCGCCAAGCTCGCCTATCTCGTCCCGCTCTGCAATCGTTACACGGTTGCCGTATACGCCGTTTGCAATGAGGGAGGTGTTTGCCTTTAATGTCGCTATGGGCTTTAACAGCGCCCGCGTTATGAATACCGTCACTGCGCCCGCCGCAAGTATAACGCATAGGCTGATGGCTGCAAAGCTGTATGCAAGCTCCCGTATGTCGGTGAAAACATGGGTTATGTCCTTTATTGTGTAAATTCGGTAGCGCGTTTCATTCACCGTGGCGGCGCTGCCCGCTATAAGCATTGTTTTGTCGCCTATATCCTCTATTATGTATTGCTGTGCTTCCGCCGTAACGGGCAGATATTCTTCTGGTGATACGGTGGTTGTGTTGTATATAACGTCCGTTCCGCAAAGCAGCGCTGTACTGCTGTCCCCAAGCTGCCCAATAAGATATTTTGCAAGGCTCCTTGCGGCGGTTTCGCCGTAGCTTTCGTCAAGCCGTGTCTGCATGGCGCTTTGCCAGCTTGCGGCGCGTATCTGCTGATTTGCAAGCGCATTATCTATTGCAAGGTTAAGGTTGCTTTGACCGGAGCGCAGCAGCAGAAGAAGCGAACAGGCCGCGGTGGACAGCGTAACCATCACAACGGCGCAAAGGGATACCTTCAGCCATAGCTTCATGCTCTAATCCTCCAGCCGATAGCCCATTTTGGAGATGGTCTTAATATTATCGAACAGCCCTAATTTTTTGCGAAGCTGGCCTATGTGTACGTCAACCGTGCGGGTCTCTCCCGCGTAGTCCACGCCCCATACCCTGTGCAGAAGGCAATCCCGCGTAAGGGCTATGTTCTTGTTTTTTGCAAGCATCACAAGCAGGTCAAATTCCATCGGCTTTAGAATTATCTCAACGCCGCCGCGCCTGACGGAACGTTCAAGAAGGTTTATTTCAAGCCCTGCGGCGGTGAGCGTTTGTTGTAGCCGCCCCGTGCGCTCCAAAACCTTCTCCACCCGCACCAGCAGCTCAAGCACCTCAAACGGCTTAACTATGTAATCCTCCGCGCCGTTTCGAAGCCCCTGTATTTTGGAATCAACGTCGGCCTTTGCGGTCAGGTATATAACGGGTATATCGTAATGCTTCATGTATGCCATAAGCTCAAAGCCGTCAAGTCCGGGCAGCATAACGTCAAGCAGCGCAAGGTCATAGTCCGCGTCAATCGAAAGCGATTCGGCCGCCTGCGCCCCGTCATAAAACGGCGTGGCGGCGTATCCGGTGGATATAAGGTTTTTAACTATCACCTTGGATATGGCCTCATCGTCCTCAACGACCAAAATGCGGTTTCTTGCCATGTGGAAAACACCTCCTGTTCGGCATTATTATTATAACAGATGACAGGTAAACGGATATTCAACGGATTGTAAACGATTTGTAAGCTAAGCCCAAATACTTCCGCTTCCGCGCGATATTATAAAGCAGGCATATTAAAACGGGCGCTATTTTAGCATTTTTATTGCTTTAGTAACGTTATGATCGGCAATTCTGCATTTTTATTAAATAAAAATGTTACTGTGTTTATTTTTTTGATTGGCATACGGGCAACGCGGCTTACAGTTTTTAGTTAAAAAACATTGACTTTTATTGTGCAATGAGATATTCTATAAATGGAAAATATTACAATGCTGATATTTGCTTGTTTAAGGAGAATTTCAAATGATAAGATCTATGGAAACGCTCTGCGATGCGGCGAAAGCGCGTGCAGCTCATGGGCGGCATTTCCGGTAAACTGCCGCTGTGCGGCAAAGGCGCTGTTGAGCCGTTCAAGCATCCTGTTGAAGGATTGGCTTAACTACTTGAATTCCGGCAGCACATCTTCGTTTATCTTCATATCCGCCAAATTGTTCAGCTGCACCTGCTCCACCTGCGAGGTAAAGCTGCGCAGGGGCTTGAGAGCGCGTCCGCTGACGAAATAGGCGAGGATGCCGCTGAGCAGCGTTACCGCCGCCGTGATGTACCAGTTGGTGGTGCGGAAGCGCCCCTGCACCCCATCGACGACGATGGTCAACTCCTCGTTGGGCGCTATGAGCTGCGGGTCAAAGCTCGCCGCTCCGCCATCATTCAGGATCACCGTGCCGCCGCCTTGTAAACTGTCCGCAATGGTGTCCATATAGTACACACCGGAGGAGCACAGCAGCAAATTCATGGCCACGCAGGTGATGCCGATGAGCAGGACGGACATCAGCGTGATGCGCCACTGCAGGGAAAGCCGCTTCATTCCTCCTCGCCTCCCATCAGATAGCCCTCGCCGATGCGGTTGCGGATGGGGTCATAGCCCAGCACGGCGCGGAGCTTTTTGCGCAGGGCGGAGATGTGGACGCGAATGGAATTGCTGAAGCTGTCCACGCTGTTGTCCCAAACGTGCTCCATCAGCTCCTCCTGACTCACGGGCCGCCCCTGATGTACCATCAAATATTCCAGAATACCCGTCTCCTTGCGGGTCAGTGTCAAGGTCTGCCCGTTGACGGCGGCGGTGCGGGAGCGGGTGTCGAAGCTCAGGTCTCCGCAGCTTAGCAGCACATCCTGCTGGGTGAACTGCCGCAATGTCAGGCTGCGGATGCGGGCCTCCAGCTCGGCAAGATGAAAAGGCTTTGCCAGATAGTCGTTGGCCCCCGCATCCAGCCCCTGCACCTTGTCCTCCACCTCGCCGCGGGCGGAGAGGATCAGTACCCTCGTCTCACGGTCGGTCTGCCGCAGGGTGCGCAGCACTGTCATGCCGTCCTTTTTCGGCAGGTTCAGATCCAGCAGCACCAGATCGTAGCGCTCCACGCCCAGAAGCGCCAGCGCCTTTTCCCCATCATAGCAGTAGTCCACGCTGTAGGCCAGCCGCCGCAGGCTGCGGACGATGGTCTCACACAGGGCGCGTTCATCTTCAATTACTAAAAGGTGCATGAGAGCCCTCCTTTTTTTATTTCTCCGTTTTTATGTTGCTTTCATTATAGCAAAAATAGATAAGGTTTGCGTTAAGTTTTCGTTCTTAACAGAAATTTTAACCTCCCCGTGCTATGATGGGCACAGTAATTCGGAAAGGATGATGAAAATGACTCATGCAAAAAAAGCCGCGGCGCAGGTCGTGCTGCTGATTGCGGGCGCTGCCATGCTGTGCTTCGGCGCTTGGCGGGGCGAGGCCGCAACGGTATTCAGTAAGGCGATTAAATTATGTTTGGAGTGTGTCGGCATTGGATAAAAAACATACCGGGGTCTCCCACCTCCTGTCCCGCTTCCGGGGCTGGATCCAGGCGGGCGCCACCCTTCTCACTAATATTCATCTGCCGAATTTCCTCAAGGGCTCCATTTATCAGGGCGGCGGTAAAACCGTCTGCGTGCCGGGGCTCAATTGCTACCCCTGCCCAGCGGCCTCCGGAGCCTGCCCCATCGGGGCGTTCCAGGCGGTGGTCGGCTCCTCAAAGTTCCGCTTTTCCTATTATATCACGGGATTTCTCATCCTGCTGGGCGTTTTGCTGGGGCGGTTCATCTGCGGCTTTTTGTGCCCCTTCGGGTGGTTCCAGGAGCTCCTGCACAAAATCCCCACCAAAAAGCTCTCCACAAAGAAGCTGCGGCCCCTCACCTACCTTAAATACGCCGTTTTGCTGCTGATGGTGGTGCTGCTGCCGGCGCTGCTGGTCAATGACGTCGGCATGGGCGACCCGTTCTTCTGCAAATACCTCTGCCCGCAGGGCGTGCTGGAGGGTGCCATCCCCCTTTCCGCCGTCAATGCCGGCATCCGGTCGGCGCTTGGCAGCCTGTTTACCTGGAAGTTCTCCATCCTGCTGGCGGTGATCGTGCTGAGCGTGGTATTCTACCGTCCCTTCTGCAAGTGGCTGTGCCCGCTTGGCGCGTTTTACGCACTGTTCAACCGGGTGTCCCTCTTCCAGATGAAGGTGGATAAAAACAAGTGCGTCTCCTGCGGGAAATGCGCCCGCGCCTGCAAAATGGATGTAGACGTGACCAAATCCCCCAACCACACCGAGTGCATCCGCTGCGGGATGTGCATCCGGGCCTGCCCCACCGATGCCATTCGCTTCCGTTATGGCTTCGGGGAGGGGAAGGACACCGAAAAAACCGAAAAAGCGGTGCCTGCACCGCAGAACAATACCCAATGATTTTTCAGGAGGAAACAAAAATGAATGTTAAAAAACTCATCACCCTGCTGCTGGCCGTTATGATGGTCCTTGCCATGGCCGCCTGCGGCGCAAAGGAAAACGACAAAAAGACCGATATCCCCGGCGGCAACACCATGACCGACGAGCCCAAGACCCTTGAGGAGGCCTCTGCCCTGTTCGATAGCCTTCTGGCGCAGGAAAACGCCATCCTCGGCGAAAACTCCGCCCTGTGGGAAAAGGTCTTTATGGCCGCCAATAAGGATAAGATCATGATCGAGGACGGCAAAAACTACGGCCAGTTCCTGCTGGATACCATCGAGGACGCCAAGGATCAGTTCACCGAGGAGGAGCTGAAGGAGCTGCGTGAGGGCGGCGAGAAGATCCGCGATCTGGAGGATCAGCTGACCAAGCTAGAGGAAAAATTCCCCGAGCTGATGCCCGAGACCCCGGACGGAACCGTCAGCGTCCCTGCGGAAAACGGCAAGCCCATCGAGCAGAACAGCAACCCCTTCCCCGCCTTTGAGGGCAAGGACCTGGACGGCAACCCCGTCAAGAGCAGCGAGCTGTTCGCCGCCAATACCGTCACCGTCGTCAACTTCTGGTTCACCACCTGCAAGCCCTGCGTAGGCGAGCTGGGCGACCTGGAGGCCCTCAATAAGTCCCTGGCCGAAAAGGGCGGCACCGTCGTCGGCATCAATGCCTTCACGCTGGACGGCGATGAGACCGCCATTGCCGAGGCCAAGGCCGTACTGGCCAAGAAGGGCGCCACCTACCGGAACCTCACCTTTGCCTCCGGCAGCGAGGCCGGCGTTCTTACCGGTAATGTGTTCGCCTTCCCCACCACCTATGTGGTTGACCGCAACGGCAATATCGTGGGTGACCCCATCGTAGGCGCCATCACGGAAAAGAAGCAGGCGGAGACGCTGCAAAAGCTCATCGACCAGGCTCTTGCCGCCGATATGGGCTGACAAACGAATTCATCTCCTCATAAAGGAAGAAATCTCCATGTATCGGAGAGCTACCCCATCGCCGAGCAGCTGCTGGCCTACTTCCATGTCATCGACCCCACGGTGCAAAACCGGCAGGGCAATGACCAGGACAGCCAGTACCAGACCGGCGTGTACTACACCAACAAAAGAGCCAGAGAGATGGTGAAGTACATCGCGGAGATCGAACGGGACCGCAGTAAAAAATTTTTTGTGGAGTTCGGCCCACCTGAAAAACTACTGCCACGCTGACGGGAGCGTTCAATGCCGGCGTGACCCCCACCATTACCTGCCAGGTGAAAAAAGGCGGAGTGTTTGTCACACTTCCCACGGGTGAAACCGTACCCACCAATGCGGGCCAGTACAAGGCCAGCACATTAAAGTGGGCGATGCCACCGCTGAGGTAGAGTACAGCATCAAGCAGGCCGCACCCACGGTCAACGATAGCATCATAGGCTTGGGCGGTTACGATGTGAAGTGCTTTTTCTACCCGAAGAACGAGTACAGCTGGGCTTATGCAGGCTCTCCAACGGATGTGGGCACCTATGTCGTCAGGTTCAAAGTGCAGGGGAACGGCAACTACGCTTACACCTCCGAACGCTTGATGGACGAAAGCTGGAAAAACCAAACGAAGGTCATCGAGGGCAGCACCCTTACCAAGGCTGCGACAATAGCCGTTGATAGCCTGCGGAGTGCGTCCCCGAGGCCGATCTGCTGGTCATCACCTGGCCCACCGCCAGCATGCTGCCGGAGGCTTTCTTCGCCCGCGGGGTCACCATGCTGGGCGGCATCCAGGTAACAAAGCCGGATGAGCTTTTGAATATCATCAGCGAGGGCGGCTCCGGCTATCATTTCTTCGGCAGGTACGCCGAGCGGACGGTCATCCGTAAAAAGCGCTGAAGAGGAAAAACCAGCCCCGGCCCTTGGGAAAAAGGCCGGGGTTTTTATATCCTTATTTTACATTAATGGCTGCAATAAGGAAAATCTGATGGTAGAATTAAACTAAAGTACAGGATTACCCAATCCCAAATCTCCCCGGGGAGATTATCATGTCCGCATGCGGACATGATCCATTTTATTGGAATCAGCGGAGGCAACCCATGAGAAAAATAAAATACCTTCTGGCCTTGGCGGCGCTGCTGCTGTGCGTGCCGGCCCTGGCGGCGGAAACCCCGCGGCTGAAGATCGAGGTCCCCGGACAGAATGTGAAGCCGCAGGAAGAATTCGCCGTGACGCTCAGCCTGCACGATATCCCCAGCATTGCGGCGCTCGGCTTCCACATCAGCTACGATAAAACCCGCCTGGAGCTGCTCGAATGTGAAATGGCCCCGGAGGGATTCAATCTTTATATCAACAAGGAAAACGGAAAAGCGGTCTTTGTCGGTGCAGCGGATTATATCGAAGACGGCACACTCTTAAACCTCCGGTTCAAGGTGCTGGAAAACGCCGAGGATGGCCTTGCGGAGATCACCCTTGCGGTGCAGGAGGCCATCAATGTCAGCGAGAATAAGGTATCCTTCAGCGTCACCTCCGGCGGGGTCCAGGTCGTTACCCGCGTCCTTGGCGATGTAAATGGTGACGGCAAGACCGGCAGCTTGCTGGACATCCTGTATCTCAAAAAATACCTGGCCGGCTTCTCGGTCAAGATCAATCAGCTCAATGCCGATATGAATGAAGACGGTGAGGTAAAGCTGGCCGATCTGATCCTGCTGATGCAGCAGTATGTGGAAGAGAAGATAGAAGGATGACACAGTCCGATAAAAGCGCGGCAAGGCAGAAAGGAGATTGGCTATGGAAAAAATATGGAGCATCCTCATGGCGGCCATGATCCTGTGCCTTGCCGTGAGTGTCCCCTCCCTGGCGGAGGGCACCCCCACCTTGGAGCTGCGCCCCTCCGCATCGTCCGTCCAGCCGGGCGGGGAATTCACCGTAGAGCTGGTGATCCACAATAACCCCGGTATCGCCGGCATAAGGTTCGCTTTCCAGTATAATGAGACACTCCTTCAGCTTACCGATGCGAATGGGCAATCACTGACAGACTGGGAAGTAGGCATCAAAGCAAAACAGGACGAAACAGGGGAGAAAGTAGATCGTGAAAATGCAGTTTGGGCTCAGGGTGAGAACTGGACAGGCTCCGATTGCTGCATCCTCCGGTTAACCTTTCGTGTGCTGGAGAATGCCCCCATGGATACCGTCACCACAATTGGCATAACGGGCTTGGACATCATGAATGCCAGCCTGCAGGAGGTCCCCTTCACCACCACATCCGCCACCGTCACCATCCAGGAGGAGCCCCCGTTGAGCGTTACCCCCAGCTCCAGCGCACTGTCCGGTACCTATACCGTCAGTGGGCAGGTGGTCACAGTGACTTACGATAAGCCCTGCAAGGTCGGCTACCTTTCCGGCGGCAAATATGTGGCGGCTCCAGCGGTTGCTAGTGGCAGCGGCTACGCCTTCACTCTCCCCGATGGCATCACCGAAGCCATCCTCGTAGTCAAAGGCGATGTAAATGGGGATGGGAAAATAAAGGCTGGGGATGCATCACTTATTCAAAAGTATGTTGTACATAAAATAACGCTGACAAATGAAGCGTTTTTTGCTGCAGATGTAACAGGCGATGGGAAAGTTAAGGCAGGGGACGCAACAAACATATTAAAATATGTTGTTCACAAGGCTTCAACCCTTGATGACATAAGTTAAATATAGGAGGAACATATGAAAAAGCTCAGAATAGTAATTTCGTGGCTGTTAACAGTAGCTTTGCTACTAAGTATGTGTGTTACGGTGGCTTTTGCGGCTGATAGTGCAACTTTGGTAACAACAATTCCTGAGGATGGAAAGCTCAGCCAGGGTGGCACATTTACCTTGAGTGTGACAGTTCCCGTTGTAGCAGATGCCTTTGACAACGCAACAGTAGACCTTAAGTTTGATAATACAATTTTGAAGGTCACAGCGTTAAATATGCCTACCACAATCGGAGGAAAAGATACAACCACAACTGAGGTGGACGAAGCCAATGGCGCCGGAGCATTTGGTGTTACATGGGCAGGAAGTTCAGGAATTACCATGACCGAACCGCTGGTGATCAAAGCGACTTTCAAAGTTTTGGAAACAGCGAGTGTAGGACTTAAGTCCGATTTGATCACGATTGAAACCTATGAGTTTGAGCTTGATGGTACAGGGCTGAATCTTCCGAACTTTAATACAAGATCTGTTTCCCTCACCATCACCACCCCCCATGTTCACCAGTGGGCTACCGAGTGGACCAGCGATGATACCCACCACTGGCATGAGTGTACGGCCGAAGGCTGCACCTTGACAGCAGGTACTGCCAATAGCGGAAAAGATGGCTATGCAGAGCACAACTGGACCGCCGCAAACTGCACCACTGCCAAAACCTGTTCTATTTGCGGTAAGACAGAAGGCAGCGCCCTTGGCCATGATTGGGCTGATGCAACCTGTACCGCTCCTAAGACCTGCAAGCGTACCGGCTGCACCGCCACCGATGGTAGCCCTCTTGGCCATGATTGGGATACTGTCTGGACGATCGGTGATGACCAGCACTGGCACAAGTGCAATCGTACTGGCTGTACCGTAATAAATGATGCGGCGAGCCATATCCCTGACCGTACTGCTGCAACTGAAGATGACCCCGTCAAGTGCACCGAATGCGGCAAAGTCCTCACCCCCGCCCTTGGTCATGTCCATACCAGTCATCTTACTTCCGTAGCGGCTAAGGCCCCCACCTGCACCGCACCTGGCAATGCTGCCTACTGGAAGTGCAGCTGTGATAAGCTGTTCTCCGATGACACCGCCACCACCGAGACAACTCTTGCCGCCGTGACGAAAGCCGCCCTCGGCCACGATCATAACGGTCCTTGGGTCACCACAGATGAGAAAGAACACTGGAAAGTATGTGCCCGCGAAGGCTGCAACGAGCAACTGGATAAGGCTGTCCACACCCCATCCGCTTGGGTAAATGTCGGCGATGGCTACCATCACCAGACCTGCACTGTCTGCGAAAGAGAGTTGACGCATGAGGTCTGTACCTTTGGCCAGCCCCTGAAGTACAATGCCACCTCTCACTGGGAAGAGTGCACAAAGTGCGGTAACAAGCAGAACGAAGCCGCCCACGAGTTCCTCCCCGATTCCGACAAGTGCACCGGCTGTGATTACACCAAATCCTCCTCCATCACCATCATCACCCCCACCCAGCCGGGCGATAGCAAGCCCGCGGAGGGCAACCCCTCCACCGGCGCGGTTTCCGGCCCCGTCGGCTACATCGCGATCGGCCTGGCCGCCGTTGGCGCTCTCTGCCTCGGCGCTAAAAAGCTCACCAAAAAGCACGAGGACTGACCCCAACGCGTAAAATAATGCAGTAACATAAGGCCCCCGGCCCGATCCCTCCGATCCCTCCGGGGGCCTTTTCATCCCACCCATCAAAAAAAGAGCCCTCCGCGGAAGGCCCTTTCGTTATGTCTTTTTGATAAAGCTCGTCCCGCATTTGGGACAGGAAATACTGATCTTCCCCTTGCCGCGCGGCACCCGCAGCTTCTGTTTGCAGGTGGGGCAGATGAATACCTTGTACTTTCTGCGTTCCTCCCGGCTGGGCCGGTTCGCGCGCCCGTTCTTCAGCTTCCACCAGAATTGCAGCAGCTTTTGGTTCTCCTGCTGCCGGGCGTAAATGTTGCGGGAGAAGATGCGCAGATAGCACACCACCAGCACCGCCCAGCACAGGATGCTGAGCCCCTTGATCTGAAAAATGCTGCCGCATAGCGAGATGACCAAAGAGAGCGCCAGCAGTACCCAGGTCAGCTGATCCACCCCGTATCGTCCCATCATCAAACGGCGAAACCAATCCCGCATACCTTTCCGGCTCTCCTTTCCCGTTCATTTCTGCTGTACTCTATCATAACGGAATGGCCGAAAAACTGCAAGAAAAGCAGCGCAGAATTTACAAACCGTTTACGAATTGTTTTCCGGTCATGGGCAAATCAGCACGGACTTCTCCTATGGGGGGTCCATAGGATCTCTGCCGGCAAAGCCGCCCGCGCTCCCACGCCGGGCGCGCCCTCCGCTTCAGTCGGGCTGACCCTGCGCCTTGCGCC